>Ga0315280_10000469_pt1 | contig 75142 bp, 48 predicted proteins | sample YL17G06_40_MG_FD_203697 | JGI IMG/M metagenome (GOLD analysis project Ga0315280, IMG submission 203697) | Sediment microbial communities from Yellowstone Lake, YNP, Wyoming, USA - YL17G06_40 | ecosystem: Environmental > Aquatic > Freshwater > Lake > Sediment | place: USA: Wyoming | collected... | reverse complement strand
GACTGGTAGGTACACTTGTGGCACGGGCATCCTGCCCGTGAGGCTTTGTGGCATCGGCATCCTGCCGATGATCCATGGGCTGGAAGCCCATGCCACGTCGATACAACGGCCACATGCAATTGCCCTGTCGACGAAGCGAGCCGCCTGGACTTTGGTCGGGATTCCTGGTAGAATGTGGATGACCCGCGAGTCATGGACGTGACGTTCCGAGAGGATGGAGATCGATGTTTTTCCTCATACCATGGCGAGTGGATGTCCCGCAGGAGCGCTGGCCGGTGATGAATTGGCTGATCCTCCTCGCCCTGGTGGCGGTCTTCGCGCGACAGATCGCCGATGTCATCGAATACGCGGCGCAGCACGAGGCGCCGACCAAGGACGCGCGTCCGAGTGCCCCGCGAGCGACGACTCCGTCGAAACCCTCCGCCGAGGCACACCCGCCCAAGATGCAGGAGATTCCGGGCATTACAGGCCAACTGATGCTGCGCGGCTGGAGTCTCCAGGGGCTGCTCGGCCACATGTGGCTCCACGGCGGGCTGTTCCACCTGCTGGGCAACCTGCTGTTCCTATGGATCTTCGGCAACGCCGTCTGCGCCAAGATCGGCAACGTCCGGTATCTTCTCCTGTACGTCCTGGTCGGGGTCGCAGGAGGAGTGGCGCACCTGCTGTTCTCGCGCGGCGCCGTGCTGGGGGCCAGCGGCGCCATCAATGGCATCGTGGGTATGTACCTGGTGCTCTTCTATGAGAATGAGATCACCTGCGTATTCGCGTTCTGGTTTATCCTGCCGTACGTCCGCGTGTTCGCGGTCAGCAGCATCTGGCTGATCCTGCTGTGGCTGTGTTGGAATGTGGTCGGGGCCTTGCTGCAGAGAGGCGCCCACGTGGCGTATTTCGTCCACCTCGGCGGCTTCGCAGCCGGCTTCGGGATCACTCTCCTCATGTGCAAGAAAGGCTGGATCACGATGGAGAAGTACGAGAAGTCGCTGCTGCAAATGTGGGAGGAGCGCAAACGCGACAAAGAGAAAGAGCCATTGGACGCCGCCTACGCCCGCCTTGGCCTGCCAATGACCGATGAGGAACGCCAGCCAGAGGCATCACCCCAGGTACAAACGCCTGCTCCCGACCACAAGCCCATACCGCTGCCCCCCTTGGAATCAGAGCATGCACCAGAACACCATGGGAGCAACGGATTCATTCGCACCGCGTGTGCCTGCGGCAACGTGATTAGAGTGACGCATCAGTACGCCGGCCGAACCGTGCGCTGCCCACGTTGCCGGCAACGGATCGTGATCCCGGACCAGACCGACTTCTTCGGCCCCGCCCCACCGCTGCTCGACGGCGTGACCGGCGTTCTGAAGAGGCCGCAAGACCACTGCATCCAATTCACCTGCACGTGCGGCAGGAGGCTCACAGTACCGGCCCAGCACGCTGGCCGCACCGGCAAGTGCCCTCGGTGCGGCGTCAGGCTCAAGATCCCGCGACTCTCCTCGTGAGCCCGATTCCATGCGGGATTTCCACCCGCAGCTTGGCACAGCCTGGGTGCCATGCCCACGCTGGCGTGGGCATGTTAGTCCTGCAAACGCGCGCCTGCACCAGCGTCGGCATGGCAACGTTCAAGCTGTGCTCATTCTATTTCTTCGCTTCGCGGGCGGTGAAGCTGACGGACATCTTGCCGACTTGGACCTTGAATTCGCCCGGCTCGACGACGGGCTTGTTGTCCCGCCCGATGAAGGCGAGGTCGTCCCAGGTCAGCTCGAAGCGCACCGTCTTCATCTCGTTCGGCTTAAGCTCCACTTTCTGGAAGCGTTTGAGCACCTTCACCGGCGGCGTGATCGACGCGACCACGTCGGACAGGTAGAGCTGGACCGTTTCCTTGCCGGGGCGAGCGCCCGTATTCGTGACTTCGACCGTAACGGTCAGCCTGTCCTTCGGCGTCATCTCGCTCGCATCGGCCCGCAGGCCGCGATATTCGAAGGTGCTGTAGGACAGGCCATACCCGAACGGCCACTGCGGATCATACTTGTTGCCGCCCTGTTCCTCGCTGGTCTTGTGATCATATGTCATGAACGCGGCGGCGTACTTCGGATAGGTCAGCGGGAGTTTGCCGCTCGGATTGGCGTCGCCAAAGAGGACATCGGCGACCGCCTGGCCCCCTTCCAGACCCGGCAGATAGGCCATCAGAATCGCCCTGGCGCTATCCACAATCGTGCGGATCACGCGGGGCCGGCCTTCCACAAGGACCAGGACCACCGGTTTACCCGTTCCCGCCAGCTCCTTGACCAGCTTCAACTGCGGCTCGGTCAGCGTCAGATCGTTGATATTGCCCGGCGTCTCGCAATATGGCGGCTCGCCGATGCAGGCGATGATCGCATCCACGTTCGCCGCCGCCGCGACGGCCTTGGCGATATCGAGCTCTTTGTCGAACGCCACGGCCTCAACGTAGGTGACGTGGTCCTGGCCCAGCTTCTCCTGGATCGCCTCCAGGATGGTATTCTTCTCCTGCGGATAGAGCTCTTCCTTGTCACCCTGCCACGTGGTGGACCAGCCGCTGTTGAGAACAGACAGCTTGTTGGCGGTCGGACCGGTCACCAGCACCTTGCGGCCCTTGGCCAGCGGCAACAGATTGTCCGCATTCTTAAGCAGCGTCATGGCCTCCTGGGCCGCCTGAAGGTTCACCTGCCGCGAGCTTTCCGCCCCGACGTTGCCGACCAGATCCTTCCGCGGATAGGGGTTCTTGAACAGGCCCAGCATGTACTTGACACGGAGGATATTGCTGACCGCCTCGTCAATCCGCTTCATCGGGACCGCGCCGTCCTGGACAAGCTGCAGCAGCGTGTCATAGAAGCTGTAGTCATATGGCACCATGCTCATGTCGATGCCGGCCATCACGGCCATCTTGACCGCCTCGCGCCGGTCCTTCGCCACCATCTCGCGCTTGTAGAGGTTCTCGATATCGGCCCAGTCGCTGACGACAAGCCCCTGGAAGCCGAGCTCGCCGCGCAGCAGGTCTGTCAGGTAGAACTTGCTCGAATGGATGGGGATGCCATTGATCTCGGAGGAGTTGGCCATGCAGGTCACCGTGCCCGCCTTGACCGCCGCCTGGTACGGCTTGAGGAACCACTCGCGCAACTGCCGGTCCGGGATGTACGCCGGCGTACGGTCGGCCCCCGACCAGGGGTGGCAGTATCCCAGGTAGTGCTTCATGCACGTCGCCACCTTGACCGGGCTGGAGAGGTCCTTGCCCTGCTGACCGTGGATGTAGGCCGCCCCCATCGTCGCGGCGAGGTACGGGTCCTCGCCGAAGGTCTCGAACACGCGCGGCCACATCGGCTGGCGGGCCAGGTCGAGCACCGGACCGAAGTTCCACGGGATGCCCGCCGCGCGCGTCTCCATGGCGGCAATCTCGCCGGTCTTTTCCATCAGGGCGGCATTGCCCGTCGCGCCCATGGCGATGTTGTGCGGGAATAGCGTCGCGCCCAGCACGTAATTGGCCCCGTGGATCGTGTCGATGCCATAGATGATGGGGATGCCCAGCCGGGTCTCCTTCGTCGCGACATCCTGCATCTTGGTGATGATCTCCTGCCAGTTCTGCACGGTGCGGGCCTGCCCGCCGCAGTTGAGGATCGAGCCGAGATGATGGTTGACGATGCCGTCGCGCAGCTTCTGTTCATCCAGAATCAGATATCCCTCCTGGCCGCTCTTGGCGAACTGCTCCAGGGTGATCTGCGTCATCTGGCCGATCTTCTCCTCCGGCGTCATCTTCGCCACCAGTTGCCGGACTTCAGCATCGAATCCCGAGAGCTTCATCTCTTTCTCCTTGTGGGCGCTCGCACAGCCCACCACCACCACCACCGCCGCCATCAGCAGAACCAACGACTTTTTCATAACACCGTGTCCTTTCCCATCTACAGTCCGTCCCGGGTGCGAACCAGGTGGGGTGGATTCCGGCCCCACGCGCTCACCCCTTTTCGTTTGAGCTCCGTACGCCCCGACATAGTAACAAAGTGACCCCATTGTGAAAGCATAAAATCCGGGCGTGGCCCCCGGCCTACAACTCGATAAGCTCAGGGACAACCCCTTCGGCATCGATGCGGAGCAGGGCCATACCGATGGGCAGGCGAAAGCGCGGTGGGCCGGCGCTGCCTGGATTGAGATACAGGATGCCGCCCTTGTGCTCGATGACCGGCCTATGAGAGTGGCCATAGATGATGACGTTCACGCCGGCGGCGACCGGGTCCAGTTCGAGCGTGCTGAGGTCATGGACGACGCAGATCAGAGCGTCTCCGATAGCGACGTACTCCGTAGGCTTCAGTTCTTTCGCCCAGGGGCCGGTGTCCACGTTCCCCCGCACAACCACGACTTCAGCGATCCGCCTGAGCTCTGTCAAGACGGACAGACTGCCCACATCGCCCGCGTGGATAATCATGCTACAGCCGCGCAGCCGGCTCCTGACTTCGTCTCGGAGCAAGCCGTGCGTATCCGATAAGACGCCGACGCTTATTGCCATCGTCGGGAGACCTCTGCCCTTCCAGTATCCAGGTGAGTCCTGCGCTGACGGCGCCACAAGACCAGCGATTGTATACGACCTGGTGGGGCTTGGAAAGACGCCCTTGGGGCGCAGACAGGGCAATTGCATGTGAGCCTCGATAGCCCCTGATGGAGCTACGGGTTGGGGGCCATGCGTCATTCGTAGGGTGCGTACCACGCACCATCTCTAGGTGATGGCAAGGCTCCATAGGCGCACATGCGATAGCCCTGGGGGCGCAGGGCGCGCGGCAACGTTCTGCACTTTCTCCATTGCGTATTTCCCCTGCACACAACGCGTCTCTTACCTATTCGTCCCCTCCGGGAGGCGGCCTATGATTCAGCTTGTAGTCAGGCAGTGTGAACGTAAATCAACGACGGCGGCATGGTCGGCGTGAACGCGCAGACGCCCGCGGTCGGGCACGGAGGGGACCATCGGCAGGGCAGACCGCCCGGATGCGGCGGTTGTCCAGGAAATGAGGGTCGCACACGATGGTTGTGCGTAACGGATTAGAGTTCTTTGTGATAGAAGGGAGAACACCATGTCGAAAAGAGTTGCCGTGGCAATCAGCGTTCTGTGCCTGATCTTGCCCGCTCCCATCTTCGCCCAGGGCTTCTCACAGGGCAACTGGGAGGTCATGCTCAACGGCGCCGGCGTAAGTGACAAAGACCTCGACAGCACCATATTCTCGCTCGAAGGCAGTCTGGGGTACTTCTTCACAAGCCATATCGAGGGTTCCGTTCGTCAGGCCCTGTCCCTCAGCACAATCGAGCATGCGGGCAGCAGTTGGAGTGCCACCACGCGCGGCGCTCTGGACTATAACTTCGATTTGGGTCGGTTCTGGCCGTTTGTCGGTGGGAACATCGGCTATATCTATGGTGATGATGTCAGCGACACGTGGGAAGCCGGGATCGAGGGCGGACTGAAGTTCTTCGTGAACAACACCACGTTCATCCTCGGCATGGTGGAGTACGAGTGGTTCCTCAACAACAATGATGACGATAGCTTTAACGATGGCCAGTTTGTCTACATCCTCGGCATTGGCTTCAAGTGGTGATCGGGTTTTCTGCAAGAGAACGCTGAGAATCCCGAGGACAACTCGGGGTTCTCTTGCTGGCTTCCGGGGTCCCAAACACGAGCCGTCGCGTTTGGGATCCCGGAATACCTGAGTATGACCCAAGCAGAATAGACAGCGGACATATGCCCTTTTGTCACCCCCGCGAAGGCGGGGGTCCAGGAAAGCCGCGACGTAGGTGGATTCTCGCTTTCGCGGGAATGACAGGGGCGGAAGCTCGCCAAGTATCCTTCATTCTGTCAGAGGCGATAAGACACCAGCTTCAGCCCCCGATCTTTCCCAGTTCTCGGGCCAGCTTCTGCTTTGACTCCACGTCCCCCCAAGGAAAGAATTAAGGCGAATGCTTATAGTTCGTTTCGGACGCGCGCGGTATCACAGACAAGAGCTTGAGTACGACAGTCCGTTAGCGTACAGGCAATCGACAAGGAAAGGAGAAGAGATGAAACCGTTCTTGCTGCTCTCACTGATGACCCTCCTGTTGGCGGCGCCGCTGCCGGCCGCCACGACCCCCACGGTGACCGATACGGCCGACTCCCTGCATTTCTCGACGAAGCCCGGCGCCGATTACGCCTGGGAGCTCACGCGAACCGGCAGCCAGTGGACGCTGTCCTTCGCGCCCAATGCCGTCGTCGTGGACAACTCCACTCCGACGGACTCGACGCTGCAGGGCGACTTCGTGCAGCTTCCTACGATGAGTATCACCGGGATCACCGACCGCGGCAGTTTTCTGATGGCGACGCTGAGTCCGAAGCAGCCTCTGACGATCAATTCCCGTACCGACAGTGCCGCGGTGCTGACGGCCTCGATGAAATCGGGCAGCATGATGGCCGTCGGGACCAATACCGTCGCCTACTCGCAGCAAGACAATGACATCAGCATCAGCTCTTTCAACCAAAGCTACGGCACGATCATCCCGGGGCTGGGCGGCGGGCAGGCCAAGGGACTCCTGCTGGATCTGAGCTTCTCCGGCGACGCGATCCAGGGGGGGAACCTTTTCAAGGTCCTCCGCAGCAATTCCGGCACCGTTCGCGGCACGCTCAGCGGTCAGATCAGCGCGACCAGTGCGATTCCCGAGCCGGCGACCCTGCTGCTCCTGGGTTTCGGAGCCGCCTTGGTCAGCCGCTTCCGATCCCGCCGGTCCCGGTAGCCGCGTGCTCCGTCCGGCAATTTCCAGGGGACCTCGTCAAGAGGTCCCCTGGGGACAAGCCCCTCCGTCAAACGGCCTGGGGTTCCCGGTCGCCGCCACGGTCTGGCGCCGTACCAGGCCGAATCTATTGAGGCCTCGATTCACCTCCATGTGTGCGTGTCCAGGTAGTAGGAGGCTCTCTCGGCAAACACCTGGATGGGACTCGGCCCCGACCCGGCCGTGATATTGAGATTGATTGTGCCGAAGAACGTCTCCCCTGTCTTGAGCCGGGCACACACCGTCCCGGATTGGGAGCCGTTGGTCGCTCCCACTACAGCGAGGATCTTGCCGCGGTCGGCACATGCCACGACGGTGTACTTTTTGTGATCGTAGTCCAAGTCGCGTTCGAGTGGGATTTTCGTCCCATTGAGGTCAAGGGTGATCGTCGCTCGGGTGTCCACGTCGGACACGCTCTTGCCCGCCGGCATCAGAAGGTAGAATTTGACGTCCGGAACGGTGCTGGTCCGCCCCACGGTGCTCGGCGAGGCCGCAACTCGGCTGGCGGTCAAGGCGGACGTGACGGTGACTTGCGTCGTATCCTGAGCAGACTCTATTCCATCACTGACGACCAGTACGACCGTATGGGTGCCGATCGGGAATACCAACGACGGTGCGGGGCCCGAGGCACTGCCAGGGTTCGCCGTGGCGCACGTCCAGGAGTAGCTCAGAATCTGGCCCTTGCCCGCCTCGGGATCGAATGACTTGGATCCGTCCAAGGTCACCAGCCGGGCCCCGGCGGCATCGGCAGACACCACCTGGGGTTCGCCCGCCTCGGCCGTGGGCACGGTATTGACGGTGACCGTGATAGCCACCGGGGAGGAATTGACCGTCCCATCATTGACGGTCAACTCAATCTTGTATGTCCCGCAGCGCAGGCTGAGGGAGGGATTGGCCACAGCGCCAATCGTTACGCCCGCCGGCTGGCCATCCGCCGTCAGGCACCTCCAACTGTACTTCAGCACATCTTGGTCGGGATCGCTGGATTGGGAACCATCCAGGGTAATCTTCGCCAAACCGGTCGCCGGGTCTGTCTGTACCACACCGGCGGGCCCTTTGATGACCGCCGTCGGAGCCGAGTTCGGGACGACGGTGGCGGCCATGACCGTGATCGTGATGGCCACCGGCGCGGAGCTGGCCGTACCGTTGCTGACGGTCAGCTCGATGTTGTACGTCCCGGGTCGTAGGTTGACCGTCGGACTGGCCACGGAATCAATCGTGATCCCCGGCGTCAGGCACTTCCAGGTGTACTTCAGAGCAGCGCCCGCCGGATCGGTGGATTGCGTGCCATCCAAGGTGACCTTGGCATACCCGGTCATGGCGTCGGCCCGAATCGTGCCGCTGGGCCCCTTGGCGACCGCCATGGGACCTTTGCTCATCCACCGCAGTTGCAGGCCCCTGTTGGGATTCATGAGCCATACCAAGCTGAGGTCCCAACCCAAACCCGCAAAATAGGCTTGGCTTGTAAGGTTGTTCGCGTCCTCACACCATGCGGAACCTGCCACATCCGCTTTCCAGTTCTCCACGGCCTTGAGAACTACTTTGTTACAGACGCAGTTCGTGAGCACGGAGTTGGGATCGGCATAACCGGCCAGTCCCGCCACGCGAGCGCCGGTGATGCTGGTACTGTTGGCCACGCAGAACTGCATGGTGGTGCGGACGCCCGCGCCCAAAAGCCCGCCGGCGGCCGTGCCGGTGCCGACCTTCAACGTCGTGACGGAGCCTGCCGCGGCGCAGTTCTCGACGGTGCCCGCGCTGCGGCCCAACAGCCCGCCGGCCAGGCCGAGGGCCGTGACCGAGGCCGTGGCGTAGCATTCGCGGACCGTCCCACCATGGTCCCCGATCAGCCCGCCGGCCGCATCGGAAGCCGGCGTGGAGATCGTGCCCTGCTCCACGCTGCACTGCTGGATCGTGACGCCTTTCATCGTCTGCCCGACCAGGGCGCCCATACTGGCGTTGCCGCCGGACTTCACCGAAGGAGCGATGAGACGCAGCCGCTCGATCAAGCCCGGGAGGTCTGCCACGCCGAAAAGCCCGAGGGGTTTGGACGTGGCCGTCGTATCGTCAATCACGAGGCCCGTGATGCTGTGACCGGCGCCGTCGAACACCCCCGTGAAAGGCACCACGCGGTTACCGATCGGCGTGGCGAGGGGAGTCGACTGCATATTCAGGTCCGCCGCCAGGATAAACCATTTGCCCCAATCGGCGGAGGTGTTCACCAGGGTGGCGAGATCGGCAGGCGTGCTCAGTTGGTACGGGGAATTGGAGGTCCCATCACCACCGGAATACGCCGCCGCCAGCGGCCCACTCAGGCCGGGCAGGACCAGCATTGCCAAGATGACCCACGAGCAGCCTCGGAATTGCCATACCGTGTTCATTGCATCCCCCTGGAAAATGGACAGACCTATTGCACTGGTTTCGGATAGCCTACAGGGCTACCCCTCCGTCAGATGGCATCTTGCCTGCGTTGGGGACCCGCTCCCTGCGATCGGCGCGCACCGGCCTCCTGCGGGGACATCCCCCGATTGTCCACTTTTGACAACTACATGCTCCTCGGTCTGTCCCGGTCGCGGCCGGGACGGGTAAAGTTCCGTAGGGCTCTCAAACGCGACGCGACGCGTCGCATTTGCGGCCACACCCCCATGTTCAGACGGCGAAAGTAGTAATCCCGAGGGGCCCTGTCAAGTAAGCATAATCCCTAATTTTCTGCGTACTTCCCACGGGGCCAAAGAAAAGGTCCGGCGCGCGCTCGGAGCCGCGGCCGGACCTTGGATCGATTCGCCCATTTCCGGGTCTTGAGACGATCGTCCTATTAGATCGGTGTGATGTAGATCGTCACGTCGGCTACCTGAGCATCCGTCGTGCCGCTGGGCAGCGCCGCCAGGTTGAGGTTCTCCCCTCGGACCCAGAGCACCACCGTGGCCGCGTCCGGACCGACGATGTCCGGGACCACCCAACCCGTCCATTTCCCGCCGGCCGCCGACTTCGACGTGACGGCCACAGTCAACCGGCCCTGGAAACCCATCCCGTTGACATCGATCTCCGAGCTGCCAAGGTACGTGTTCGAGGTGCTGGGCGCGTTCGGGTCGGGCCGGAGCGTGACGTAGCCGTCGCCGACACTGGCCAGCAGATTCAGGCTGGGCGCGGGCGTCGGCTTCTTGGCGAGTTGCTCGTAGGCGCCCATATCGACCTGCGGGCCCTCGATCCGCGCCTCATTATCGAGATCGAAGGGCAGCGCCTCGGTCACGTTTCCGTCTGCATCGAGGTCCAGGCTATCGGCCGGAAGGGCCGTACTGCTGCCCACATCGATGGCCGGCGACGTGGTCTTGAGCCGATACTCGCCGTCCAGCCAACTGCCGTCCGTGTTCCAGGCACCGGGCCGGGTGAACTGCGGGTCCAGGTTGATATCGCCCGTGCCGATCCAACCGCCCTGCACGTCGCTGTAGGTGACGTCGACAACCTCGCGGACATTGCTCTCGATTTCATTGCCGCCATTGAACAGGATGCTGTTGACGATCTTCACTTTGGCGCCGGCCACGGCCCCCCAACTGAAGCTGGCGATCGCCTTGCCGGCCGGGGACCGGTTGTCCGCGAGGGTGGAATCGAGCACCGTCACGCTGCCGTTGAGGTTGTAGAGAGCCGCCCCACCGGCGGTCTGGGCGTAATCCGCGGCGTTGCCTACGATGCGGCAGTTGGTCAGGGTCGCGGCGCCTTCATAGTTGTACAGGCCGCCGCCCAGCATCAGGGCATGGTTTCCCACCAGGTGGCAGTTGACGAGCATCAGGGAGGGGCCGAAATTCATGACCGCGGCACCTGAAACACCCGTGTTGCCCCGGAACGTGCAATTGACGACCTGCACCTTCCCGTCCGGGTTGTAGAGACCGCCCCCATAGTGGTGCGGGTAAGCCCCGTCGGCATTTCCGCCCGTGACGGTGAACCCGTCCAGCGTCGCCGCCAATCCGTCCGCCGGGCCGATCACGACGTGATAGCTGTTGTCGCTCAGACCCAGATTGCCTCGGTCATCACCCTTCAAGTCGCCGCTGAGGATCGTTTCGTGCTTCGCCACGTCCCGCTCGTCCGGATTCGGCTTCCCGTAGCCGGCGTAACCGCCGCGGACCGTCAGGCCCTCCTTGAGCAGGAAACTCGCCTCCCGGCTGCCAACAGTCGCCGTACCGCCCTTATCGGGCTTGTAGGTGCCCTCGGCCACCAGGATCTGGTCGCCGCTCTCCGCCGCGGCCAAGGCGTCCTGCAAGGTGAGCAACGCCGTTCCCCAGCTTCTGCCGTCATGGACGGAGCCGGGAGCATCCGCGTCGACGTGATAGGCGAATTTGTCCCGGATCGTGAAGGGGATCGCGAAGCTGAGATCCCGGGACAGGCAGGTGAACGTCCAATCTCCGGCCGGCAAGGGGCCGAAGTCGCCCTTGAGACCCGCGACCGGGCTGTAGATCATGGTGCAGACCTGCGGCACCGGCCCCTTGAACCACAGCGTCACGATCTTGGTTTTCGTATCGACCAGGATTTGGGGCGTGCCGCCCAGGGTCCTCTCGCCGACGCACGAATTGGAGAAGACCGACGTCGGACCGGTGAATTGAATGACATCCGCCGGGGTCGGATTCGCCGGATCGATGCTCCACTGCTTCGGCGCAGTGCCGCCCGGGACCCACGACACGCTGTCCCCGTACGCCGCGCTCCACAACATCACCAGCAGCGCTGCACTCATTGCCACGCTTCGCGCATTCATCTTCCCATCCTTTCAAAAGCTCTATTTGTGCTGATCGTCACCACCGATTGTCTCCGTCACCCCCGCGGTCACGGACCCCAATTCGAACGCTTTTGGTGTTACGTCCCATAGTATACCATTTTGCTGGAGCAATGTCCACCCGGCTATGCAGGAATCGAGCCGCTTGCGGTGCGTGGAAGTTGTTGAGATGGAGGGGGTTAGGACCAAGGGAGCAAGAGGGTTCCCCGCCGACAGGGCCGATTTCAGCAGGATTTTGGCTCTCCCAGATATTTTTTTGGATTTTTCGACCACCCCGGGCTTGACGCGGGGATATCTTGCTGTGTAGGATGGGGTCCCTCTGTGAGAAAGGAGGTTCCGGATGCAGATCGCCGTGACAAGACCCCTGTTTGCCTGGGAGACTTTGGAGGACAGCCCCAGCCTGGACACGATCCAACGACTGCTCGCGTCGATCCCGGACGGGCGGCTCCTGGAGGGGCTGCGGGCGTATCGCGACCGGGGCCGCAACGATTACCCGGTGGCGGTCCTGTGGGGCGTCGTGTTGCTGCGGATTCTCCTGCGGCACGTCAGTTTCGAGGCCACGCTGGGGGAGTTGCGCCGCAACGCCGGCCTGCGGGCGTTGCTCGGCCTCGGCTCGGAGCGGGAGGTTCCCAAGGCCTGGAACGTCTCGCGTTTTCTGGAGGTTCTGGGCCAAGAACCGCACCGCACGCATCTGCGGGAGATCTTCGCTACGCTGGTCCGGCGCTTGGGGCAAGTGGTGCCGGACCTGGGCCAGCACACGGCCGGGGACTCGACGGCGTTGCACGCGCGGCCCAAGGGGGACGCCCAGGCGGTGGCGGCCGAGACCGGCGCAGGGCTGCCCCAGCCGGCGGCGGGCCGCAAGGAATACACGGATAACGAAGGGAAAGTGACGAAGATCGTGGAATGGTTCGGGTACAAGCTGCACCTGTTGGTGGACGCCCGGCACGAGGTGACGCTGGCCTACCAGACGACGTCGGCGAACGTCGCCGACGGGCCGACGCTGCCGGCGTTGGTGGCGCAGGCCCAAGCGAATCTGCCCGCGGGCCGGATCGCGACCCTGGCCTACGACCAGGCGGCCGATGACGGCGCGATCCATCAGAAGCTGGCCGCCGCCGGGATTCGTCCGGTCATCGAGAACCGCCGGCTGTGGAAAGACGACCCGGAGCGGCTCTTGCCCGGCCACGACGGCACGACGAACATCGTCTATGATGAGGCGGGCACGCTGTACTGCTACGACCGCACCTCCGAGACGCCGGTGAAACACCGGATGGCCTATATCGGCTATGAGCCCCAGCGGCAGACGATCAAGTACCGCTGTCCCGCGCGGCACGAGGGCTGGAGCTGCCCCAGCGAGGCGCTGTGCAACGCGGGCAAGGAGTACGGCAAGACGGTGCGAGTGGACTGCACGGTGGACCTGCGGCGGTTCCCACCGATTCCCCGGGCGACGAAGAAGTTCGAGCGGCTCTACCGGGGCCGCACGTCTGTGGAGCGGGTCAACGCCCGCTTGAAAATCTTCTGGGGCGTCGATGACGGCAATATCACCGGCGCCCGGCGGTTCCACGGGATGATCGGAGCGGTGCTGGTCGTACACCTGGCGTTCGCGACGGCCCTGGCCGCCGCGCCCCGCCGGGAGGGAACGCTGGGCCCACTGCGTCTGGGTCCGATCCAAGAGGCCCTGCGGCAGACCTGCCCCACGTAGACTAGGCACGAGGGTCTGGGCGGATCGGTTCTCCACCGCTCCCGCCGACCCCAGCGCCGTCGGCGGCGGGAAAGGTCTGCGCCGACAGGCCTTTGGGCCGCCTTCTCCGGCCCCGGAGGGGCCCTGGCCGCGCGTTTCTTCCACCTTCTGCACGACTTCCGGTGCCTCTCCCCTGTACTCCAACGTTCAACGCCAGCCCACAACGCAAGCGGCTCGCAGGAATCCCAGGGTGAACGCCAGGGCTATCGCATGTGGGCCTATGGAGCCTTGCCATCACCTGAAGATGGTGCGTGGTACGCACCCTACGAACGATGCATGGCCCCCAGCCCGTAGGGTGCGTACCACGCACCGCTCCCTCAGGGGCCATCGAGACTCACATGCAATTGCCCTGGGGTGAACGCAAGGTCGCTTGACAGATTACATTTATGTCAATGCGAGGAACGCGGCGACGAGGCAACCTCAATCCCACGAGTGGGAGGAGACCCCAAACGCGATAAGCCGCGTTTGGGAACCCAGATTGCTTCGCTGCACTCGCCATGACACAGGGGCGGCACCGAACGACTGTGCGTTTGCCGGGACATCAGTATCCGATGTTCTTGACAGCCTGGGGCCCCAGCCGCTCGGCCAGTTGCGCTAGATACAGGCTCCGGGGCACAACCGGCTTTCCGGGTGAATCGGAGACACCCAAGGGCAAAGCCGGCGAGGAGTCGAAGGGTCGCGGCGTGGGGACATTCGGGCCAAGGCAGCCGATCATCCAGTTGAAAGCCCCGGGCGGCTGTTGCACCACATACGACTTGGCCACGCAGTTCCAGGCTACGGCCCAGCCGACTCCCCAGCCGTGGCCTGAGCCCATGGCGCCGCGATTCTTGAAGTCGATGCCGCCCTCGGGAATCTCGCAATTGTCGAGAAGCATTCCTGTGGTCCAGCGCTGGTGGCCCTCGATGTGGCCGTTGCCCCGGAAGGTGCAGTTGAGCAATACGATGGGACCCACAACGCCGGCGCCGGTGGCCACGTGCCAAATATTGTCGCCCGTGCTCGAACAGCGGTCCAGCAAGACTTGGCCGGCATTGGGGGCGAATTCCGCCGGTTTGGACGCCCCGAGGTTGGGGACCGTGCGATGGATGGCCACCCGTTCCAGCGTAATCCGCCTGCCGCCGAGGGAAACGCTGTTCATCGTCTCCTCGATCTGGACGTCCCTGGCCCAGCAGTCCTGACCATTGATCCGCAGTGCGGTGTAGGGGTGCTGCGTGTAGCTCACCTCCATCGGGGGAGCCTGGATGCAAAGGTGTTCTACGCCAATCTGCGAGCGCAGCGCCGGGGGATTCACTCTGGCAACCGTGGTCCCCGGCGGGCTGAGGTACTTGGCGTCGAAGGAATCCGAGAGCGGGACATCCAGGGTGATCCGGTTGCCGGAGAGGGCGGCAATTGTGCGCTCGGCGGTAGTGCTGGTGCCCGTGCGAATCCAGGTCTGAGGACGGCCGTCACGTGTCAGGTTGTCCATTTGCATGAAGTGGACCCAAGCGGCCGTGACCGGACGGCGGATGGAGATCGTGCCACCGACGGCGAAGCCCGAAGCGTCCGCGACGGTGAAGGTCGTCGCACCCGAAGGCACGTAGGCGTCGGCAATGGAGGTCCGGGTTGCATCGGATTCGCCCCCGGCGGCTCTGCTCATCCTGCCGCCACCAACGCTGATAGCCACATGACGGCCACCGACCATCTTGATGGTCGAGCCTCCTGCCCCGCTGCCGCTGCCACGCAGCACCACGCCGCTGGTGCGAATTGCGACCGTTCCTGAACAGGTGTACTCTCCCGGAGCCAGCAGGACCGTGCCCCGGAACCCATTCTCCGGATTCAGCATCGAGACCTTGTCAATCGCCTCTTGGATGACAGCCGTGCTATCCCCTTCCACCGGTTTCACAGTGATCTTGGTCTGGACCTCCGGCAGCGCCACGCCGCCACCCATGTACCCGGCAAAGGAGAAATCCATGATCCGGTCGCCTGCCGGCGTCGTCTTGTAGACCAGCTTGCCGTCCGAACCCGGGTGGACCCATTCACTCTCAGATCGGGTGGCAGCCTCAAGGCCGAAGGCCTTGGGGATGGTTGATTCGGGAACGCCATCCCCGAGCTGCGCTTGAGGCTGCCACCCGCCAACTGCAAGCGCAATGCCGAGCCCGACCAACGGCAACGAAGCATGTCTTCTCATGGTGCGTGTCTTCTCCCATCACCCGTGGCGCGTCAGACGGCTACCGGGCGCTGCGAATCCTCACCAATTCCGCTCGGTGCGGCGCCACAGGCATTTGGAACTGGTCGGCAAACTGGCCCAAATCCTTCTGCCGCCACGGGTTGCGAACCGTCTGTCGGCCCGAGAGCTTCAGATCGGACCACTTCGCAACCACGGTCACCGGCTCCTTGCTGAGGTTGTAGGGGGCCACGGCCATGGGGGCGTCCTTCGTGAATCGACCTACGAAGCCGCCGCCCGCAGCCAGGTCGATTGTGAGCATCTGGTTCCGCTGCGCGGTCGTGTTTTCCAAGACCACCGCGTCAGCCTTTTCCTTGCTGTCGCGAACGAGAGATGCTCTGTACGGACCATCGCCCAGGAATGACAAAGGCACCTGAATTGTCTTGGCTTCTCCGGCTCTCATGATCGCCAGAACCCACATCTCGCCGCTGCGCCGCGCGAAGATCGACAGCTCGCCAATCCTCGATTCCGGCAACACGATCGTCTCATCCCACACCGGCTTGATGCTCTTGATCACGTCCACCGCCGGGTTGTCCAGCACGCTCTGTGGATGGGCCGCAATGGTCAGCATCGGGCTCTGGAACGTCGCCAGGCAGGCGATCTGGTGCGCCCAGGTTGAATCGGCACGCCGCTGGGTAAAGATCATCGTCGTGTAGTCGGCCGGTCCCGCCAGGTAGCGGGCGAAGGGCAGGATCGTCTCGTGCCGGGCCCGCTGCTTCAATCCGCTCGATTCCATCCCGCGCACGCCCTCACGCAGCATTTCGTTGGGATACGTCCGCAGCATGCCGGACGGCTTGTTGGCGCCGTGGAAGTCGATCACCAGTTGGTGCTGGGCAGCTTTCTTGATGAGCGTTTCGTAGAGATCGACCAGTTCCTTGGCCTCGTGGTCGAAGAAGTCGATCTTGGCGCCGGCTACACCCAGGTCCTGCAAGCGTTGGAAGAAGGCGTCCTGCGCTTCGGGGGTGCGGAGCTGGTTGCTGTGCCGCCAGAAGAGCACGCGAACGCCCTGCTGCTTCGAATATTCGACGAACTGGCGGATCTGGTCGTCGGGCCAGCCGTAGGCGAAGCCCTCCAGGATGTGGTATCTGGCACCGATCTGACCGCCCATCTGCGAGAACTTCTCCATGTTGTCGAAGGAGTTGCTGCCACCGCCATCGACATACTTCCACACGGCCAAGCCCGGCTGACACCAGGGCGTGTTCATCCCCTGGGGAAACAGCTTCGGGTCGGGAGGCGGGCACAGGTTGGGTACCACGTCGCTGTTGACCAGCCCGTTGAGATCGCGGGCGACCAGCACGACGCGCCAGGGCGTGGTGATCGTGCCGGTGACGGACGCCGGCGTAGCGAGGCGCTTGCCGTTCTCGCGGCCGTAGCGAAGCTCGAAGGGATAGTTCAGAGGATGGCGATTCCCCAGGCCCACGGTCCAGCCGCGCCGGCCGTCACATTCCAGCGCCATGCCCGCGTAGTTCACCTGGCAGGCCTCGGTGATCGAACCATAACCGGCCTGGCCGGGCAACTGGAACGTCAGCGGCGGTCCCGCCCATTGCCCTGCCTTCACCTCAGAGATGTCTCGTTTGTCATATTCGGCCTCGTAGTGCCCACCCAGATCGTGGTACCAGACCGTGCTGCCGGGCGGGAGAATGAACTGGGAATACTCATTGGGCACGCGGACAACGTTGGCCTCGCCCGCAATCACGTGGCGGTAGGCGACGCCGTCATTGAAGGCCCGAATGTCCAGGACGTAAGCCACCTGGCTCAGGTCGTGCGTGAGCGACACCTTGACGCCGTGGCAGCGATTGACCGCCGTGCTGTGGACGCCGTGCCAGGGATAGACCTCGTCGATGTCGTATTGCTCCAGTTTGTTGAAAATGACGCCCGACGAGAGGTCGTAGCCATCCACCTTCATGTCGAGGGACGATGGCTCAATCACCGCGGTGCCGTCCAAGATGACCGTGTAAGTCAGCCGCTCCGGATTGGACCCAAGGGTGAACTTGACCTTGCCGTCCGGGCTAGCGACTTGGACCTCCTTCATCGGCACGACTCGTTGGCTGCGCCTGGACGTCGGCTGCCCCTGTCCCCGGCCGCGCTGCTGGGTAAGACCCGGCCCCGACAAGGACAGGGTGACTACCAGGATCATGATGGCATACGTCGCACGTTTCACTCGCATCGCGTTGACCTCCTTCACAGTATCTTCCTTCAGACGACAGGACTTTCACAGCCGCCGGCGTCGATCCCCTGGGGACCACAACGATCGTCTCGCCCTTGCAGGTCGCAAAGGTCAGTATCTCACCCGCAAGGTCCTCCCCTTTCTTCCCGTCGTGATAGAGCGTAGCCGTCACCTCCCGCCAGGGATTGCGCAGGCGGCACTCGCCGCCGGCCTGGGACTTGACTTGCACGAATTCGATCTTGCCGCCCTGCATCGAAGAACTGACCAGGAACGCCCCGCGAGCCAGGAGAGTGAATGCCGCATCCCACTCCTTGGGCCAGGCGGGGAAGACACGAATGACGGGTTCCTTACCGGGCGCCGCGGGGACGCTCTGGCACAGCGCGTTGTGCAGCGTGTCGGCCGCCCGGCCCAGGCGCTGGACGCTCGTGGTCTGCTGACCCTCGCGCAGGTCCATGCGATTGGCCAGGGGCGCCGACTCCTGCGAGTTGATCTGATTGGGCAACAGGTAGCGCACGTGCTCGGCACGTCCCATCATAGCCGCCGTCACGCCCAGCTTGGACAGCACGCCGACCCGCGTTTTGGCGTTGACGCCGCTGCGGAAATAGGCGCCGTAGGTGGCACTAGCGATCTTCATCGTTTCCGGATCGACGTTTTCAAGCGTGCACAGATCGAAGAACCACATGGGCATCGTATTGCCGTCCGGAAGCGAGGAGGCCCTGCCTTTCGCCACCGGGTCCAAGGCCTTCACCCACGTAGGCGACCGTCCCTGGCTTCGCGGCAGCGGAGCGAGATGATCGAGCAACTCCCGCCATACTGGTCGCAGGTCGGCATCGATGTTCAATATCTCCGCGGCCCTGATGACGACCGGCAAGATGGCGTACATAGACGAAAGCTCTTCATCCGTGTCCTGACCGCCCCAGACAGGCTCGTTGCTATTCACGTGGTGAATATGATACTTGCCGTCAGCCTCCTTCTTGAGGTTGGGATAATGGCGATAGAACTCCGCCACGCCTTTGAGCATAGGGTAGGCGCGGTCGCGAAGCCACGCCGGGTCCATCGTGTACTCGTACCGCAGCCAATAGAGATAGGCGATCTTCGCGCCCCGGGAGAAGATGTGCGTGACCGGACCATAGGGCCCGCTGCCGCGCTCCGTGTACACCCAACGGCCATTATCCCACTTGCCGTTTCCGATCCAATTCCAGCGGCTGGAGAACGCCAGCTTCGTCCCGGCATAGGTGCGGAATTGCTCCGACCGCTGCTCCCAGGGCTTCCGGAGTAGGTAAAGGTCGCGCATCTCGGCGGCGATATCGTCGGGCAGCCTGGCCAGACCGTCGAACGCGACGGTCTCCGGGATGTATAGGCCCTGGCTGCCCCACTGCTGCCGGGCTGCCAACGCGCAGGACTCGTACATGGCGCTGTACATGTCGAACATCGGGTCCAGCAGGTCCAGCCGGTTCGTGGGCAGCAGCGCGTGGTAGAGACAACTCTGATTGGCGCCCCAGTAGTGACCGCCCCAGCGGCGCGTGTCGCCGCCGGTCGTCCAGAGCATGCCGTTGAACTTCGTCGGATACTTGCCGCGCGAGCTCGACGCCATGACGTACAGATAGTACGTGTAATTCTGTTCGAGGGAATCGGCCACGCCGTCGGCACTATGCAGGTGAACGAAGGACTTGCTCCAGAAATCGTGCCACCAGGTCTTGTTCGATTCCAGCAGGCCGACGAACCCTTTGATGGCAACCGCGTCGAGCGACGTTATTGCTGCCTCGGCGATTTTGCCGGCTTTGTCGAAGCTCGCGGCGCTCGAGACCAATACCGTAAATGAGCCCTTGTCCGGCTCGACCACCAGACTCATCTCTTCCTCGCGCGTTTGGCGAACCTTGATGCGTGGCGAGGGCGTCTCGCCCTTGCTCACATCCTGCGGAGCCGTCCGGTCCACTGAGGTAGGCATGTTGCCGGGCGTCGCAAGGGCGGGACGCCCTCGCCACACCCCCACGGCCACCGCTGAGCCGCAGTAGTAGCCGCCCTCTTCAAATGTCTGTGTCAAGACGATCCGGCCGTCGCGGTTGTCCAATCTCGACTTGGCGACATGACCCAAGGTCTTGACGAGCGCCGGACGCAGCATTCGCAAGTTGATGCGGATCGTGTTGGGCCTGTCTCGCCGGTCGGTAACCTCGAACGCCATAACGTCTCGCTCATGCCAGGCCAGAGCCCGGACTTCCACGTCCCGGCCTTTCACCGTCACCAGGCCGTCGTAACAGGCCAGATGTTGCGATGTCCGGTCGCTGGGGAAAACGTCCGCGCCGTAATCGACAAACTCCAGATCGACAAAGGCGCAGCCGCCACAGTAATCGGTATGTCGCTCGGGAAAAGCGTTGCTCGTGCAGTTGGTGGCGAAGACATCGACACGATTGATCTGCAACTTCAACGCGGTCGGCACCGTCCCAACGAGACTGCCCATCCGGCCATTGCCCAGCGGCATCCCTTCCTCACTGCGACCGACCGGCTTGTCGTAATGAAGGTCCGCCCGCGAGACGAGATTGGCGTAGTTGACCTCAAGACCGCCCGCAGACTGCTTGGTCATGCCGGCAACGGCGGACGACACGAGACCCGCAAGCACCAACAGAGAGACACCGATCATTCTTCTCATGGCAACCGCCCTATCTTCCCCCAAAAGCCTCCAACAGGATACAAACACGACAAGGACTGTCTCTATGTCATTGCGAGCGAAGCGAAGCAATCTCCCACCCTGGGGATTGAGATTGCTTCGTCGCTGCGCTCCTCGCAATGACATATTCAGGTTCATTCTGTTCGAGACTCCAATCGTTCTATCCATCCGCTCCCGGCCAAGCGCGGGTCTCTGCACATTACTACAGCTTCTTTTCTTCCGCGCGGTCCAGCTTCATGTCCGCTACAGGCTTACAATGGTGCGTGGCGAAATCATTAACGCTCTTCAGGACGAAGGTCGGAACCTCGGCGGTAGCCTGCGCTTTGACGTTGTTGAACTCGGCTCCTTTGACGTCATCGAGCACAAAGGCCGGCCGGAGATCCTCCTTGAGGAAGCCGACCTCGACGTTGTCCATCTGGAGGCCCTTGGCATGACGGATGAAGAATCCATGGGCCGGCATCTTGCCGAACATGCTGGGCTCGGGATACGCGTTTTCCCGCTCGGGCGGCGCGAGGGCAGCGTCCTCCTGCGTGCCACCTCCCCGGCAATAGATGCGGACGTTGCTGAGCTTGACATCCTCGATGTCATGGCCGGGAACGCCGCTGATGATCGAGCTGTAGCACGGATCGGCGTCATACACGACAACGTCGCCGATATTCACCCGGCGCAGTTGGCCCACCGGAACGAGACCTACAAATGCCGCCATTTTGCGTTTGCTCATTCCCACTGCTCCTTTCTCAGGGAACGTGTTCACAGAATCATGAGTCGATAAGACAGCAGCCGTCAATACCCAAACAACGACTCCGACACAGAATTCCTGCGGTTTCTTTCCCACCGAAGAAATCCTGGCGCCGAGCCGTTTTCGCGGTTGAATTCGCCGCGGCTCAGGATATTTATCCATAGTATAGTGCTTATATGAGTGACTCTTCGAAGACCAACGAGTTCCTGCGTCTGCTCATGGCCAGCCAGCGGCGGATCTATGCGTTCATTCTGACCATGGTTCCGAACCACGGGGACGCGGAGGATTTGTTCCAGGAGACGGTCCTCCTGATGTGGTCCAAGTTCGACAGCTTCACGCCGGGCACCAGTTTCACGGCCTGGGGGTGCACTATTGCCCGATACCAAATCCTCAGCGTCCGCAAGCGGCACGCAACACGCGGTATTCTCTTCAGTCAGGCGGCAGCAGAACTGCTGCACACCGAATCCGACCGGTTCCTCGAGCAGACCGATGTCCGGATGCAGGCCCTGCGGCACTGCATCGGTAAACTCGGCCCCCAAGACTACGAACTGATCCGCCTGCGTTATCGGGACGAAGTCACCATCCAGAGCATGGCCCAACAGATGGGACGATCGGTCCAGGGGATCTATAAGAGAATCGTCCGGATCCACGAGGCCCTGCTGCGCTGCGTGCGCAAGGCCCTCAGCGAGGAGGGGTTCGCGTGAGCCCGGAAAGCCAGATCCCGCCGGACTTCGCGGAATGGATTATCCGCTCTCTCGATGGCACGACCACGCCGGAGCAATTCGCGCAGCTCGATCATGAGATCGCCACCAACGACCAGGCGCGTGCCTATTATCTGGAATTCATCACAACGTATGTCGGCCTGATGGCGCTCATGGGAGGGTTGCCCAAGGCCGAGACGCTGGTGGAGGCCGACCCCGCTTGTAGTGTGCCCGTAAGGGCATCAAAGGAAACGCCTCACGGCGTCACTACAAACACAGCGTCCGAGCAGGACAGGATTCGCGAGATCGAACGCCTGGCGAACCGGCAGCTTGCCGAGTTTCTCGCCCAGCAGCAGACTCAGGCGCAGTCACGCACCCCAGCGGCGGATTGGGACTTGTGGTCCGCCATTTGCGGAGCCGCCCAGGCCGGACAGCGCTTCGTGGCGGTCGGGGCGAGGATGGTGAAGCTGACGGTTGCCTGCCTGCTCGTATTGGGCCTCTTCTCCATTGTCGGCCTCTACGTCTACGCGCATCGGACTCTGGGCCTGCTGGTGGACTCGGCCAACGCCAAATGGGATGTCCCCCTCCAGCAGACCGGCGAGTTGCGGGCGGGTCGCAGAACGCTGGAAGAAGGGTATGCCCGCATCCGGCTCAAGAAAGGCGCCGAGGTCCTTCTGCAGGCCCCGAGCACCTTCGACCTGCGGAGCACCAACCGGATGTTCCTGGAGAGCGGCTGGATCACCGCCGCCGTGCCGCCTTCCGCATTGGGTTTCACCGTCCGGACGCCGGCCTCCAGCGTCGTGGACTTCGGAACGGAATTCGGGCTGCTGGCGGGCGGCGCCGGCAACACTGAAATCCACGTTTTCGATGGCCGAATCGAGTTCGAGCACGCCGGGAGCGCTGATGCCGCGCGAACCCGTCAGAAGCTGACCAAGAACGAGGCGATGACCGTCGATGCCGCGGGTCATACGAGCCGAGCGACTTTGCAGGAGCGTCCCCGCCTGTTCTCACACACCATGCCCACGGCCGAAGGGTTCGGCATCCCGGGCAAGCGACTGGGGCTGGCGGACATGATCGGAGCCGGCAACGGCCTGGATACGGGCGTCTGGGGCCAAGGCCTCGATGCTTCCACAGGTCAGATCACCTCCGGTCGCAGAATCCTCAAGAGTGAGAACAGTGGATTCCAGCGGGTGCCGTCGCTCCCCTTCATCGACGGTGCCTTTGTCCCCGACGGCAACGACGGCCCCGTCATTGTCGCCTCGACGGGCCTCCATTTCGAGCAGTGTCCGAAGACGTCCGGCACGAACTACGAAGCGATCGTCAATGGCGCTACCTTCCAGGTCGGCTCTTCCGGAGAGATCCATTCCGGGTGCCTCGCCGGACGGACCTACGACACCAGGGCCAATCCCTCCATCGGCATACATCCCAACGCGGGAGTTACCTTCGACTTGGACGCCATCCGTAGCGCGATGCCGGAAGCCCAGATCAGGAGCTTTCATACACGCTGCGGCATATCAGAGAATGTGGTCCGCTTTGCGCAGCGGGATGCGGACCCCAACACGATCGAGGTGACGTTCTGGGTCCTGGTGGACGGCCAACCTCAGTTCTCCAAAACACTGAAGGTGGTGCCTGCTCAATCCGAGCGGATCGACGTTCCCATCGACCCCCATAACCGTTTCCTGACTCTGGCCACGACCACGCCCGGCGAGTACCGCTACTGCTGGGCCCTGTTCGCCGAGCCGGCCCTGGATCTGACGAGGAAAAAGCCGTAGGGGCGAGAAGTCTGTCGCCCCTATACCCTATATCACCTGTTTCTCATTTGGAAGGAGGATAGTCATGTCGCGCAAGTCAATGATTCTGGCCTCTCTGGTGTCGGTGCTGGCATGCGTCTCAGCGTCTGCTGCCACCGTCGATCTCAACACAGGTGTCGTGGCCTGGTGGACGTTCGATGAAGGCTCAGGCACGGTCGCCCACGATGGCAGCGGCAATAACAACCATGCGACCCTCATGGGTAACGCCACCTGGGCGACGCCCGGGGTGCCCGGTAAAGAGGGGTACGCCATCTCACTGAACGGCACGAGCGCTTTCCTGCGCATCGAGCATAGCCCCAGTCTGGATTTGACCAAGGCGATGACGTACGAAATGTGGGTCTATTACACCGGCACGCCGGCGGACGCCCTCTTCTGCAAAGGCGTGGCTGGCGATGGGAACGCCTGGAAGAATCTGGCCGTCCGTCTCGACGATGACCCGGTGACGTACCGGCAGTTGAACTGGCGCAGCCGCGGTGGCGATACCGTCAATGCCTTGAACTCCAGCACGGGTCTGCCCCTGGCGGAGTGGGTCCACGTCGCGGTGACCTTCAATGTCGATGCCCCAGGTAACAACCAGAAGATCTACATCAACGGCAAGCTCGATGCCGAGAACCGCTCGGCCAACCCGCTGACCACAAATACCGGCCCGCTGTTCATCGGCGCGGAGACCTACACCCAACCGGCGGGCCGCTGGTTCTTCCAAGGCATGCTCGATGAGGGCAGCCTCTACAACCGTGCCCTGAACCCAGTCGAAATCAAAACGATTGCCGGCGTGAAGCCGGCGACCGATCCCACCCCGAAGAACGGGGCCACCGTCAGCACGACCGATGTGCAACTGGAATGGTGGCAGGGCTCGAACGTGGCCTATCTCAACGGCCATCACCTGTACTTCAGCAACCAGATCGCCGACGTGAACACGAGCGATGCCAAGGCCGACAAGGGTTTCACGACCGATCCGAACTACCAAGTGGCCGGCCTGGTTCCCGGCGCCACCTACTATTGGCGGGTCGATGAAGTCAACAACGTCCATGCGGATAAGATCTGGCGCGGCGATGTCTGGAGCTTTACGGTCGCCTCCGAGAAAGCCGCCGTCCCGAATCCGCCGGACGGCGCCCAGTACGTCAACCGTAACCGAATCCTGAGTTGGGCGCCGGGCACAGAGGCGGTGTCGCACCGTGTCTACTTCGGTATCGACCAGACCAAGGTCGCCGCCGGGGCCGCCGACGCCGACAAGGGCGTCACGAAAGACCCGAATTACGCTCCCGGGGCCCTTAAGAACAACACCATTTACTACTGGCGCGTGGACGAATCCGACGGCAGCGCCACGCACCAAGGCGACGTGTGGAGCTTTGAGACTACCGCTTCCGGCGATCCCAACCTGGTGGGCTGGTGGACCTTCGAGGGCAATTTCCTGGACATCAGCGGCAATGAGAATCACGGCCGGCCTGTCAACGGCGCGCGCCTCAGCACCGCGGACACCCGGCCCTACGCCAACGGCCCCACCGGCGTGCTGAGTCTCAATGGCACGGATCAGTGCGTCTACGTTCCCTACAGCCCGAGCCTGGACATTGCCACGATGGGTACGGTGGCCACGTGGGTCTATGGCGGGGCCGGCAACGACGCCCCCATCCGCCACGGCGGCTGGAACGCCTCCTACAGCTTCCGGCTCGACAACGCCGCGACACGCTACCTGCAGTTCCGCACGACGGGCGCTGCGCCGGGTCTGGTCACAAAGACCGGCTTGCCCGCCACGGAGTGGACGCACGTGGCCTTGACCTTCGATTACACCGTTCCCGATCCCGGGACCAACCAGAAGTTCTACCTCAACGGGAAACTGGACGCCGAGAACCGCGGCGCCACCGCCCTCGCCAAGAACTTCTACTACGTGGCGATCGGCGGCCGAGAGAATGCCGGCAGCATGTGGGGCGGGATGCTCGATGACGTCCGCATCTACAACCGAGCCCTGGCCGCCTCGGAAATCCAAGTCGCGATGACGGGCGACCCGAATCTGGCCCGGGACCCGAGCCCGATGGACAAGTCCACACCGGATGAGAAACACGCCACGCCGCTGACCTGGACCAAGGGCGTGAATGCCGCCGAGCACGATGTGTACTTCGGCGCCGACGCCGGCGCCGTGCTGAACGCGACGCCCGCCGTTCCGCTGGGCGTCTATCAGGGCCGGCAAGCAGACACCACCTTCACCCCGTCGGAGGCTCTCCAGTGGGGTCAGACGTACTACTGGCGGATCGACGAGGTTCACGAGGGCCTGGCCGGCAGTCCGTGGAAGGGCGCCGTCTGGAGCTTCACCGTCGCTGATTTTCTGATCGTCGACGACTTCGAGAGCTACACGGACAAGGAAGGCAGCCGCATCTACGAGTCGTGGATCGACGGCTGGACCAACGGCACCGGCTCGCTCGTTGGGTATACGAACGCTCCGTTCGCGGAACAGACGATCGTCCACGGCGGCAGGCAGTCCATGCCTCTCGACTACAACAACGCCAAGTCGCCCTTCTACAGCGAGGCCGAGAGAGCGTGGTCCCAGCCACAAGACTGGACGATCAACGGTCTAACCGACCTGGTCGTCTGGCTGCGGGGCAACCCCGTGTCCTTTGTCGAGACCGCGCCCGGCGCGATGACCATGAGCGCTTGGGGCACGGACATCTACAACACGGTCGATCAGTGCCGCTTCGCGTACAAGTCCCTCACCGGCAACGGCACGATCATCGCCAAGATCGAGAGCATCGGCAACAGTGATCCGTGGGCCAAGGGCGGCGTGATGATCCGCGAGAGTCTGGAGGCCGGCTCGCGGTTCGCCATCGTCTTTGCCTCGCCCGGCAATGGGGTGCGTTTCCAAGCCCGAACGATCACGGATAGCGCCGCCACCAGCGACACCACGGTCGCGACGCCCGAGCAGATCGCTCTCAGGGCCCCCGTCTGGGTCAAGCTGGAGCGGTCGGGCAGCACGTTCAACGGCTATTACTCCACCGACGGCGTCAAGTGGACGGCGATGTCGTGGAACCCGCAGTCGATCAACATGGTCGCCCCCACGATCTATATCGGCCTGGCCCTGACCAGTCACAATGTCAACGCCCCGACGACCGCCTCCTTCTCCGGCATCACCACGACCGGCACAGTCTCCGCCGGCCCGTGGCAGGTGGCCAGGATCGGGGCGGATCATCCGGGCAACGACCAGGAGAATCTGTACGTGGCGGTGGAGGACAGCGCCGGCAAGACAGCCGTGGTTCCCAACCCCGATCCGGCGGCCGTGCTGACCACTACCTGGACCGAGTGGAAGATTCCGCTGACCAGCTTCACCGGTGTGAATCTCGCCAAGGTCAAGAAGGTCTACGTCGGTGCCGGCGACAAGGCCAATCCGCAGCCGGACGGCACGGGCAAGCTCTACATCGATGACATCCGCGTTTGTCAGCCTGTATCACAATAGCAGCGTGACGCACCAGGGCCTGTGTCCCAGCGACACAGGCCCTGGTTTTTCGGCCATCAGGCACAGGAGTGCCTCACGGACAAGGGTCGCACACCTCGGCCCCTTCTCCGGATTTCCCTTTTGCCTTCCATCGGCTTGCCCTTACAATGAGCGCATCGGCCCGGAAAGGGACCCCAAACGCGACGTGTCGCGTTTGGGAACCCAGACCGAGGGGATGACCCAGAGGGCAGACAACCGTCCGCTTGAGCCGCTCCCCCGGTCCGCCGGCGTTTCAGTCCCGTACTCTATTGTCGTGAGGTCGCAAGCATGAAAAGTCTCTCCATCATCGCGTTGGTCGTCACCGGTGGCTCCGTCTGCCTTGGCGCGGACCTGCCCCGCAGCAGCCCAGAGGCACAAGGCATTTCCTCTGCCGCTCTTCTGTCGTTTATCCAGGCGGCCGACAACGACATCGACTCAATGCACAGCTTCATGCTTCTGCGTCACGGCCACGCGGTCGCGGAGGGCTGGTGGTCCCCCTACAACGCCCAATCTCCCCACGCCCTGTATTCGCTGAGCAAGAGCTTCACCTCCACAGCGGTCGGGCTGGCCATTACGGAGGGCAAACTCCGCTTGGACGACGAGGTGCTGAAGTTCTTTCCCGAAAATGCTCCCTCCGAGCCGAGCAGCAACCTCAAATCGATGCGGGTCAGCGACCTGCTCCGCATGTCCACGGGACAGCAGACCGAGCCGGCCCGCCCGGCGGATCAGCCCTGGACCAAGGCGTTCCTGGCCCATCCCGTCCCGTTCAAGCCCGGGACGCATTTCCTCTACAACACCTCGGGAACGTACATGCTCTCGGCCATCGTTCAGAAGGCAACAGGCCAGACCATTCTGGATTACCTCCAGCCGCGTCTGTTCGAGCCCCTGGGCATCGAACGCCCGACGTGGGAAACCAGCCCGGAAGGCATCTCGCCCGGTGGCTATGGCTTGAGTATTCGCACCGAGGACATCGCCCGCTTCGGCCAACTCTACCTGCAAAAAGGCAAATGGCAGGGCAAGCAGCTTGTGCCCGAGGCCTGGGTCGAAGAGGCCACCGCCCGGCAGACCTCCAACGGCAGCAGCCCGAATAGCGATTGGGACCAGGGCTACGGCTACCAGTTCTGACGCTGCCGTCACGGCGCCTATCGGGGCGATGGCGCCTTCGGCCAGTATTGCATCGTGCTGCCCGAGCAGGATGCGGTGATCGCCATCACCAGCGGCGTGAAAGACATGCAGGCGGTCCTGAACCTGATCTGGGACGAACTCCTGCCGGCCCTGAAACCATCGCCTTTGGCCCCCGATGAGGCGGCCCGGAGGAAACTCGAACAGACCCTGAAGAACCTGTCAGTGCGTGTGCCCGAAGGCTCCGGCTCTCCCGCGCAGGCATCGGGCAAGAAGTACGTGTTCACGACCAACGAGCGTAAGCTGGAAGCGCTTAGGCTCGAGAGCAACAGCAAGGATGACGCCGTCACTCTCGTCGCCCGTTTCGACGGCGCCGACCGACGGATCGCCTGCGGCCGAGGCGTGTGGGAGAAGGGGCGAATCGCCTGGGACCCATTACCCGAGCAACCCGTGGCGGCCAGCGGCGCCTGGACGGCGGACAACACGTTCACGGCCAAGCTCTGCTTCTACGAGACCCCCTTCATCGTCACGCTCCGCCTGAAGTTCTCGGACCAAGAGCTGCAATGCAACAGCGAGGCGAACGTAGGTTTCGGCCCCACGAGGCAGCCGCAACTGACAGGCAAAGCCCAGTAGCCGCAATCGCAGGCTTGGAGCCTCTAACGGAATGAGAACGCGACGACAATCATGTCATTGCGAGCGCAGCGAAGCAATCCCTCGCGCGTCGGATTGAGATTGCTTGGTCGCTGCGCTCCTCGCAATGACATAATCAGGGTCATTCTGTTAGAGGCTCTTGGGATATCGCAGTATTCGGAAGTAACTCGCGCGTTCGCGTTGGGAGTACGGTGTTCATGCAATCCCGGGACGCCTGAGGACGAAACCCCAGACGTGAGCGGCTTCCCTCTCGCAAAAAGACGGCAAGTCTGTCACCATTTTCAGGATAGAGCCACTATTCCACAAAGTGCGCGTGCTCTATCATCAGGGACTGCAGGAGAAAACGTTATGACGAGAACACCAGACGACTCGTCCAGGCCGCAACAGCTCCCTGGGGCCCCCAAACGCGAGATATCGCGTTTGGGAACCCTTCCGGTGCTGTTGGTCCTCTTCATCGGCAGCGGATGCTCCGCCCTGATCTATGAGATCGTCTGGCTCCAGTCGCTGCAATTGGTGATCGGCTCATCGGCCGTGTCGTTGGGCGTGCTCCTGGGAACCTTCATGGGTGGCATGTGTCTGGGCAGCCTCCTCCTTCCGCGACTGGTCTCTGTGCGCCGGCATCCGTTGCGGGTGTACGCCCTGATCGAACTGGGAATCGGGATCGCCGGCCTTGCCATCCTCTTCGGGATGCCCTATGTCGATCAGCTTTATGCCGCTCACGTTCGACCTGGCTTGGCGAGCATCCTGATGCGCGGGGCGGTCTGTGCGATGTGCCTCTTGCTGCCGACCTTACTGATGGGCGCCACCCTGCCAGCAATTGCCCGCTGGGTCGAGGCCACGTCCCAGGGTGTCTCCTGGCTGGGCTTCTTCTACGGCAGCAATATCGCCGGGGCGGTCTTCGGCTGTCTTCTGGCCGGCTTCTATCTGCTGCGAGTCCACGATACCGCCGTAGCGACCTATGTGGCCGCGGCCCTGAATGTCGCCGTGGCTTCGACGGCCCTCGTTCTGGCCGGACGGACGGTTCATGTAGCCCAGCCGTCGTGGCGAGGGCGTCCCGCCCTTGCGTCGCGAGGCCATCTTGGCCTTGCGTCGCCCAAGAACCACGATGTGCCCTTTGCGCCGGAAGCACAAGGGCAAGATGCCCTCGCCACGAAAGAACAAGGGCGGGACGCCCTCGCCACGCGGGGTGCCACCCTTCTGGACCAGGCGAGCGGGGACGCTTGCCCTACCCGAGCGAGGGTCGTTTACCTCGTCATCGGTCTTTCCGGTCTGACGGCATTGGGTGCGGAAGTCGTCTGGACCCGGATTCTGTCGCTGCTGCTGGGCGGAACGGTCTACACGTTCTCCATTATCCTCGCGGTCTTTCTGACCGGATTGGGCATCGGCAGCAGCATCGGCTCGGTGATCTCCCGCCACAGCGAGCGGCCCCGGCTGGCGTTGGGTCTGTGTCAATTGCTGCTGATGGGAGCCATTGCTTGGGCGGCGTATGCTCTCGCGGAATCGCTGCCCTACTGGCCTATCGATCCCTCGCTCTCGAAGAGCCCCTGGCTGAGCTTTCAACTCGATCTGATGCGCTGTGTCTGGGCGGTATTGCCGGGAGCGATCCTCTGGGGCGCCAGCTTCCCTCTGGCACTGGCCTCGGTGGTTTGCAGCGGGCCCGTATCTCCGCGTAGGGTGAGCGTCCCCGCTCGCCCAAGTAGCATGGGCGTCCCGCCCATGAATTCAGGATCACGGGCAGGATGCCCGTGCTACGAGGAGATGCCTGACGGCGTCACGACGAACGAGCCGGGCCGGTTGGTCGGGGGCGTGTACGCGGCCAACACGGTCGGCGCGATTCTCGGCTCGCTGGCCTTCAGCATGGTCTTGATCCCCTGGCTGGGCACGCGTGGCAGTCAGCGTGTGATGATCGCTCTGGCGGCTGTCAGTGTGCTGCTGCTTCTCCTGGCAACGATTCGGGCACGATCGGGTGGCAAGGGTCCCCAAACGCAGTGTACCGCGTTTGGGAGCCCCGGCCTCAAGCGAAGCTTGGGGATGGCTGACCTGTCGAACATGGAACCATCGCCAAGCCCTTCGGGCTTAACGCTGCCACCCGGACAGCGAGGCGGACGCTGGCTGGCTTGGATGGCACTGGCTCTCGTGCCCGCGCTGGCGATTCTGCTGACGTGGGCTATTCCGACGACTCCCTGGGGCCTGGCAGCCTACGGGCGTCACATGGCCGTATACGCCAACCAGTTGGTTCCCGGCATCGTGAAAGAGCAGGACGTTCCCTCTGACAGCAGCCGGGAAGACCTTTTTTGCGTTTACACCCGCGAGGGGATGAGTGTATCCGTGGCCGTGACCAAGTCCACGGCGGGAGTGCGGAGCTTTCACGGGGCCGGCAAAGTGCAGGCGTCGAACGACCCCCAGGATATGCGGCTGCAACGCATGCTGGGACACATCCCGGCCCTGGTTCATGGGAATCCGGAATCGGTATTGGTCGTGGCCTGCGGGGCCGGCGTGACGGCCGGCAGTTTCGTGGTGCATCCCAGCGTCAAGCGGATCGTCATCTGTGACATCGAGCCGCTGGTCCCGAAGTTCGTGGCCCCCCAATTCCAGAAAGAGAACTATGACGTGGTGAACGATCCCCGCACCGAGATTGTCTATGACGATGGCCGGCATTTCGTCAGCACCACAACGGAGAAGTTCGACATCATCACGTCCGACCCGATCGATCCCTGGGTCAAAGGCTGTGCCGCACTCAACACCCGGGAATACTACACGATGTGCAAGAAGCATTTGCGTCCGGGGGGCGTCATGGCCCTGTGGATGCCCTTGTACGAGAGCAATTCGCAAACCGCCAAGAGCCTGATCGCCACGTTCTTCCAGGTCTTCCCGGACGGGATTCTCTGGAGCAATGACAGTTCCGGAAACGGCTATGACGCCGTGCTCTTTGGCCAAGTCGGGCCTACGCGAATCAACTTGGATGAATTACAGCAGAGGTTGGATCGCCCCGAATACCTGCCTGTGGTCCAGTCGCTGAGAGACGTGGAATTTCCCTCGGTGGACAGCTTGCTGGCGACCTATGCCGGCCGCGCGTCCCAATTGCAGGAATGGATGCGGGACGCACAGATCAATACCGACCGGAACCTGCGCCTGCAGTATCTGGCCGGCCTGTCTCTGAACTCCCATGAGAGCACGGCCATCTTCGACGAGATCCTGCACTGCTACGAGTTCCCCGCCGATCTCTTTCTCGGTTCCACCGATCGCGTGGCCGCCCTGAGACAGGCCCTCGAAGATGCCGGACGATCGGCTCATGCCGCTGGGCCCCAACCTTAGGAGGCTCCAATACGAATTCTGGTTCATTCGTGCGCTCCGCTTTGTGTTGGGTGCCAGACTTGCGCTGGCGCAGACATCTTTTATCCGATGGGCCAGGCATGCCTACGCCAGCGTAGGGCATGGCACCCGGCCATTCATCGCGTTTGGGAACCCCACTCCGAACGGCCGCCATTCCTACGGCTCTTCAAGGACGCCGGGCGAGCCGCCCGCGTGCAGGCTCGGACGCCAGGACTGCCTCTGGGAAAGAGTATTGGGGTCCTGGTGAAAGGGATCCCGACATTCCAGCGAGTAGCCCGCGCCATCGGTGGAACTGTACCAGCCGTCCTCGTAACGGAAGTCGAGAATCGTTCGCCCGATGGTATCCTGGAGCTTGATCTGCTCTCCCTCGTTGGCGAGAGCACCCTGATATTGACCCGCAATCCTCAGATCGGAGCCATATCGATCGGTGAATGCCTGCCTGTCCCGAACGACCAGCGTGACCTCGCCGGGAGCGAGCGAAAGAGCAGGGAAGACGAAGTCGATCCCATGGACAAAGCGGACCATATTTAGATCGATTGTCTCCAGGCCGACATTAGCCAATTCGATAAACTCCTCATTGGGCTCGGGTGGATGATACATGATCTCCGTGATGCGCAGGCTCTGGGCCACCGGCCCGACCGCGAACATGGCTTCGGTCAACGCGCTCCAGGTGCCGAGGCGCCACGCACGGGCCTTGATGGGCGTGCTCCGCGTCAGCGGGATCGGCTCCATGTATTCTTCGGCCGTCGGAGCCACATCCTCGCCGAAGACCGCCCGATCACTGCCGAACAGCACCACCGACAGCAGAAAGAACTTGTCGCTGGCGTTGTCGAGGGCGTGGACCGCCAGGATATTCTCACCTGCGTGCAGAGGGCTCAGGTCTTTCCGGATCGCCAACCACAGAGGCTCCGCGGACCCCGGCCGGTCCACGCAGACGGAGTTCCATGCCAGAGGAGTCGGCCTGTTCACGGATGCCACCTCCACGCCGTTGAGGTAGGCGACGAAGCCGTCATCGCACTGAGCCAGTAGAGCCAGATGCGACAGACGAGGCAGATCGGTCGCCGCGATCTGGAACGGGATTCGAACGTAGCAGGAGGTGTGCCCCGCCATGGCGGCTCCGACGTTGTAGCCGATGCGATTATCCCGAAGTCGGCCTCCGATATAGCCGACAGCGCCTCCGCCACCCGGCACGGCAGAAGCACCTGCGATCCATTGGGCATCGTCATAGGGCTCGCGGCCTCCGGTCCAGTCCGCGCCGATATCCTCGTCCGGGACGAATACGCGTTTGGCAGCGTCGGCCGGCACAATCATGACTAACTCGTCGGCGTTCACAGTCTGACGCGGCATCCGAGGATCAGAGCCGTCCATCGTGTAGTAGAGCGTCCCCCCATCATTGGGGTTGACGATCATGAGCGGAGTCCCCGCTGCTTGGACGGCTCCCCCACTGTGTTCGACGCCATTCATCTCCAGGATGGGAGGGTCCAACGTCGGATAGAGCCCGGCCTGCCGCAGTTGATCGACGACGATGCCGCTGCGCAGAGGAAAGTAGTTTTGCACGATCCGGTCTCGCTCGGTCCTCCAACCGGCGCACATGCTGCTGGCCTTGGCGGAGGACTGGCCGCCTTCCCAGCGATACGCTTCGGCGAAGATCGCCTTCTCGATGTCCGCCGCCCGCGCGAGATAGCGTTCGATAGACCTCTGGGGCGTGAGGACACCGTGGAAGAACTGCTGATGGACGCGGTCCGCGACTGCCATGCGAAAATCCGGATTCGCGGCCAATTGCCCAAATAGATAATGCGGGTCCTCGGTGCCCTTGACCGCCACCCGATTCTCGTTGAGGTTGATCAAGCTGAATTCGAGGTCCCAAGGCAGGAATATGAATCCACCTTCGCGGTCGCGCGGCCGGACCACCCAGAAGTTGCGGGGCGGCCCGCCGATCCCTGCCGGGCCGTCCGTGCTGCCGATGTAGAAGACCATAAGCATATAGTCGATGAAGGAGGGCAAATCCAGGTACTGCTGCATGCGGTCATACCGGTCCTGGGCCTCCAGCCCGGCATCGGCCAGATCGAACATCGCGTTCCAAGCTTTCAAGTCGCCGGCGACCACTTCCACGACGGCGGGATCGGGATCGGACACACTCTTGGCCTTGAGCGCATCGTACTGGTCCTTGGAGCCACCAAGGTGGGCGGCGGCAAAGCCATCATCCGGCCGCTCCGTCAGGATGAACAGTCCCCAGTACAGCCCGTTGATGTAAACCTGGACGGGTCGTCCGTAGGGCGTAAGCCTGCCCAGGTCTCGCATGGTGTCGCGGGAAAATTGGTCTCGCATGTACTGAGGACTGCTGCCCATCGACCCGGTCCAGGAATCGTGCATCGTGTTGCGGAGGACCAGGGAGTCGAACTGAGTGACCTTGCAGTCCTTGAACAAGGGAGCATTGAGCGTCGATGGCCCGTATTGGCTCTTGAACACGAGACGCAGCGAGTGCTTGGTCCCGCGATTGGTGCGGCTCACACCGCCGTGGACGCGCAGCCCTGCGTTCACCTGGAAGGAAAGAGAGTCCACCGGATCGATCCATTCGATGGAAGCCGGCCGCTCCCACTCCACGCCGCGTTTCGTCGGATTGGCGTTGATCCCGGTGACCGGATCGGAAAAATCGTTGGGCTCCATCGTGATACATACGGAGGGAATCGCTTTCAATGCCTCCCTCAGGGCCGGGTCCGCCGGCCCGTTGGTTTGAGGGACGGAGGGGTTGGTGCTCGGACGGCTGCTGGGTCCACGACTGGCCACCGCGGGAGCCGGCTGCGCCGGGACCGCCAGTTGGCTGGGGATGCCCTCGGTGAAAATGTAGGAGCAAGCAGTCACGGCCGACTCCTTCCAGCCGGGTTTGACGGCAATGGCGCGGATACACGTGGTGGTCTTGATCTCGATCGGTCGATCATACCGCGTCGTCGCGGACCGTCCGTTTTTCGGCGGCGACGGGAAGCGGCCATCGAGGGTGTACCAGATCTGGGCGTTTTCGGTGGCCGTGGCCAGAACCACCGTGAAGGGCTGGTCATAGAATCCGTGCGCGACACTGAAGGCCACGTTCGCCACACAGCCTGCGAACGCTTCCTGGTTCGAGGCTCCCGGCGTCGGCGTGGCCATGAAGCCCCACTCCGGTCCGCCATCGGGATACCGACCGAAAGAGACATCGGCACTTTGCGGGCCGAAGGCCACAGAATCGACGAGAGTCACACCATCGGCATCGAATAGGCCGACCTCCTCGCCGCTGCTGCTGAGGCTGAAATTCGCATGGAGCGCCGGATCGTTGCTGTCGTTGTCGGCCCAGATGAGGACAAAACCATCGGCGGGAATGGTCGTCCGTTGCGGCTGATCGTCAGGGATGCGCCATTTGTCCGGCCGGCCCAAGTCATCCGTCAGGAACATCCCCCCAATGTCCACGGATGTCGGTCCAGGGTTGTACAGCTCAATCCAGTCCTCGTACCGGTCCTGGCTGTTGACCAGCGAGGCGCTGTTGGCAGCCAGGAACTCGTTGATGTACACGGGCTTTCTCTGCGCCGCGGCAACCGGTGTGAGGCACGCCAGCACCAGCGTCAGCCATCGCCCGAGATCGCCCCTGACCGCCATAGACCCACCTCACTGCCACAGACCGCCGTAATGCTGCCCCCCGGCCTATCATTGATTATACCCAATGACCCGAGAATCCAAGAAATCGACTCGAAAAGCCCTCTATGCCGTGGCGCCCGACCGGGATAGTGGCAGTCTGACAATGAACGTCGTGCCGCTGCCGGGCTGACTGGTAAAAGTGATGGAGCCATGGTGGGCTTCGACGATGCTCTGGCAGATCGCCAGGCCGAGCCCGCTGCCGCCGGCTTCGCGGGATCGGGCCTTGTCCGCCCGGAAGAACCGCTCAAAGACGCGCGGCTGATCCTGGGCCGCGATCCCCACACCCGTGTCCGCCACCTTCAGGACTGCTTCCGACCCTTCTTGACCGATAGTCAGGACGACCCGTCCTTCTTCCCGATTGTACTGGATCGCGTTGACGAGCAGGTTCGTAAGCAACTGCAAAATGCGGGTGCGGTCGGCCTCCAGCTCCACCGCGTGCAGGTCTTTCTCCAGACTCACGTTCCGCTCTTGGGCCCGCGCTTCGACCATGGCCAGAGATTCCTCGGCCGCATCCCTTAGATCGAATCGCTCGCACTTGAGTTCCAGCTTGCCCGCGTCCGCCCGCGCCAGCACCAGGAGGGCATCAACCAGCGATTTCGTTCGCTTGGCCGCCCGCAGGCACGTTTCAATCGCCTGCTTGTACTCCGGGGCTGTGCGGTCGCGCGTGAGCGCCAATTCCGCATGAGAATGAATGATGGACAGCGGCGTCCGCAACTCGTGGGAGGCATCAGCCGTGAACCGTACTTGCCGCTGAAAGGCGGTCTCCAGACGCTCGAAGGTCTCGTTGAGCGTCTGGGCAAGAGAACCGAGTTCGCTGTCGGCTTCCTCGACAGCGATCCGACGCGACAAATCCGACGCCGAGATGGCCCGCGCCGTCCCGCTGATCGCCCGAATGGGCCGCATGACACGCTTGGACAGCAGCCAGCCCCCGCACAAACCGATGGCCATGACTCCCAGGCCCGCGCCCAGGAGCTTCCAGCGAAGCTGTTGCAGCGCCGTTTCCTCCGAGTGCATCGATTTGCCGACCAGCACCGTCACGCCGAAAGGCCCCGGCACAATCACTTCCCGGAGCATTCCCCGCTGGCGAAACTGGGTCCCCAAACCCCATAGATCGGGTTTGGGGGGCCCTTCCGGCGTGCCGATGAACTCGGGGAGCATTCCCGCCGAAGGAGAATCCTTCCTCGCCATCATCTCGTCGACGAGCCTGCGACCCGGAAGTTCATCAGGCGGCGACACATCCAAAGACGACGAAGAGGCCCGGAGAACCTCGCCCCACATTCCCCAGATGACGAAATACGGCTGATCCTGCTCATCCTGGCCGATGCGCTGCAAGGTGTCCCGAGGGACCTGCGCCCACCGTTCTTCGGGATTGGGCCAGGGTGGGCCGCCCGGACCGCGTCCGCGCGGGCCACCAAGAGGCCTCGAAGATTGGTTGGGCTCTCGCATGCCTGGTCCCGGATGTTCCTCTCGTTCCCAGGGTGGCGGCCGTTTTCCTCCGCGACCACCTTCGCCGAGCGGCGGGCCGGGAGGTCCGCTGGCCAACACGTGTGCGGCCCGTTCCAGTTCGGCATCGACGCGGCTCAGTTGGGCGCGGCTCACGACGAAGTAGAGAGCGGTGGCGAAACTCGCCAGCGCCAGTCCCAGAATCGCGGCGTGCCAGAGCTGTAATGTCCAGCGGATGGACCTAAACATCGGTATGGGGCCCCCCGACCCGAAATTGGGGGTCGGGGACCCCGTCTCCACCGCTCGTGTCCGGACCTTCTTCCAATAGGTACCCTTGTCCCCGCCGCGTCACGATGAAATCCTTGCCGAGTTTCTTGCGCACGTTGGAGACGTGCACGTCCACAAGGTTCGAGAGACTGTCGTCATCTTCATCGAACAGGTGGTCGTAGAGCATGCTCCGGGTGACCAGTTCCCCCCGGTGCAGCGTCAGGAACTCCACCAGGGCGTACTCCCGCGGCGTCAGACCGACGGGTTGGCCGTTCTTCGACACGGCCTTGCGAATCGTGTCGATCTGGACATCGCCAATCCGGGCCACCGAGCTGGGCTTGCCCGCCGAGCGGCGGATGACGGCCCGCAGTCGGGCAAAAAGCTCCGCCAACTCAAAAGGTTTGGTGAGGTAGTCGTCAGCCCCATAGTCGAGACCCCGGACGCGATCGGGCAAAGCGTCCCGCGCGGTCAGGACCAGGACAGGGACCGAATTGCCGGCGCTGCGCAGAGCCTTGAGCACCGCCCAGCCATCGATCTGGGGGATCATCAAGTCGAGAACCAGGGCGTCGTACTGCCCACCCTGAGCCTTGAAGAGTCCATCGGCCCCATCGGCGGCTGTATCGACCGCGTACCCGGCTTCTCGCAGCGATTGCGCCAGGACGGAAAGCAGGTCCGGCTCATCCTCGATCACTAGTACACGCATTGGCGTCACCCACGATCGATTTCTCGAAGACACCATTGAAGCAAACGTTTCTCACGCTCCGACGACGCCTTGCCGAGCGCCGCCGTGACCCCCTCCTTGGCGGGTGCAGCGGCCGGCCCCATGTAGCCCAGCGCCACCGCTGCGCGCTCACGCATTGCCATGTTATCGTCCGCCAGATGGGGCACAAGTGAGTTAATGGTCTCGTCCGGCGCACAAGCCAGGATCTCATAGCCCCAGGCGGGCACATTACCGGCCGTGCCGTCCATGATCTTCTGCACCAGCAGACGGGCGGTGGGACGCAGGCGTTCCCCTAGTTCCCGGACAAGGGCTTGGTAGATAATTGAACCGATGTCGCCCCCGCCACCGCCAAGACCGCCGGGTCCACCCCCGAACCCTGGTCCGCCGGGACCCCGGCCTCCGCCTCGTCCATCGGGGCCGCCCAGCCAAGGAAGGCTCGTGCCGCCAGAGATAGCCCACCGCGTTACCGACGGCAGCACAGGGTGCTTGATGCGTGCACTTTGGAGAACATCGGCGGCGTCACGGGCGACCGGGCCCAGCAAGGCCAGGTAAATCATCATGTTGTAACCGTCCACTTCGGCAGCACCAGGCATGGCACGGATCATGAAGTCCACCGCCGGATGTGCCTCTTCACCACCGATCTGCGCCATGGCGCGGACGGCCGCCCACCGCACCGCGGCTTGATCCGAGGACAGCATCTTGACCAACTGGCTCGGCACAGGCCGGGCCACCGGACCGATCCGGCCCAGCGTATCGGCGGCATCGACCGCCAACTCGGGGTCGTCGAGCAGAAACTTGACTGCTTCAGCGGCTTGGGAGGCGGCAGGGCCAAGCATGGAGATTGCCTGCAACGCCGTGATTCGCGTCGATTCGTCGGAATCCTTCAGCAAGGCCGCCAGCTTCGGCGTCAGCCCGGCGGCCGCCCGACCGGCCAGCCCTGTCGCCCGGGCCGCGTCACGACGTTCGGTCGGGTCCGCGCTCTCCAGGCCCTTCGACAGCGGCTCGATGCCACGCGTATCCTTGGGGTCGATCCGCAGCAGCGCCGCCGCTGCGGCCAAACGGACGCGCGGGGCGGCATCCGCGAGCAGCTTGGCCAAAGGCTCTGCGGCCTCCTTGGCTTTGGAACCCAGCCGCCGCAAGTCGTCGGCGGCGTCGGCCCGTGCCATAGGATCGGAGGACTTGAGCCTCTCGAGCAGCGCCGGCAATTCCGCTTCGTCCACCGCGCCGGCACCCAGGGAATAGGCGGGATTGGAGGAGGCCGCCATGACCATCGGGGGCATCTTCATGTCCGCCCGGATGCGCTGAATCCTGACCAATTCCGGCACGCTCGTGCGATTCAGTGCCAGGTCGAAACTGGCCGCCTCGTCTTCCGCTCCGTGGGCCACCACCGTGAGAATAGCCTCTTTGCCGGCGAGCATGCGCTCGATGGCTTCCGTAAGGCGAGACAGCGACCCGTAGTAGGCCAGCGGCAGGTCAGGCCGATCCTTTCCGAGTTTCCACGGCCCCGCCCCGGCCGAACGCATCTGGTACCATCCCTGCCCCACGCAGACCAAGGCCGTGTTGCGCGATGTAAACAGGACGCCCCTGGCGCCAGGTCCCGCCCACTGGAGAATATGCCGCGGAATAATGGTTCCTTCATCGGACGCAATATCATGCTGAATGGAGTCCGCCGTGAGTTCTCCTTTCAACGCGCGGACCTCCTTTAGAACCACCATGTGTTTGACGCGGTCGAACGCCGTGACCTCGACCACGGCAATGCTCTTGGAGTCTGTCATGACTTTGGCGAGCGTCGGCGCCATGTCGATGTAAGCGTCCGACCGGGTCGTCAGACCCAGACATATCAACGGCAAGGTAGCCAGTGCACCTCGCAGCAACGAATTTCGGTATCGGTTCATGGGACACCTCCTGAGAATGTTGCATCGTCAAATCAATCAAGACAATCGAGACGAACCAGCATGGCCTCTTGATCCAGGGTCAGCAGTTGGAGAAGGTCGCTCCGAGCGGCGGCCAGTTCGACTCGTGCTTTCTGGCGCGCATCGCGTACGGCGGTCATCTTTTCCTTGACCTGCTCTAAGGTGGCATTCGGGTCCGCCAGGGTCGTTCGTAGTTCCATCAGTCTCTGCATGATTGCCATGCCCCCAAATCCTGGGAAGCCACCAAATCCCGGCGGGCCGCCGCCCGGACCAGGGCCGCCTCGTCCCAACCCGCCCGGACCACGCCCACCCCTGCCGAATCCGCCGGGACCGAATCCGTCCGGACCGGGACCCCCGGGCCCGAACCCATCCGGACCCGGGCCACCCCGCCCAAATCCATCCGGACCGGGACCATCAGGTCCGAATCCGTCCGGACGAGGGCCGCCTCTTCCGAATCCACCGGGGCCGGGTCCGCCGCGACCGAAGGGGCCGCTATCGCCCGGACCGGCGAAGCTGTCGTTGCCGGGACCGCCCCGTGGCCCACCATCAGGCCCAGGTCCGCCACGACCGCCCGGTCCCCACGGCATGAAGCCGGAGCCGTCCGTATTCGATTCATCGATGCTGGCCTCGATGGCAGCGTACGCCGCCAGCACTCGGCCCAGCTTGGGCCCGATCACCTTCCACTCTTCGTCACTGGCGCCGATCTTGGCCTGAATATCCGCCAAGCCGATACCCTGGCTCTCGGCGGCGAAGGCCGGCCCCGCCGGACGGTCTGCCGCCGCGGTCACATTCTGCCGGACAGATTCCGAGCGTGAAGCGTCGCCACCGTCTCTGCGGGGAGGCGTCTGGACTGCCACGACGACAAGCACCATGGACGCGACAGTGACCACCACCAGCAACGTCAATGAAACAGTTCTCTTGAACATGATCTACTCCTCTCTGCCGGTTCCGTCTGCCCCGGCCACGGAAAATGGTCATCCATCTGCCCCCATGCTAACCGCGTCCACCTTAAGGCCTGATGAAGACCACGATTTTTTTCCAGACCCCCGGCCGAGCCGATAGTCTGGAAAAGAACCTGGCAGCACGACTTACCTGTGAGTGAGACCTGATGCGTGCTGCCAGGCCGTAGGCTTCTTTCCATGTGGTGGAACACACGCTCACGCCACCTTCAGCACCGCCCTGGCGAGAACCAGGGCTGGAAGATAGGTGAGGACGTAAAGCCAGAGCCATCCCAGATCGATGGTGGCCAGTCGCGGGCTCAGGGGCGCCAACGGACGCCAGAACACCGGCTCATACTTGGCCTTCGGATAGACCACCCGCAATTCCTTGACCGGGGAGCCGGCCGGTCCGGCCACACGGCACGGGGCCGGCGCGTATTCTTCCCCAAGCACGACTTCCGTCGTCACCGGCGGATGCTCCCCGGCGGTCACCGTCACGGAGAATCGGCCGCTCATGTCCTCGGGCGGGTGAATCAGCCACGTGACGCCCTGCGGCGGAATACCGGCATCAAGATAGGCCTGCAAGTCGTTGGCCGTCAGCTCGCGGCCCAGGTCCGGAGCGAGCTTCAACTCCCACGGCTGGCCGGGATCGTCACGAGGCTGGCGAAGCAACACCAGCAAGCGTTCCAGCGTCGCGCGGAGCGGCGGCAACGTGCGTGACACTGGCGTCGAGTCATCCACGACCACCGACGCCGGCACACCGATCTGAACCGGCTGGGTCCAGTCACTGTCCACGGTCGCAACGATCTGCACGGCGGAGCCCGCCGGCGCGCTGCCCACCGTCGGATCGACGCGTTGCCGGAACCACACGAACGGCAGCACCATGGGCCCGAGCAGAAGGCCAACGGGCACCAGCGCCGCCGCCAGCGTGCGAATCTGCACGCCGGCAGCCAAGCGCATCAGGACGGCACGCCTCGGCGAGTTCTTGGGAACGAGCGCGGCCTGTCTCCGGAGGGCGGCGGCCCGACGCTTGGCCTCCCGCAACCGGCGGTTATCCGTGGCGAGCTTCTGGATCAGCAACGCCAGCACGGCCACTCCTGCGGCGACAAACGCCACGACCGCCGGCCGGCCCAGAGAGCGAGCAATGGGCCAGAGAACGCTATCCAAGGCCCGGAGCGTCGGTTGATGCACGTACCGCTGCGGCAGCAGAAAGAACGCCAACAGATAAATCGCCCAGGCAGTCGCCAGAATATGGCTGAGTCGGGCCGCTTGGCGGTCTTTGTGTCCGGCCGGCGGCGGGATCAGTTCTCGCGGAATGAACGTGTCGTCTGTCCCACCGGCGGGTGGCATCGCCAAGGTCTCCGACCTTGGCGATGGCGTGGCAGGGATTGGAGAAGGATCTCCAGAACGCAATCCCGGCGTCCTGAGAGACCAATCCTCTTGCCCATCGGGTGTGAAGGAGTCACCCGCCGGACTTATCCAGCCGCGCTGGCCGTCAACACGGATTTCTTCCCCCTCGCGAAACAACTTCGTCGCCCCGGGCAGAACCACGGCGGGCAGTCCCATCTCGCGCGCCACGACCGCGCCGTGCGACAGGGCCCCACCGCACTCCAGCACCAGCCCCGCCGCATTGACAAACAGCGGTGTCCAAGAGGGATCGGTGCTTGGACAAACCAGGATGTATCCACGGCCCAGAGCGCCGGCCCCCTCGGGACAGTGCAGGATCTTCGCAGGGCCTTGGGCCTCGCCTGCCGAGACTGCCAAAGCCTGGTAGCCGTCCGCACGCGGCGTCGCGTCGGGCGTTTCACCCAGCGTGTCGAGGGCTTCGGCCTCGATCACCCGTGGCAGCGCGAGCCGAATCTCGGCTCGGTAGGTAGTCTTTCGCTGCTCGATCACGTGGTACGGAGCAAAGCCGACCCGCAAGGCCTCGAAAAGTTCATCGCGCGTCAGATAGAAGACGTCATCCCCAATATCCAGCCGCCGGCCGGCCTCAAGAGCCACGTCGCGCAGCAGGTCGTAGCCCAGCATCAGGAAGTCCTTGCTGTCTTCGCGCAGAGTGACGTATTGCCGAACCAGGCTTACGAGTCGATCCAACTCGCGGCGCCGGCCGCCGGTCAACCGCGCGCGAAGCGACACGAGCCGTTGGCTGATCGCCTCGGCGCTGCGATGATGTCTCTCCAGTGGCCCCTCGCCCATGGCCAGGCGATCGGCCATCTCCTGCACCGATTCCGGCCGCTCGCGCCATCGTGGCTGGGCCAAGTCGAACTCACCGGCGGCGCGATGACCATGCTCCGCCAGCCAAGTCTCCAGGGGCCGATTCCCCTTGGCCACTTCGTACAGCTCCGCATTGGTCCTCAGGGTCCGATCCGGTTCGCCGCCGGCGGAGAAGAGCTGGGCGAGCGCATCGGCATCCTCCTCCCACAGTGTCTCCCGCAGGAATGTTCGCAGTTCTCCCATCGCCATGGCCGCGATCAGGCCCGGCATCAACAGGTGCGGCCCGAACGTGTCCAAGACCAGGCCTTCGTGGTCCGACCACAGCTTCGGTAATCGGTCCGCGGAGAGCGAGCCAAGGTCAATTGTCTTGGCCTGAGCCACGCGAGCGGCGATCTCCTGGAACAGGCCTTCACGGAGATCGCATTCGAGGGTTGCAGCTAGGGCACGGAGCTTGGCCGTGGCCGCCGCCAGCTTCCGCCCTGCCTTACGACGCAGCCACAACGATCCGCGCGGCAGCGTTGGTGGCGACTGGGACGCATCGGGATTTCGCTTCAGTTCCTCCAGATCATACGCAAAGGGGGAGCTCTCGAAGAGCATTTCCGGCGCTCGTGCCACATCCATGTAGATGCGTCCGGCGATACATTCGAGGAATCCCGCGTGATCCACGATCGGTGAAGGCTCGAACCCTGCCTGCCGGTACATGGCGCCGAACCCGCCCGATCCCGACATGAACCGCTGCATGATGCTCCAGGTCAGGGGCGTCGGATGGGGCAGGGTCTCAGCCAGGTTGTGCAGGACCCACGGTCCGCACCCCGCCGCCAACTCCTGCCGGAGATGGCCTTGCGCCGTGCACAGCGCGTTGTCGCATGCCTCGACGTCGCCAAGGGTGGTGATCGGGCGAGACTGGAGCAGGTACAACTCCTCCCCGTGAATGGCCCATTCGATGTCCTGCGGGCCACCGAAATGCTCCGCCACGCGTTTTCCCAATTGCCAGAGCCGATGCACGTCGCGCCCGTGTAAACAAGGTTTCTGGCGGCGCGATTCCTCGACGGGACACGACTCCCTCGCCCCGGCGACAAGACACGCCTGCTTGTCGGCAATGACCGCCTCCAAGACCCGGCCTGTGCCTCGCTCCAAGCGCAGCGTATCCGGCTGCACCCGGCCGGAGACGACCATCTCTCCCAAGCCCCAGCTTGCCTCCAGGAGCATCTCGCCCCGACGGCCGTCGTGCGGATTCGTGGTGAACAGCACGCCGGCAGCATCGGCGGCTATCAGTCGCTGCACAATCACCGCCATTGCGACACGGGAGGAATCCACGGCGTGTTCCTGAAGGTAGGCATGGACACGAGCAGCCTCCAGACTCGCCCAGCAGCGGCCAATCGCCTTCAGCAAGGCCGGCTCGCCCTCGACGTTGAGGAACGTCTCATACTGCCCAGCCATCGAGGCGAGGGCCTGATCCTCCGCCGTAGCCGAAGAGCGGACCGCCACAACGGGCGAGCCCAACACGCGGTAAGCCGATCGGATTTCTTCTGCCACGACAGGCAGCAGGAGCTCGATCCAAGTGGACGAAGTGGACTTCGTGGACGCTGTGGACGCTGTGCCGTTTCCACTCTGTCCACGACACTCCTCCCAGGCTCGCGTTGTAACCACAAAGCCGTCCGGCACGGGAAAACCCGCCCGCACGAGCCGGCCCAGATTGGCGGCCTTCCCGCCCACGAGCACAATGTCGCGACATTCGGACAACTCCTGTATGAACCTCGGCGTATACCTCATTCCACACCCCCGCCGCCCGCAAGGCATCTCAGCCCACCTGTTTCGCTTCCCACGATCACCCGCCCCCCAGCCACCCGCGGAGTCGAGAGCGTCAGACCGGTTCCCGGCTTGGCTTGGTCATTCAAAGGAGTCTTTTCCAAAATGCGTCCATCTTTCGCCTCAAGGACCGCGAGATATCCGTCGCTGCTGACCGCGTAGACCCGTGCGCCGACAAACGCGCAACCACCCAGCACCGGCGCGTTGCCGCTGAGGCGGGTTCGCCACAGAACTCGGCCGTCTTTCAGCGCCAGCGCCGCCACCTCGCCCGTACGCACCGGGCAGAACAGCGTGTCACTGCCGCACGCAATCCCGCCCAGCACCGCGTCGTCAAATTGGGTCTGCCAGAGGATCGCCCCCGTCGCGCGATTCAGGGCCACGACCAAGCCCTGGGCATTGCGATTGGAGTGCACCAGATCGCTGTTGCCCCCTCCGGCGATCACCACGTCGCCCGCCAGCACAATCGGACCGGGGATCGGTTGGGACACCGAGGTGCGCCAGACGATGCGGTCGAGATTCCTGGCTTGAAGCTGCTCGTTGGATTCGCTGCGCAGGGCCACGACCGCCTTGCCATTGAATCCGCTGCCGATGTAGACGATGCCGTTTTCGTCGATGGCCGGAGAGCTTTCCGGGTCGTTGACCGGCTGCCGCCAGAGTTCCTTGCCATCCGAGATGCGTACGGCCAGACAATAGCCGGGGTCGCCCACCGGTTTGCCATCTTTGCCCTCCACGGCGCCCGCCCCAACCACGGCCAAATCGCCGAAAACCACGGGGGAAGACTCGATGTGCAGCGGCGTTTTGACGGCCCAGCGGAGTTGCCCCATCATGGCCTCGAAGCATAGCAGCGAGCAGTCGCGATCCTCATGCAAGCCCTGGCCGATAACGAGGTACTTGCCGTCCTGAGTGACAGCCGGCGAGCTGAAAAACGGGCGGAGCGGCTCGCCTTTGACGTCGGTGATTTGCCAGAGCGGTTTGCCGGTCTCGCGGTCCAAGCACGCCAGCAGGCCTGTGTAACCACCCAGGTCCGTCTGGCAACCCGCCGCGAAGACGCGATTCCCTGCCGCGGCCGGGGCGCCCAGAAACATCGTCTCTTCCGGGCGGAAACTCCAAAGAGGACTCAGCTTGGCGGACGAAGGGTCTCCCTTTGGGGATTTCAGATTCAGGATCTCAGATTTCGAATCCTGGCTTTGGATTTCGACCCGGTTTGCCGCTCCAGCCGAGGCCGCGGCCATTTCCTGCCGGATGGTCTGCTGCGCGATCAGGTCTTGCGCCACTTTGGCCCAGTCGTAATGAGCCGCAGCGGCGACTCCGGTTGATTTGGCCGCGTGCCCCGTCCCGCCGGAAGTCAGGCACCACGTCACGAGCCCTAACCCGACGGCGATGGCCCCCGCCGATACGCCGGCCGATGCCGGTCGGCGACGGATCAGAGAGAGCAATTCGCCTGGTTTGAACGCCACCATGACCACGCTGGCCACGGCGGCCACGACGGTCGGCAAGACCGCCGCGCCGGCGTTCACGAAGATTGGGATGACTGCGATGGTTTCCATGGTCTTCACCTTCCCGTCTGGCGGTGCTCTGCCGAACCCGGCAAGACCGCGCGACCGGCACTATCGCAGTCCAATGTAGACGGCTGAACCTTAAGACAACGTGAAGGACCTCACTCTGTCGGCAATTTGTACTCCCATCCATTTCCTGAGGCGCACTGCAAGCGCGCGCAGGTAGATGAGGGTGTCGTACGGATTGGGATTGATTCTTGCGCCCCGTTTGTCGGCACCGCGTACGGGCTTTCTCGCATCTCAAAACGGCGGATGTCCTTGCGAGGAGCGCAGCGACGAAGCAATCTCAATCCCAGGGATGTGAGATTGCTTCGCCTATGATCTTGGCCATGTGGGCCTTCAGATGACTGACCGCCTTGATCCGTCCACTGCGCTTCATAAACACGGCGCCTTTCCCACCCGAGTATGGCCCAAAGCCGAACCAAATACAAGGAGTCTTTGTACGATTCGACTTGCTCGGAATAGACATTCAATGGTCACGCTTGCGTGGCAGATTGCATGGCTCCGATGAGCGTACCGGGGAAGAGTACCGCGTACCTTTAGTTCTGCCCGGGAGCCGATTCGCTTCGCCGGATACAGCATTGGGTACCGGCAGGGTGTGGATCGAACGTGGCATGCCTCGGTACGCATCAACTCGGAACAGTACAACGTGATCAAGGGGTACTTCCTGGATGTCCGTGTGCATCGGTCCGTGGAGCAGATCCGCAAGGAATTGCAGATGATGCCTTTCGAGGCGTACGCCCCGGTGAGACGGCAAATGCTGAACATCCTGCGGGCCATCAACCGAAGCCGGCGTACGGCCGGACTCGGGCCGGTTCCGATAGAGGCGGTGCGGCTGCGGCGACGGGTACTGAAGCCATTCGTTTGTGAGCGGGACCACACGCTGGAAATTGAAAGATGTGTCGATACCTCGGGGTTGAAGGGAAGTGACTTCTCTGAGGGGCTGAGGGAGTATCGGCGGGCTGATCAGGATGGGTGGTGCGTTCGACGGGGCATTCCGCGTTGAAAAGGCCGAGTGCAATTGGCGGTGCGCCTGCCTTAATCGTGTAGCGGGCACGGGGAGTCACGACAGACTGCTTCAGTCTATCGTGACAGTGCCACTCAGGCCCAAGTGATGGAGTATCTGCTGCCAGCGTCGGCGCATGACTTGGGGTCGAGATGGTTCGCTATTCCTTTCTCGTGCGGCTCTTGCATCCGCTACCCTCTGCCGGCTTTGACCGGCGTTTTCAAGGTGCTGCCGGACTTCTCTTCCCAGGCGAATACGTCGCTGCTGTCATATAGCACCGTCTTCGCTGGATTTTCCGAAGAACGTTGAGATCTCGAAGTCGTACAACCCTGAGACAACCGCTTCGGCGGACAAGACACCCGGAGACGCTTTCGGGTAAAGACGGAAGGCGCGGCGATTGCGGCCCAGGTCGGATCTGATTTGGTAGCCGGGCACGGGTAGGTGCGCAATCCGCAAAAGCACTTGCTTGACACCAATTACAATGTTGTAGACCCTCTTCGTCGCACTCATGACGAACTCTTCATCTCCGGGAGTCACGAGGCCAAATGCAGTTTGCGACTGCACTGCACCCAAAGTGCAATGAGACGGTGCGATCGCCAGATCAATAAATATGCCATCAGGGATACTTCGCGTTTCGTATAATTCGGAGAAGTGCCCCTTTGGGACGATTTGCCGGTAGTTGGTCCCGAGATTGCGTACAATGGCCGTTTTGAACGCCCAGCGTGCAAGGACCGATGCGGCGTCTGGATCAATAGCCGCTCCCACGATTGATGACCCACAAAGGAGAGGTTTGAGAACAGCACTGGCCCCCTGTTCAAGCTTGCTCATCCAACCATGATTGCAGTCTTCGCAGACTTGCCCCAACACCAGAGCCTTGCCCTGAAGGGTCCGTCGCGAGACAGCGTGTCCTGACATTGCGTAGTGAGTCTCGGCTCGAAGCGTACTTCCGCCGTCGACGCACTCCTGAAGCCACGCGGGCCAGATGTGCTCTTTCGCCCGCTCGCGGGTCATTCGACAGAAGATGCAGTTCACCTTGCCCATCCGGATATGCCCTCATGAATTCTCCCCCCGGTTCCCGCCAGAGTCCCCTTGGCCCTCTGTCATGCCTTGTGTTCAAGTCTTTTCCTGACGCCTTCCCTAATTTTCTGTAGTGGCGTTTTGCTGCATTCGGCCGCCACACACTCGTCGAACCAACGTTTTCGCGTTTCTGGCGAGGGAATGGCCCAAGTATTTCGCAGCAACGCAATGTATCTGATTTGCGCTTGGTCAAGGTAATTGACCTTCCCAGAATTATCTCGATACAACGTGGGTTCTTTGTTTGTGCACCAAAGATCGATCTCATCACGAATCAGGTTCCTCGTCTTCAACAACCAACACACTGCAACTGGCACCAAAAGGAACAAGCACCCCAGCATCATTAGGTCTACGGTGGGGGCCATCTGTGCACCCTCGATCAGACGGTAGGTTTGCACCACAAGTCCAAGCACTGTCACGGACGAGGCTAGAATGGGCCCAATCGGCACCATGTAGAGTCTGATTCTCATATGCTCCTGTGCCCCCTATGATACGATCTGGTGGATATTGTAGGTCCGCGCCATACTCATTCGGTCCTGTATGGATGACTGTCACCGTTTGCTCCCCGCTGTCGCCATGCAAGCGCAATCATCAGGGAACACAATTCTGGCTTTGACGCCCACCTGTTCGAGAAGATAGAGGAGGTGTGCACCGTCCATGAGTTCTATGGGTTTGTCTTTGGCGAAATCGAACGCGTCTGGTCCGTAGCCGCTCGTGGTGACGAGAATGCCTTTATTCGCGCCTTCGTTCATCATCGTTCCGTAAAGATCACGCACAGCGGAAACACCCACTGTGTTCTTGTATCGCTTTGCCTGGATCACAACCCTGCCGCCAAGGACTGGACGCATATCGAAGGCAACGACATCGACGCCTCCATCCCGATGAGATCGCGTGAGTTTTGTCTCAAGACCAAGCTGGGTGAAAAGGTTGCTGACCAGATTCTCGAACTCGAATGGGTTCAGATTCATTAGATTAGGCCGTGACTCAAGATCAGACAGAATGTCGCCCTGCTCGACGAACCGTTTGTCAACCATGTCGAATTCGACGATGGGCTTTACAGGCTGGACTTCGTCGGGCCGAGGTGACACCTGGGCACCCAAGTTGCGCAGGCACACCTTCTTGTCGATCCGAGACAGGTTTATCTCCGAGAATCTCTCTTTCGTGACTCGCAGGGACACGAGACAAGGCCGAATGTCCTTTCCGGTTGCTGCATCGGTCGCCTGGACGAAGCCATTGAAGGCCACCACGTTGAGCTGGTTGGCCTGGTCAGCCTCAAAGACCTCGTGAATCGTTCGCAGTGCAACGGATGCGACGACATCTTGGTAAAGCTCCTTGGTCTCTGACGGTTTTCTCGGTTTCTCCTCGATCACGTCCTTCGTCTTGACGTATCTATACTCGGCGACTGTGGGAATGACGGAAAGGGACGGCAGTTCATACTCGATAACCAGCTCCTGTGAGTCTGACATGTACGCAGTTCTGAATTCCTGCGGGAAATTGTCCGGGTACTGTGAGCGTTTCAACAGCATGTTGTTGTAGGCCACAACAGCCTCCGGGTTGCCGTCAATGTAGTCCGCCTTAAACCGATCAATACCGGCATTTCTCTGCTTGACCGTGGCATCGTGTTGCGCTTTTGCCTGTTCGTAATCCTGGCGTGCAGCATCCAGCTTCCTTTGTCGCGTCTCTTCTTCCGACTGGTATCGTGTCAATGCGTTTTGGTACGCAGACTGCGCATCGAGAAGGGCTTTCTTATGACGCTGCCGGAACGGAGGCAACAGCTTAAGGAGAGAGTTCGGACGGTGGACCCCGGCCAGGAATTGAGCCTCCTGCGGAACCTGGCATGGAGTTGTGACCGACGGATCAGCTGAGAAGGTGGGGAAGAGGTCTTTCGGGCGTAACGATTCAAAGTAGATGGTGTCATTCACCCTGAGTGTGTGAAGCAGGAGTTCCTGGAGTTGCGTGATTCTATTAGCGACCTCCTGGGTAGCCTTATCGGCCGTAGCGATTCTCGATTCGATATGCCTCTGCTTCTCCTCCTTGGCGGCTTGATCTCTGGCCCGCTTCTCCTTGCGAGTTGCTTGCTCCCTGGCCCGCTCTGCCTTGCGATCCGCCATCACGGTCCGGCGAATGACATCTCCCATAGCCTGTGCTCCCTGCCGGGCCGCTTCTTTGGCTTGGCGTTGGCTCCGTTTGCCGTCACGGATCATCAGGATCACTACACTTATGAAGATTACCACCAATGCAAAGACCGCGCACATCAACATGGCTCCTTATTGACCATTAGGGTCACTATGGGCGCGAGCGAGCCTCTTCATATCATGCCATCTGCTATCCCGGGAGACACCGTACCTGTTTCGGGCTTCAATTGAGTAGGGTGTCCGGAATGGCGGTCCCCGCAATGTGATTTGGCGTCATTTCGTGCCACGCCGGGCCTCGCGAATGTCGTCGATACCAAGTCTGGCCCGGTCGCGAATCCCCGCATAAGCGGACCCAACATAGAACTCGATCAGTCGGCGGTAAACTTGGTCTGCCGCATCCAAGTCCCCTTTCTTGATTGCTTCTTCCGCAAAGGCGAAGGCCACAGTAGTGTGGTGCTCGCGAGCAGTATCAGCATAGCTGTAGGACCCAATCGCAGTGAATATGCGCGCGTGCTTCTCCAGCTCAGATATCTTCGCCAGCACGGCTTCGCTACTGCCCGTGCCACAGCGGTATTCTTCAAGCGCGATTTGAGCTTCTTTGAACGGGCGTTCGCGATTCTCTGCGGCCTCAGCCGCAGTGACAGGCCGGGTCTTCTGCGACCCTGCCTGAGTATTTGCAGACGGGGTGGCTTGGCACCCAGCGAGACACAGTGTCATGAAAACTGCGGTAGCAAGCAGTATTCTCAGGTGCATCTGGGTCCTCCTTCTCTGTAGTGGCTGATTCGTACTATGAACTCGGGGGGCACCCTACTTATTTCGGCCTTGAGTTGACTATGGTGCCCCCAACAGGCGCGTCGGCAGCCCCATCAAAGATGCAAGACTCCGCTGCTGCGCGTTCTATCGGCCGGAAAAGGAGGCGGGATAAGAAGAAAAACGCGGGAAGAGACGCTGTTGGGTACACTTTCCCGAGTCAATTACAGCCCGAGATACGTAAGGTGTCCGGAATTCTGTTTTCTCGCATTGGCAATGTCACGGCATCGTGCGTGTTCTTGCGCACAGACTGTATGTCGTTTTTGGGAACGGACGCGTCTTTCGTCCCCCAATCCCGGACGCGGTAGGAGCCGTGTGCAGGACGCGTTCCACAGATGCTTACATGAACCGCAGGTCCTCATACGCGAGAACCGGTGGTCGCGAGTTCCTATTATATTCTGCCAACACCTCATCGCGTTCCTTCTTGAACCGGTCGATGTACTCCCTCGGCATGATGATGGGTCCCATGTATTTCTCGTCGAACTTGAAGTATACCGGTTCACCTTCGCGCGGAGTGATCCAAGAAGGCCCAGGTTCGCTGTTGCTCAGCACCATCCGCCATTCACGCTCGAAGTATGAGGTATTGACGTCTTCGAACAACCATTGCTGATCAGGCAAGGGCTCACCTTCAGCTTTGTCAGGCGTGTGTTCTTCACGCGAGTAGTCCTGTGCGAATGCCACATTATACATCAAACGCTTGAGCACATTGTCGATAATGGACTTCGTGTCGTTGGAGTCGCCTGAAGGGGTTGCAGAGCGTAGTCTGTCGGGCAACGCCGTGAGATTATGATAAATGTAGGAGAAGTTGTCGTGGATAAGAGAGTTCGTGATATATCCTACGGGGCAAGCAAGGCGGCGTGCGAGGTAGGCCTTGTCGAATGAAATACCGAATCGAGAGTATTTCGCGCAATGCGCCTCCGTTTCCGAGAAGGGGATATCGGTGAAGCAGATCATGGATACTTCGTATGTGTTCTCTTTGAGACCGGCGCGTTCCGAACCGAAGTCCAAAAAGCGCTTGCTGAACTTCAGACGCTTTGGTTGCAGGATATCCCTTGTCAGGAGTCGATATTGTTCATCGCGAGTTTTTCTGCTCCCCGCCCAATGCACGAGACGATTCGAGATGTAGGACATAACATCTACCCATATCGTAGTTGACAATGACTTATGCGCTCTGCATGGACCCTCGAATGCAGAGTGTCGCGGTTTCTCGGCCGCTGCGCGTCTATCGGCAGGGAAGTAGAGCGACTTCACGGATTTGGAAAGGCAAATGGAAGGGGCGCGGTTGGCCGCAGGAAGCGTGCGATCTGTATCTCCCCGCTCTCATGCTATTGGTCCAAAGCGGAAAATGCCCGGGGGTCTGGGGGCGGAGCACCCAGGAGTCACGTTTATCCAATAGCTCGGGAGAGTCCCGGGATTTCCGAGTTTTTCCTTGACGCGAAGCCGTTGATAGTTGTAAAATCACTGAACAATAGAATAGAAGATCGTAACAAGTGAACAGCGAATCTGGAGGGTCTGGTCATGGCTCGTCGAGTGCGAATCCCTTGTGAAAGGTCTCGGCGTCGAGATTGCTTTGTCGCTGCGCTCCGCGCAATGACAGGTCTACCCAGGGGCAATCGTGCAAAACAAAGCCGATTTGTCCTGCCGAGCGGAAGGCGGGCATGGCCTTCCCTCCGGGCGTGGGGGACAAATCGTGCGAAACGAAGCCAATTTCAAACGCGCGAAGAGGTCAGGGATGGCGCGACCCGCGACAGACGCGGCGAGCGGGACCAAGCGGGGGAACGCTCTGGTCTCAAGACCTTTTCTGCGAAACGAAGCCAATTTCCAGGACGACTCAATCGACACTAACTGCTGGTCGTGAAATAGGTTATGGAAGAAGAGAGTGGATCGGGTGTCGGTAAAAACGAAGCCAATTCCGAGGTCCGACCGGGTTCTGTCCCCGTTCGTCGTGTGTCCGGGAGGGCATAGAAAGAGCGTCTCAGGCATGGGCTCAATCGCGCAAAACGAAGCCAATTTCCGGGCCGGGTGTACAAACAAAGCCACCTTGCCGAGGCGTGCAGAAATGGACGAGGGTCGGCGTGGTGGTCCCTTGAGCACGTTGCGCCAAACGAACCCAATTCGCCGCAGGCGGGGAGAAAAGACCATCGCCAAGGCCGGAGCCTGGACGATACCACCTATCGCCCGGCAATTGTGTCAAACAAAGCCAATTGGGCCCAGAGACAGGTACGGACGAGACCCGGCAAAGCGGCCAGCACAGCGCCCTTGGGGACCAATCGTGCGAAACAAAGCCAATTCCCGGGCGGGGGCTGCTTGGTGGCGGCCAATCGTGCAAAACGAAGCCAATTTCCAGGTGGGGACTGCCCGTCGGCGTCGGTGGGGACAAAGTAGCATGGGCATCTTGCCCATGAGTCGCAGGGCCATCTTGGCCCTGCCTGCACGGGCGAGACGCCCGTGATACTCATGGGCGGGACGCCCCCATGCTACTGAACACCACGAATGCGGGCGATTTGGGTTAACATGACGGAGCGGATGCGGTATGCTGACCGCACGTGCTTGGCCAATGCGATGGCCGGTACGCACAAAGCGTGGTGCAACGTCGCGACATTGAAGGGAGAATGATATGAGGAAGGCAGTTCTGGTATCTACGGGGTTAGCTCTCGGGCTTAGCATCGTGTGCTTGGCGGCGAAGTCGCCGGCCGATGCCCAGGTGACTATCCAGAAACTGCAAGAGCCGACGGGCAAGGCGGCGGACTGGCCGATTCTCAGACGGTATGACGAGCAGCGTCTGGCCAAGATCGCCCTGCCGCTGGGCGGAATCGGGACCGGGACCGTGTCCCTCGGCGGCCGCGGCGACCTGCGGGACTGGGAGATCATGAACCGGCCTGCCAAGGGATTCACGCCCATGCGGGGATCGTCTGGGCCGTTCTTCGCTGTCTTTGTGAAAGACCCGAAGGGACAGACGCAGGCGCGAGGACTGGAAGGGCCTATCGACCTGTCTCTGTACGAGGACGCCAGCGGCAGCGCGGCTACGAATCACGGTCTGCCCCGCTTTCGACGGTGCACCTTCGCGGCGGCGTATCCACTGGGGCAAGTCATCCTTTCCGACTCGGACATGCCCGTGGACGTGACGTTGCAGGCGTTTAACCCGCTCGTGCCGTGCGATCCTGAAGTTAGCGGCATTCCGGTCGCTATTCTACGGTATGTCGTCCGGAACAAGACCAACCAGCCCCTGGAGGTGTCGGTCTGCGGCACGATCCCCAATTTCATCGGCAATGACGGTTCCGGCCAGACCAAGGACTACAAGGGCAACCTCGTCGCCGCCGGCGGCAAGGCCAATCGCAACGAATACCGCCAGGGCAAGGCCGTCAATGGCATCTTGATGTCGTCGGAAGGAGTCGAGCAAAGGGCTCCCCAATGGGGCACCATCGCCTTGACGACCACCGCGACGACCGGCATCACGCACCGGATCTCCTGGCTTCCCGGCGGCTGGGGCAGCTCGGGACTGGATTTCTGGGATGATTTCAGCAAGGACGGCAGACTCGACGAGCGGGAACCGGCCAAGGAAGACATGCCGATGGCCTCGCTGGCCGTGACGGTCGAGGTGCCGGTGAGGAAGGCCGTGCCGGTGGTCTTCCTCGTCACCTGGCACTTCCCCAACCGGATCACCTGGACACCGAAGAACGACGAGAAGGACCGGATCGGCAACTACTATACGACCGTGTACAAGGACGCCTGGGACGTAGCGGAGCGAGTTGCACCGCAGATCGGCGAGCTGGAGAAAAAGACCGTCGCCTTCGTCGCAGCGGTGTGCAACGATAATCTGCCCGAGACGGTAAAAGAGGCCGCCCTTTTCAATGTCAGCACACTGCGGACCCAGACCTGTTTTCGCACCGAGGACGGGCGGTTCTACGGCTTCGAAGGCTGCGGCAACAAAGGCGGCTGCTGTCACGGCTCGTGTACCCACGTGTGGAACTACGAGCAGGCGACCGCGTTTCTCTTCGGCGGCCTGGCCAAGATGATGCGCGAGATCGAATTCGCACAAGCCACGGACGACCAAGGGCTGATGAGCTTTCGCGTGAATCTCCCGTTGGAGCGGTCGCACGAGTTCCACAAGGCCGCCGCCGATGGGCAGATGGGTTGCATCATGAAGATGTACCGCGACTGGCAGCTTTCGGGCGATGATGAAATGCTCAAGGCGTTGTGGCCGCACGTGAAGAAGGCGGTCGAGTTCTGCTGGATTCCGGGCGGCTGGGACGCGGACAAAGACGGCGTCATGGAGGGTTGCCAGCACAACACGATGGACGTGGAGTATTACGGCCCGAATCCGCAGATGGGCCTCTGGTACCTCGGGGCGCTGCGAGCCGCCGAGGAGATGGCCCGCCGGGTGGGGGACAACGAGTTCGCCTCCACGTGCAAGGACCTGTTCGAGCGCGGCAGCAAATGGGTCGATGCCAACCTGTTCAACGGGGAGTATTACGAGCACCAGATCCGCCCGCCCAAGGACGAATCCCAGATCGCGGCCAGCCTGCTGGTCGGCATGGGCGCCAAAGACCCAACTCACCCGGACTACCAACTCGGCGCCGGCTGCCTGGTGGATCAGCTTGTCGGCCAATACATGGCCCACGTCTGCGGCCTGGGCTATCTCGTGGACCAGGCCCACGTCCGCACCACCCTCGGCAGCATCATGAAATACAACTATCGGGACAATCTCTACGGTCATTTCAACTGCATGCGAAGCTTTGCCCTGGGCGAGGAGTCGGTGCTGCTGATGGCCGACTATCCCAAGGACCGGCCGAACAACCCGTTCCCTTACTTCAGCGAGGTCATGACCGGCTTCGAGTACACCGCCGCCGTGGGAATGTTGTACGAGGGCCAAACGGAGCAGGGCTTGAAGTGCATCAAGAACGTCCGCGACCGCTACGATGGGCAGAAGCGCAGCCCCTTCGACGAGGCCGAGTGCGGCCACCATTACGCTCGCGCGATGGCCAGTTGGGCCGCCGTGCTGGCGTTGACCGGCTTCCACTACTCGGGCGTGGACAAGTCCATGACCTTCGCCCCCAAGGAAGGCAAGTGCTTCTGGTCCAACGGCTACGCCTGGGGAAACTGCTCCCTCCGGAGAACCACGCGCGGCATGAGCGTCGAGCTATCCGTGCTGCACGGCCAACTGAACTTGTCGCAGTTCTCTCTGCAGGACTATGGCAGCGCCGCCTTCAAGGAGCCGCTGACTATCCCGGCGGGATCCAAAGCGCAGTTCATCATCAGCCGCAGCAAGACTGGTGGAGCATGAGAAAACTCAGCCTTGGAGCTTCTAACAGAATGAGCCTGACCATGTCATTGCGAGGAGCGCAGCGACGAAGCAATCTCAATCCCAAGGGTGGGAGATTGCTTCGCTACGCTCGCAATGACAGGGAAAGCCGTCTTCCTCGTGGTTTCATTCTGTTAGAGGGTGTTTGAGAAGTCGGTTCTGCCGTAGCATGGGCATCTTGCCCATGAGTCGCAGGGCCATCTTGGCCCTGCCCGCACGGGCGGGACGCCCGTGATACTCACGGGCAGGATGCCCGTGCTACTTCTCAAACACCCTCTTAGAGGCTCTTAGGCAAACCAAGGCCTTCGGTCTTGACGACGCCACTGGTTACGCGCGAGTCCGAGTGTCTCGTTATCAGGGACGGGCACCGTGCAGAAAGCCGTTGACACCGGAGAAGATGATCTGGGCGGCAATCGCGGTCAGGATCAGGCCCGTCAGCTTTGTCATCATATGCAGGCCCTTCTGCCCCAACAGCCGCGAAATCGGCATCGCCAGGAACAGAAAGAGAGAGATCATCAAGACCGCCAGCAGAATTGCCGAGCCGGCTACGATCTTCTCGCGCATGCCGCTGATTTCCATGCCGAGAACCAGCAGCGTGCCAATGGTCCCCGGACCGACAATCAAGGGAATCGCCAGCGGCACCACCGCGAAGTCTTCGTCGCCATCCACGGCCATCTCCGACAGCCGGCCGGACACCATTTGGATGGAGGTGAGGAAGAGGAGCGTCCCGGCACCGACTTGAAAGGCTGGGACGGTAATGCCGAGGACGCGGAAGATCAGGTTGCCGAAGAAGTACACGATGAAGCACACGATCAGGATGGCCAGGCTCGTGCGCAGGGCACAGCGACGGCGCAGCCGCCCGTCCAGGTCGCACGACAGAGCCAGGAACATCGTCAAGGAAAAGAACGGGGACAGGATGAAAAACACCTTCGTGAAGATGTCCAGGAACAGTTCCATTTTCTTTCCCCTTCAGTAAGTCCGCACAGTATTCTGGCACAGGAAGACCCTGCGTCCGAGATTGCCGCGCTTCGCTCGCAATGACATACAGGGCTTGCTCATGTCATTGCGAGGAGCCCGGCGACGAAGCAATCTCTCCCCGCATGGTCGCGAAACGTGCGGAGTGCGAGATCATGGCGCGAGGTCGCGGCCCTTGACGCCGTGGACCGTGAGATTCGCGTCGGGCAACTCATCGCGGGCGGGCCGAATCTTCCTGGCCTCAAGGAAAACAGTCTGGCCGTCGGCCAAAAGGAAGCACCGGGTCCCCTGCCAATCCCACCAGCCCTTGTCATTCTCGACCGGAGCGTGGTTGCTCATCCACTCGCCGATCAGGATCTTGCCGGCGGGAGCGGCGACGTCGCCAATTCGCTGCACGACGGGCGGCTGTGGATTGCTGTACGTATCCGTCGCGGCGTTCAGGGCGTCGATCTGTTCCGGGCTGTGGTAGAACGTCATCGAGTACGAGTAGCTGGTCGATTCGTACTTCGCCGGGTCGGTGCGGTCGGCCGGGCACAGAAGGACGGACGGATTGTTCACATCGACCGAGGTGCTCAAGTACGGCTGCACCCAGCGTCGCCAGCCCCGGCCCATCCAGAGCCAGTAAGCCGGCTGGGTCGAGATGGGGTCCCGGGCACACGGATACGCGCCATCGTAGTCGTGGGTATACATGTCCAGCGCCAGGCCCACCTGCTTGAGATTGTGCGCGCACGTCACGCGCCGCGCCAGGGCCTTCGCTTTTGCCAGCGAGGGTTCCAGGAGTGACAGCAGCAGCGCGATGATCGCGATCACCACGAGCAGCTCGATGAGAGTAAAGGCGCGGGTGGATTGATGATGCATGATTGTTGATTTCTGATTCACTTCAAGAATCACACTTCAGGAATCAAACATCACTCGACCGTCACGCTCTTGGCCAGATTGCGCGGCTTATCGACGTCGTGGCCGCGCAGCACAGCGGCGTGATACGCCAGCAGTTGCAGCGGGACGACCGTGAGCATCGGCTGGAAAAGCTCCGGAGCATCCGGGATCGTGATGAGATGGTCCGCCCGCCGCTCGATCTCCGTGTCGCCTTCGGTCGCCACGACGATAATCTTGCCGCCACGGGCCCGGACCTCTTCGATGTTGCCCATGATCTTGTCGTACTGCGGCCCCGCTGTCGCGAGAAAGACGGCCGGCATCCCGTCCACGATCAGGGCGATGGGGCCGTGTTTCATCTCGGCCGCCGGCAGACCCTCCGCATGGATGTAGCTGATCTCTTTGAGCTTCAGGGCGCCTTCGAGGGCCACGGGATAGTTGAAGCCCCGGCCCAGGAAGAGCCAATTCTCCCGGTCCACGTTGGCCGCGGCGATTTCCCGAATGTGGCTCGACTGGTCCAGGATCGTGCTGATCTTCTCCGGGATTTGCGACAGCTCGTCGATATACCTGGCAGCTTCGTCGCTGCTGAGATGGCGTCGGCGGCCCAGCTCGATGGCCAACATGCTCAACACCGCCACTTGGGCGGTGAAGGCCTTGGTGCTCGCCACACCGATTTCCGGCCCGACGTGCAGATAGATGCCGGCATCGGTCGCCCGCGCGATCGAGGAGCCGACGACGTTGACAATCCCCAGGACGGTCGCGCCGCGTTCTTTGGCCTGCTCGACCGCCGCCAGCGTGTCGGCCGTCTCGCCGGACTGGCTGATGGCCACGACGATCGTATCGTCGCCGATAATCGGATTGCGGTAGCGGAACTCGCTGGCATATTCCGTCTCCGCCGGGATGCGGGCCAGGTGTTCGAGAAGGAACTCCCCGACCAGTCCGGCGTGAAACGCCGTACCGCACGCGGTGAAGATGATGTGCTTGGCCTGCGTCAGGTTGCGCAGGTGGTCGGCAATGCCTCCCAGCACGATCTTGCCGGACTGCTTATTGAGCCGCCCGCCCAGGCACGTGCTGAGCGATTCCGGCTGCTCGAAGATCTCCTTGAGCATGTGGTGCTCGAAGCCGCCCAGCTCGATCTGGTCGAGTGAGAATTCGATTTGCTTGAGGTCTTTCGCCACCGTGACGTTGTCGATGGTCTTGGTATTGAATCCCTCCGACCCGACCATGACCATTTCGTTGTCGGACAGGTAGATCGCCTGGGTCGTATGCTCGACGATGGCCGCCGCGTCGGAGGCCAGGAGGTACTCGCCGTTGCCGACACCGAGAATCAGCGGGCTGCCCCGCTTGGCGCCGATGAGCGTGTCCGGGAAGTCCGAGCAGAGGATGGCCACGCCGAAGGTCCCGTGGAGCTTCTGCAGAGCCTGCTGGACGGCCCATTCGAACTCGTGCTGCCCGTGAGCCTGTCCACCGTCGTGATAAAAGTAGCCAATCAGATTGGAGATGACTTCCGTGTCCGTCTCGCTGAGAAAGGTGACCCCTTCGCTTTGGAGCCAAGTCTTCAGCGTGCTGTAGTTCTCGATGATCCCGTTGTGGACCACGGCGATGCGGCCGGTGCAATCCACGTGCGGGTGAGCGTTCACCGTGTTCGGCACGCCGTGAGTCGCCCAGCGTGTATGGCCGATCCCCAGGGTGTCCACGCCGCGCGGGGCGTCCAGAATCTGTTCTAGAGCACTGATGCGGCCGCTGGTCTTCTTGACGCTCAGACCGCCCGCGCGCCACAGGGCGATCCCCGCCGAGTCGTAACCTCTGTATTCGAGCCGCTTTAAGCTCTCGACCAGAATCGGCTGGGCCGCCTTCTTCCCCAGATAAGCAACAATACCACACATAGGTACCTTTATCGGCCGTTTGCAGTTTACTATTTACTATTTGCGATTTATAATTCGGACGTAGAGTCGTCGGCAAGTCACAGGCTGAAGGTTGAGAAATAGTAAATCGAAAATAGTAAGTAGTAAATGACAAACGGGTGATTGCAGTAATTGATTACAACGTGGGCAATGTCCAGAGCGTCTGCAATGCCCTTCATCATATCGGTTGCGAGGCCGAGCTAAGCCGGGACCCGGCGCGAATCGAGCGGGCCTCGGGTCTCATTCTGCCGGGCGTCGCGGCCTTTGGATACGCTATGGAGGCCCTTGGCTCCGCGGCGGAGTTGGTCCAGCGGGCCGCCGCCACGGGCAAGCCGATCCTGGGCATCTGCGTCGGACACCAATTGCTCTTCGAGCGGAGCTGCGAGTACGGTCCGCACCAAGGCCTGGGACTGGTTAGAGGTACGGTGGCGCCGATCCCGCCCCAGCAGACCGTGCCGCACATGGGCTGGAATTTGGTGGAGTTGCCGCAAGACATGGGCCTCTTCTCAGGTCTGGGACCGGCGAAGCACTTCTACTTCGCGCACTCTTTCCATGTCCAGGTCCAGGACCCGCAGGCGAAGGTCGCCTATACGGACTACGGCTTTCCGCTGACCGCCTCGATCCAAAAGGCCAACATTTATGGCGTGCAGTTCCACCCGGAGAAAAGCGGGGAACAAGGCCTGCAGGTGCTGCGGAACTTCCAGGCCATTTGTGAAGGATGACGGTAGGGGCAGGCCCCCGTGCCTGCCCGGAGGAAGGGCAACCACAGGGGGTTGCCCCTACGCAAGGTGCGCTTCATGCTGACTAAACGCGTCATTCCGTGTCTCGACGTCAAGGACAACCGTGTTGTCAAGGGCGTGAATTTCCTGAACTTGCGTGACGCCGGCGACCCGGTGGAGCTCGGGGCGCGCTACAGCGACACCGGGGCCGATGAGCTGGTCTTTCTCGATATCACGGCAACGATCCGCTCCCGCAAGACCATCGTGGACATGGTCAAGCGCGTGGCAGAGAACGTCTTTATTCCCTTCACGGTCGGAGGCGGCATTCGCACCATCGAGCAGATCGACGAGTTGTTGCGCAGCGGCGCCGAGAAGGCGTCCGTCAACACGGCGGCCGTGCGAAATCCCAACCTCCTGGCGGAAGCAGCCAAACGCTTCGGCAATCAATGCGTCGTGCTCGCCATTGACGCCCGGCGGTCCAAGAGCCGGCCGGGCCATTGGCAAGTCTGCGTCAAGGCCGGCTCGGAGCCTACGGACATCGACGTCGTCGAGTGGGCGGTGCGCGGCGAGCAACTGGGCGCCGGCGAGATCCTCTTGACCAGCATGGACGCCGACGGCACCCTGGCCGGCTATGACAATGAGCTCAACCGGGCCGTCTCGGACGCTGTCAACATCCCCGTCATCGCCTCCGGCGGCGCGGGCACGCTCGGTCACCTCTATGACGCCGTGGTGGTGGGCGGCGCCGATGCGGTGCTGATGGCCTCGATCACCCATTTCGGTAACTACACGATCCGCCAGATCAAAGAACACCTCCGCGACCGCGGCCTGCCCATGAACCTCTGATATTTACTATTTACGATTTCCTATTTACAATTTGCGCTTCGCACCTGACGCCGAGGTGCCGGCCGAGAGGCGTGAAATAGTCAATAGTAATTCGTAACTAGTAAATCGATGGGGTGCCCATGCTGAGAAATCATCCCCGGGGACTGATGGTTCTCTTCTTCACCGAGATGTGGGAGCGGTTCGGCTTCTACATCATGATGGCTATCTTCTACCTGTACATGGAGAAGAATCTCGGCTGGGATGACAAGCAGAAAGGCAGCTACTACGGCGCGTTTCTGGGGATGGTCTATTTTGTCCCCATCTTGGGCGGATTTCTGGGCGACCGCGTTCTCGGCCAACGGAACACGATTCGAATAGGCGCGGTCTTGATGATGTTCGGCTACGTCGCCCTGGCCTTCTCCTCTCTCCAGCGGATCGGGCTGTTTTACGCGGGTCTGGTCCTGGTTGCAGTGGGGACCGGGCTGTTCAAGGCCAACATCTCCGTGCTGGTCGGCAACCTGTACGAGGAGGGCAGCCGGCTCAAAGACGCGGCGTTCAACATCTTCTATATGGGCGTGAACCTCGGGGCGACCCTGGCCCCGCTGGCCGCCACGTTCATCAGCAGCCGCTACAAAAGCTACAATCTCTCCTTTGCGGCGGCCGCCGTGGGAATGGTCTTTTCGCTGGTTGTCTTTCAGGTCGGGAGGAAGTACCTGGTGCCCGCTCACGCCGGCCACACGAGTGTCGAGGGCGTCCCGCCCTCGAAGCGCGGGCTGGAAGCCCGCGCCACAGCAACTGCTTCCCGCAGCGAGGACTGGCAGCGCGTAGCTTCGCTGTTCACGCTTTTCATCATTGCTATCTTTTTCTGGGTGGCCTTCTATCAGAATGGCTCCTCGCTGACCCTGTTCGCGGAGCGTTCCACCGTGAAGCTCGACTGGCTCAAGCCGGAGACATACCAGTTCTTCAACCCGTTCTTCATTCTCGTGCTGACCCCGCTGGTCGTGGCGTTGTTCGCCAGAATGCGGGAACGCGGGATGGAGCCGTCGAGTGCCACGAAGATCTTCCTCGGCATGGCAATCATGGGGCTTTCTGTGCTCATCATGGTTTTTGCCGCGCGGGCCGGCGGCGACCGGGATGAGAATCTCATGTCGCCGATGTGGCTGATCTCCTCTTACTTCGCGGTGACCGTTTCCGAGATCCTCGTCTCGCCGATGGGACTGTCCTTCGTCTCGAAGGTGGCGCCGCAGCGGATGCGCGGACTGATGATGGGCTGCTGGTTTGGCTCCACAGCTATTGGGAGCTATGGCTCCGGCCTGCTGGGGAAATACTACGGCCAATTCCAACACCATGACTTCTTCTTGCTCATTGCCGCAATGCCCTTCTGCTCCGCCCTGCTCGTGCTCCCCTTCCTCAAGCGGCTGAACAAGTTCTCGCGGTAACTACCGTCGGCAGATGCCCAACATCGTCACGGCTTGCTTATCCCTAAACGGCGTCGCATCTCGTCGCCGGAGAGCCCGCCCTCAGTACGGTGGCGTGCTCGCGAGCGTTCAATGAGAGCGAGAAAGGTGGCATTGGTGCTCAACGACACCGTCTCAAGATCAGCGTTTTCGATAGCGACCAGAGCAGCGACAGGCTTCCCATTCACGGTGACGATCACGGGTTCTTGAGCGACACCCGCCGCATAGTCGCCCAGCGGAGCCTTCGCTTCTGTTTGCTCAACGATCTTCATAGGTTAATGACCTCTCCGCCGATGTGGACACGGTTACGTTCCTTCAGGCCTACCGCACGAATCAATACCACTGTTTCCGGCTCCTCTTCGACATCATAGTAGACCCGAAGATCTCCAACGCGCAGTTCCCATGGCGCCACCGGATTGGGACGCATCGGTTTCCGATGACGCGTTTCGACTGTCGGCTGATGCGTGAGTTGCTCATCTCACATGAAGCATCTGACAATAATCAGCCGTATCATGAGTTTATGGCAGCGTGTGCCGGAAGTCAATCGAGAGTTCCACGATGGCGTTGAACGAAGCGAGCTGACATGGGCCGGTGCAGAGAGTAGCCAGAGGGCGAGTAGCCAAGGCGGGGCTACTCAACTCTTTTCCCGGACCTTTCTTCCGAACGATCACATCCCCTTCGATGATGACGGAGTCACCCTTCGCATCGCCAAACATCAACTGATGCCCTTCCATATTGCTGAGGAAGTACCTATCGAAGACCGCCAGGACCTCCTCAACGGTCGCACATTCGGCCATGACCTTGTCGTTGAGATTGCCGAGATACTTCGGCTTGTTGACGCCCCGAGTGACCTTGCGCGGGGCGGTCGCGAACCCGTCCCAGAACAAGCCTCGCTCATTCATGCCGCCCTGGGGGACGAAGTTGTCGAATCCAAAGTAGACTCGGCCGTACGTGCCCTCTTGGGCCGGGATAAACCACACCTTCGTGCGGGGATTGAAGAAATCCTCGTTGTTCCCCGCGAGGACGACATCTCCCTGCATGCCATAGAACGCCGTACAAGCCGCCGCCCCTCCCGCAAAAGCCAGCACACCGACAACAACCATGATCTGCGTTCTCATCTCAACTACCTCCATTCGAGTGATTGCGCATTTGATGACTCTTGTCAAAAGGCTGTCCAGAATTCCACTCTACCACCCACGTGTTACCTTTTTGTTACGCCTCGATCCTTTTCTGGTGATCCGGGGATGTAATCAGAAAACAGCGAGTGGCAGCCTCAAGCGCAGCTTGGGGATGGCTTCATTCCTTGGCGACAACCATCCCCAAGGCCTTCGGCCTTGAGGCTGCCACCCGGATGCAAGCCTGGAATATGAAGGACTCAATCGCAACCGATCTGAGATGTACCTTGCCGGAGCATCCGATGGAATAGGGAGAATCCTGCGGCGGTTTTGACGCCGGTCGGCGGAAAGGTGCGGATTACCGCGGCCGGCTGAGAAAACCGATCGTGGATTCCATGATGCGGGCCTGGAAGGCCTCCTGCTGCGTCTCGCGGCTCTGATTCTGCAGGTCGTCGAGGTTGGCCCGGCAGAACCGGCAGCCGAGAGTGTGGAGGTGGAATTCGACGTACCGGTGCCAGTCGGGCTCGAGGGTCCCGAGCATGTACGCCCCGATGGTGTTGCGCTTGGGACAACTGAAACGGTAGTACTCCCACAGGTCCGTCAGGAGGTTCTCGAATTCCTCCGATGTGGGCTCACCCGAGAGATTCTGCAGCGCCACGGACTCGCGAATCTGCTTGAGACTTCGGTGCTTGATCAGGGCCACGGCCTTTTCATCGAGGCCCATCGTGCCGGCCACTTTCTTATTGGGAAGCTGGCCGTAGAAAAGCAACTCAATGATTTGCAGGTCGCGCAGCTTCACGGCCTTCTTCATGCCATCGACCAAGTCAGTCAGGGCCTCGGCCAGCACCGCCTTTTGTTTGTCGTACTGCTCGTCCGCGCGGGCGTACCAACTCGCCGTCTGGACCGGGCTCTGCACCACATCGAGAAGATCGGAGGCCGGCTCATCGGAATCGGTATCGCAGGTGTCCTGGATCAGGCAGACCCGGCGCGCCCCCGCGCTGCGGTAACTGTCAATGATCTTCCGCCGCATCAGGGCGAAGAGGTAGGTCTCCAAATCGCACTCGCCGCGGTAGCGGGCAATGCTCCGGAGAAAGGCGACGAAAGTCTCCTGGACCACGTCCTCCGCGTCGGCACGCTGCGGGAGTTTGGCGCGCGCAAAACGCAACAGCCGCCCCTGGTAGCGGCTGACGAAGTCAGACCAGACCTGCCCATCCCCCTGCCGAATCCGGTCCAAATAGTATTGTTCGCCCTTGGTGGCGCCCATAGCAAGTTTCAAGTGTCAAGTTTGAAGTTGGAAGTCGGAAGCGGAGCGCACTTCACACTTCAAACTTGAAACTTCAAACTCACTTCACAACCATGAGGACCGAGATCACGGCGACCACCGCCAGGACCACAGAGGCGATCCTCAACGACCATTCATAATACCCCATCGTGGCCATGTTGAGGAAGAAATAAATCACGCCGATGAGCACGACCACCCCGATGACGGAGAAGCCCATTTTCGCCCAGGTCTCCTTCACCTGGCGAAACTCGCGGACCTTCAGGCCGGACAATTGGGCCAGCTTGGAGCCGGAGACATCAAGCAACAAAGCCTGCCGCCAGATCTTGCCCGCCGAGCCTGCGAAACTCTGGGCGAAACGGTCCAGGATAAAACCGCCCTTGAGCACGTCGGTCGCCGTAATTGGGGGTGCGGCCGGGCCGAGCTTCCGCCCGCCGCGATTGCCGATGGCCTCAGTCAGCCGAGCGCGGGCGTCGTCCAGGGCCTGCTGATTCGCTTCGCTTTCACTGGTACACGTCCCCTGCGACCGGGCGATGATGAACGCCTGCTGGGGCCTCGTGCTGGCGAAAGTGGCGAAATGATCGACCCACGGTTTCTCGACAAACCCCGTTTGCGCGCTCGCCTGTCCGTGGGTGGTAAATGCGCGTACCTCAATTCGTCCGCTCTGGGCTTTGGTCTCCGACGACCGTGCCCAAGGCGCGGGCTGCATGTCCTGATCGTGGAAGTGAAGCTCGACGCCGATTTCGTTCGGCCGGATGTTTCTCATCTCCGCCTCGATCCCGCATGGCAGGTCCGACAATACCTCCTGGATGGCGTTCTTCAATCCTGCCAGGAGTCCCGGATCACGGCTTTCCTGGAAGAGAACGAGGTGCGCCGGGGAATTGACCTCCTTGACCAACTCCCGGATCGTCCTGTCCATCCGCCAGCCCATCGCCCCGACGGCCGCCAATTGGGACGGATAGACGTCGGCGTCCATCTCCTTTTCGATGCCGGCCGACCAGATCGGGGCCGGTGTCGCCGAGGGCGGCGCGATCGGTGCGGACGGAACCGGCCAGGGCCGTGTCGGAGGTGCGGGCATCGCCTGCTGCGCAACGCCGGTCAGTCGATGTGAGACCCGCGTAGCGAAGAACGTGGCGAATAGGCCCATGACGATCAGAACGGCGATCAGCGCCGCCCCCGCTCTCGGGGCTTTGCTCAGAACGATGATGGTCAGGATGAACAGGAAGGTAGACGGTATGATGACGATGGGTATGGCGACCGGCGTGTTGAATAGGCCCCCCAGCGCGGCTCGGTACAGGAGCAGAGGAACGCTCAAGACCAGACCGCCCACCAGCCACGCCCCCGCCTTGGGCGATTTGCCGATCAGAATCACCGACAAGATAAAGGCGAAAGTGGAGAAGATCACCACGAACGGAATCAGGGTCTCAGGGCTCGGTACAGGTATTGGCATATGCGGGTTCATAGGACTACCCCTTGACTAGGCACCGGTGCAAACACGGGCGTTCGACGGCGCGGCGGCCACGATAGGATCAGAACCGAGATCAGAGTGATCACTCCCGCCACGATGACTTCCTCCTGGCTGAAGGCCCGGAACAGGATCTCCAAGGCCGGCCCGACCTGGTTCTGCTGGATCAGATCGACCATCTTACGAACCGAGTCGGTCGAGATCGCCTCGCCACGGAACAGTTGGATGGCCCAGAAGAACCCGCCCAGACCGGCGATAGCGCGGATCAGGTGCGCTGGCCCGAACCTCCGGCGGCCGATCATGATCAAGATGGCCGCCAGGAACAGCAAAGCGCCAATCAACATGACGCCCGTCTGCTCCACGACGGCCGGCCATCCGCTGCTCAGGAGTTGGGCAAGCTGTTGTACCGGCTCGGCGTTCGGCCAAGCCGCCGCCGCCACGGCGGGCAGGTGCAGCCCAAGCGACAGACCGATCAGAAGGGCCACCAGGGCGAAGATGTGTCCCAGCGCGGCAAATAGTCCACTGACGGGGTCCCACGGCTCATAGGCCATGCTGCCGGTGCTCGCATAGGACGGCCAGGACGGTGGCTGATAGGCCGCGGGCTGCGGCTGGGGGGTCTCGGCCACGGCTGCAACCTCTTCGGCTTTCTGCGCCGGCGCGGGTGCCTGCGGTGCGACCGCCACAGGCTGGGGCTCGCTGGGCGAAGCGGTCGTTTTGCGATCTCTCGAATTGCCCCACATCACCAGCGGCAGTTCATTCCTGTCCTTGAATTGACCGGTGGCGATCAGAATGATGTCAATCAACTGACCGACTCCAAACAGACCGCCTGTGAACAGCCACAGAATGCCCGTTCCGATCTTGCCGACGTAAAACCGATGTAAGCCAAAGACACACATGAACGGACCAATGATCGCCAGCATCAGGGCTGTTTGCCGTTTGAGCGGAGAAGCCGGCCCGGTCGGCGTCTCTTGGACCCGCACCGGCCGGCGTGACTTTGCGCGGGTGGACTCCGGCCCCCCGAACAAGCGGGCCGGCGTGAACAGGATCACGAGGAACAGGATGGCCGGAAAGATGATGAAGAAAATGCCGAGGGCCACCTCATCATTGTGCGGATGCGCCGTGCCCAGCATGATGGAGGATGTCACGATCGTCTGAGTGCAGGCCATGAGCAGCGCCGGACGGATCAGGTAGCGATACCACCCGGCAAAGGTGTTGCGGAACATCATGACGAAGCAGAACAGCGACAGGACAAACGAGCCGATGCCCACCGCCAGGGTAGGCCCGAAATCGTTGTGATGCACCACAGTTCCGGCGAAGATCACCAGCATCAGGCCAAGGCCCAGGGTCACGAGCCATCCGATGAACCACAGGGCATGGACAAACCCCGGGATCTCGCGGACCATGGCCGCGCCACTCCAGCTTGCTCTCCGGCTGCCGCTGGTAGGGACGCCGCGCGGCGATTCTTCGGATGCCCTTACGGGCGCACTACCAACTGGGGCGACGCCCTTGCCGCTGCCACCCGGTGCTGCCGGCGCCGGCGAGACGGCGCCGATCACCTGGCCCCAGGGGCTCAGCGTTTGAACCACCAGGACCACACCCGCCAGGGTGCAGGCGGCGACTACCCCATTGAGACCGAAGATGCCTCCCGCTATGAGGCCCAGCAAGGCAACTCCCACGGCATGGCCGACCACCACTCGCCGCGGACGCTGCGGATCGGTCAGCTTCCACCAATCCACGAGCAGCATCGGCAACGCCAAAGCGAGTACCATTCCGAACCAGAACCCTTTCAGCGGCAGCGGCATGAACGGAGGCATGGGCCAATGGCGACCGGCGTGACGAATGATCTCAGGGGCCACACCCAGCGCGGCACCCACGAACGTGCCAGCCAAAGTCGCCACGAACGCCGCGAGGAAACACGTGCCGACTTTGCCCCAGCCCTTGGAATCCTGATCCAAGCCGGGCCACCACTGCTGACGGGCACGAAGAATGATCCGCGAAGCGATTACCGTCATGACAGCGACGACCCCCGCCGTCTGGAACGTGCCGGTCTCGCCATGACGACAGAGGAAACCGGCGCCAAAAGCGGTGGCGGCAATGGCAATCCAAGCGAGCTTACGCCGCTGATGATGATTGAGCGGATCGGCCACCTGGGACTGGCCAACACGTTTGGTACGCTCTTTGGCGGTTTTGATCCTCTCGGCAAACTGGCTGCCGATCACTTCGGCTTTCCTGGCGAACTCCTCGGCCTTCTTGGCGAATTGCTCGGCCTTCTTGCCGATCTCCTTGCTGAAGTCCTTCTCGGCGGCACCCGGCGTAGCCGCCTGCCCCGAGGCTTTCGCCTGCGCGTTGTGCATCTTCTGCGCGATGTGCTCCGCGACGGCGGAGAGTTCTTCCGGTGCGAACTGGGAGACGCTGTTGCGAACGTGCTCGGTGCCGAACACGTCCTCGACCATCTCCTGGACGCTCTGGTACCGCTCGGCGGGGTCCTTGGCCAGGGCCTTGCGGATGACGCGGGCGAACGGCTCTTCGATGTTGGTCAGGTCCGCGGCGGCGGTCATGTGCTTCATGAGAATTTCCGCCGGGCTGGACCCCAGGAACGGCACCTGGCCCGTCAGCATCTCGTAGAGCAGGATGCCGAGGGCGTAGATGTCGATGCTGCGGTCGTAGCGGCCGGCACCGACCTCCGGGGCCATATAGTGAACGGTGCCCACCGTGATGGTGTGACTGACATGCTGGCTGGCACTGATGGCCTTGGTCAGACCGTAGTCGCCGATCTTCACATAGCCGTTCTCGTAGAAGATGTTGCCCGGCTTGAGGTCGCGATGGACGATGCCGCACTCGTGCAGGAACGACAGGCCCTTGCCGATCTCCCGCAGGAAGAACGCCGCCTTCTGGGACCCGAGCCCGCCCGGCGATTCCTTCAACAGGTCGGCCAGCGACGGCCCGGAGACGTATTCCATGATGACGAAGGGCTTGCCTTTGTCGTTGTACTTGACGTCAAAGATCGTGACCAAGTGGGGGCTCTTGAGGTTCATGCACTGGCTGATGCCCCGCACCTCGATCTGCTCGTAGCTTTGGACGGCCTTCAATGCCACCTGGCGGCCGCTGTCGCTGATGGCGTAGTAGACCTCACCGAAGCCGCCCCGTCCGGCCGCGCGCTGGATCGTGTATCCTTCGAGCGGCCGATCTCCATATTTGTATTGGTACGTGTCCATGATCGTTCTGCCGGATTAAACTAACACGTCAACCATTTTGGTCCCCACCCGCAAAAGACTGCGTGCGGGAGCCCTTCATTCCCCGAGTCTTGCCACCACCAGGGAGACCTTGCCGATCTCCACGTGCTTGTCCATGGCAAGACCCACGTTTGGGTCGAAACTGCGCCCATCGACGAGTATACTCTCTTTGGCCCGGCAAAGCAGCCGGCCATTTTGCACGAACAGGGCTACTGGTTCTTTCACCTGTTCCGTGCGAATGTGATCGTTGGCATACGGCCCGATCAGAATATCGCGATCCATCAGGACCAGATGCTTGATATCCGGGCGGCTGAGCCTCGCCCCGGAGACAGTTATGACGGCCGTTGTGCTCGCCGGATTCGGGAGGTGGAACCGGATGCTGCAGCGCGGCGACAGCGCGATGCGGTCGCCGTCGGCGAGCAGCTTCTCGGTCACCGCCTGCCCGTTGACTTCAACCGGCGTCGGGCACCGGACGAAGTAATCGCCTTCCATCCGCTCCAGCATGATGACCGGCAAATTCGGGTCAGCCATCAACGCCAGCATCGGGCGCGCCGAAGAGCTGATCGGCCCGACCGTAACGCGCGCCTCCCGGAATACGACAAAGCTGCCCACGCCGTCTACCTGAAGGACGAATCTCGAAGGCATATCTTCACTCTCGGATTGCTCGTTCGTAGTGACGCCGTAAGGCGTTTCTTCATATGCCCTTACGGGCACACTACCAACTTGATCCGCAGCCTCCGCCGTGCTCAGGCCCAGCGGCCCCGCGCTGAGCTCATCGTAGGCTTCCGCCGCCCGTTTGGTGTCGGAAATCGCCTGATCGAGCCACCGGGCCGAGGGGCAGATCGCCTTGATCTTGCGCAGCAGCGGCAGTGCGGCACCGGGCCGGCCGGCCGTAACGTGCTGAGCCGCCTGGCGGCACCAGGCCAGGGCTTCGGTCAGCTCGGCGACCTCCGTCCCGTCTTTTCCCAGCGGCGCTAGCGTCTGCAAAAAGGTCTGGGCCCGGTCGATGCGGCCTTGCTCAAGGTCCGCTCGCACGCGCTGAATGGCCTGGCCCCGAATCTGGCGGAGGAGTTCCGCCGCTTGGCCGCCTTTGCACTGTCCGATCCGCGCCCCACAGACGATGTGGATCGCTTCTTCGATATCGCCCTGCTGCAACGCCTGCTGGGCTTTGGCGACGGCGTCCTCGGTCTGGAGCCGGGCCGCCGCCAACTCCTGCCGGGCCAGTTGGACCCGGCCATCCCCTGCGGGCGCCTCTTCCAGGATCCGCCCACCCACCGAGAGCCAACCATCCTCAATGTGCTGCTTGGCTTGGGCGACCCGCAAAGCCTCCTGCTGATGAACTTGCTGCTCCTTGAAAATGGCGTCGCAGACCGCCGCCCGAAGCTGCGTGACCTCAGGCAGGTTTCCACCCAGTTTCTCGGCCTTGTTGCAGTCGGCCAACGCCGGCTGGAACCGATGGGCGGCCAGACTCTCCTGCCCGCGATGAATCATGGCCCGAGCCAGCCGGCCGATGAGCCTTTGACCGTGATGATGGCGGCGAACCTCCTCCGCCTGGGCGATCTCGTAAGCTTCATCAAGCCGGCCGTCTGCCAACGCACACTCAGCTTGTCTGATTCGCAGGATTAACACAGCAGGACTCCTACACTACCTGGTTGCTGGTGAAGTTGGCTTTCACGATTCTACCAGTTCGCTGCGTTTTTCGCAACATCAGCCTACAGCCTGACTTACAGAGACGTCCCCGTGTTCTCGGCCATAGTCACGGCGGACTGATCTTTATCGGACTTCGGTGTCTGATTGCGGGAATCGAAGTACTCGTCCACCTGAGCGACGAGGTCGGTCTCAATCACCGTGTCCACCGGGATCTGCTCGACGAACTTGCTCTCGGCCGCCAGCACTCGCTCGGCGACGTCCAGCCGCTTCTGAATCTGGGCAATCAGCTTCTCGGTCTGAGCCAGCTTGCTGTTGTCCATCTGGATCTGGGTGCCCGTGGTCGCCGCTTTGACGAGCCGATACTGGCTGGTCAGGGCCTCAACGCGATTCTCCAGGATGCGCTTCTGACTGGCGGTCTTCTCCAACATCTGACGGGCGGAGTCCAAGGATCTCTCGCGGGACTCCAGCACCTTGACCTTGCTGGCCACGACAATTTCGGTCTCCTTGAACCGGTCAAACCGGGCAGCCAGGTCGTGCTTCACTTCATCGTGGCTGTAGTTCCTGCCGGCGAAGGCATACTGAGCCCGCGGCTGCTCCAGCGCCACGCGCAGGGTCTTGATCTTGGACTGCTCGCCGTTAAGCGATTCCCGATTCTTGGCGATTTCCGCCTTCAGAGCCGCAATTTCCACCTCTTCCGTGGCAATCACCCGGACGTTCGCCTGCATCTCGGGGATGATCCCCTCCAGCAGGTCCCGCGCCCGCCGCAGCTCGAACTCAATCGGAACCGAGTCTTTGACGGCCGCCCGCACGCCCTTGGCCGAGCTCTTGGCGTAGCTGATGATGTCTTTGCCAAACAGCATGCCGCCCAACAGGCCCAGACCAACCGTCCCCATCACGCCCCATTTCACCCATCTGAGAATCATAGTACTGCTCCTTAAACTTGGATACCCTACGGAAGACATTCCCGGCCGCAACTCGGCCACATCAGGTTGGTCGCAAATCGGTAGCATTTATTGCCGGGGCCTCATCAATTTCCGCGATTTTGCCGCTTTGGCGCGAAACATTTACCCGGGCCGCGACCTTAATAATGTGAGAACACCGCGGTGATCGATTAGCAACGTAGCATGGGCGCGAGCGCCCAGGAAGACATGGCCAAGATGGCCATGCCACTCAAGAAGGTGGCCGGATGGGCCGATAGGGGCGAAAACTAGCGGCAGTTTGAAGTGTGAAGTTTGAAGTGTAGAGGCGTCAGTCCTTCAAGCTTCAAACTTGAAACTTGACACTTTCAAACAGACTTCTTCATGGAGGGTCCAACCATGAGACAGATCACCGTCAACGACAAGCTGCACATCAAGGAGCTTCTGTATAACGATTGCGTCTTGGGAGTGAGGACCGACAGTTGCTACGCCTTCGGCGGGTTCGAGCTGTGGTGGTATGATCGGGAGCACGATGTCTGCCGGTGCTGCCGGTCCAGTTGGTCCGACTTCCGGCGGCAGATTGAAGAGCACAGCCTAGACCACGCCGCCAGCCTCCTCTGGCACAACCGGGACACGCTGTTCCTCCGCCACAAGGTCCTGTCGCAAGACCGCAAGCTCCAGCTCCTGACGCAGATATGCAACTGACCAGGCTCTGAGGACAGGGTCGCATCGCAGAGACTCCGTCCTGCACGCGCTGGCTCTGCTTTGGGTGGCACGCCCAAACTCGTTTGACCGTGCTCGTCACGATGCGTTCCGCCACCAAAGAATGCCCGCCTCGGTTGCAGATGAAGGCGGTGCGTGATACGCACCCTACCGGCTCGCCGCCGGCCAGCGTGATTCGTAGGGTGCGTACCACGCACCGCTCAAAGGATATCCATGCGCGTGTGCAATTGCCTGTTGCAGTGTCCCCCGCCATGGATTAGCATTCCCCTTCCATTAGGAGGAATGCACCATGAAAGTCGTCGCGTTCAACGGCAGTGCCCGCAAGGACGGCAACACCGCGATCCTCGTCCGGCGGGTCTTCGCTGAGTTGGAGAAGGAAGGCATCGAGACGGAGCTGGTCCAACTGGCAGGCCAGCCCATCCACGGCTGCAGTGCCTGCGGCCAGTGCTTCAAGAACAAGAACCAGCGCTGCGCCGTCGATGACGACATCGTCAACGAGTGCATCGAGAAGATGCTCGCGGCGGACGGCATCATCCTCGCTTCCCCCACCTACTTCGCGGACCTGACCTCGGAGACCAAGGCCCTGATCGACCGGACCGGCTACGTCGCCCGGGCCAACGGCGACATGTTCAAGCGCAAGGTCGGGGCCGCCGTGGTGGCGGTCCGCCGGGCCGGCGCCATGCACGCCTTCGACTCGATCAACCACTTCTTCCTGATCGGCCAGATGATCATCCCCGGCTCCAGCTACTGGAACATCGGCATCGGCCGGGCCAAAGGCGAAGTCGAGCAAGACGAGGAGGGCCTGCAAACGATGGAGGCCCTCGGCCAAAACATGGCCTGGCTGCTTAAGAAGATCAACGCGTGAGGGCAATTCCCAACGCTAAGCTTGGGCCAACGCCCTAGCCCGCATATTTCATCGGTTTCCAGTGCTTTTTAGTAGACAAATGGCCTAACTGCCGGTAAGGTAAGGAGTTGTAACAATTCCAACCTCCAAACAGAAAGGCCATTTCTATGACAGACTGTACCACCG
>Ga0315280_10000468_pt1 | contig 75175 bp, 79 predicted proteins | sample YL17G06_40_MG_FD_203697 | JGI IMG/M metagenome (GOLD analysis project Ga0315280, IMG submission 203697) | Sediment microbial communities from Yellowstone Lake, YNP, Wyoming, USA - YL17G06_40 | ecosystem: Environmental > Aquatic > Freshwater > Lake > Sediment | place: USA: Wyoming | collected... | reverse complement strand
CGATCCCCTGGCTCTATGATTTTAAACTCGATTTCCGTTTCAAGTAGAAAATAGGTCCCAATGTAAAATAAATTGCACCTTTAAAATCTCTGCCAAAGGCGGGATGCTTCCAAACCTTTGCATAGCGGTTTTTTGGCATGTCTTATGGGGAACATTCCACTTCACTTAAAGTGAACTCTGCAGAGTGCTTGGTAACTCTTAGAGTAAACGCTTAAAGGTGCCGCCCTGCCTTCGCCGAAGCGGCTACGCGCAGGCAGGCGCAAAGCTTTCTCAGCACATCAGGCTACCTCTTTGAACCTTTCTTCTTCAACTGTAAGGTTTGTGGAGGGAGATATGACCAAAGGCGGAGATCGATACCTTAGAGAACGCTTAAAAATTGGATCTTCTGTAGTAGAGGAGATCAATCGGTTCCTTCTCGATCCAGACAGTTCTATCATTAATGCCATGCTTCAAGTGGTGGCAAAATATGGAACGCCAGAGGAAATCAATGCAAAGGCTCGAGAAGCGCAGCAGCTTCCCAACCTCATCGGAAAACTTCGGAATATGGAATCCCCTTATCTCAAAGATCTGGAATGGCTCATCGCTGAACGGGATAGAGGTTCTTTTGTTTCAATTCCTGCGTTTCGTCAGAAGGTGCTCGGAAAGCGGGCTGACGGGATGACCTTTGATGAAAGACGAGCAGTGACATTGGAAATCAGCGCCCTTCAATACTTTCCATGGTTGGTCACAGAGGCCCGTCAGGCCATTGAGAAACAGGAGGTTATGCCTTCGAGATACATTCGCGTCCGTAAGATGAAGGAACAAGAGAAAGACAGGGGAGATATCCTCGCTGTGGCGGCTGCCATGCAGATCATCGGAGCAAGCTATGTGGAGACTCTGGATACAAAAGGAACCGATGGATCAAATGTTCATCTTGGCGGCCCAGAGACGATTACAGGCTATTTTGGAGGGATTGGCCAACCCAATGAACATGCCCTTCAGTGGATTGACGAATATCTATATTATTACACCCAATATGGAATCCAACAGGTGCTCAATATCAATCCAGGAACAGTCTTTCTCGGTTACCTTCTTCACAAATTGGGAATCGATATGGAGTTTAAGATTTCTGTCTTCATGGGTAATGATAACCCTTTTTCTGTTCTTTGGACTCTGATGGCAGCACGACTCTTTTCCCGGGAAGATGGTTCTACGCCACTCGTCGGCTTCAACCTGAGCAATTCTGTCGATTGTCAGACACTGGAATGGTCGGCTGAAATACGTCGGAAACTCGGGTTGGAGGACGGGATCCGGATTGAGCATCATATCACCGAAACCTGGAAGAGCATTGTCAGGCAGCCCTACAATCGCCGGTGTGACCTCCTGGAAGTTGCTTCACGGATCCCCAACATCTCGGCAAAGCATGAGGGAGGAGACCCCGAGGTGGAACAGACAAGGGAACATGCCTCGGACATACTGGACTATTTTCGGGATAAAGAGGAGATTCTCTCTTCCGGGGATATGCCCCATCTGGAGAGGAATTATTTGGATAAGCACGATGCCGTCAATCGCACAGCCATAGCACTGACAGAAAAGGGACTCGCCTTTATTGCTGCCTGGAATCTTCATCGCCGATAGGATTTTGAGACATTCATGTCATTGATAATATGAAATAGAAATTTGGTGTGCGAGAGAAGGATTAGAGAGGGCCTGATTTCTTTCCTATAACTTTCGCTCCCCCAAATTCTAAAGATGGTGTATATTCCAATCGTAAATACACAAGGTGGACAGGCTTCAGTTATACATGGATAAATGAGCATTAAATTAACTCGATTCTATATAATATTCTAAATAGCAATATATTGTTGAAAAAAGTTGATTGCAGGTAGTTATTTTTAACTGAAATTGAACCTTTTTGGTCTTAGTATTAAGAAAATATGGAAGCAGCATAAAAAATAATGTTGAACACATGGGAATGACAAAGAAACGAAAATCTGGCCGGTGTGCTCTGTGTCTACAGGACAAGCTTCTTTGCTACTCCCACATCATACCTGAGTTTTGCTACGGGCCGAGTTACGACACCGCACACCGTGCTCGGCTCTTCAAATCAGAGGAACTCCGGAAGAACATTGTGCAAAAGGGTATCCGCGAGTATCTGCTTTGCGATGAATGCGAACAGAAGCTGAATGAGCACGAGACCTATTTCAAGTCCTTCTGGTTCGACCAGTCACCTTTGCCTGCTAAAGTGACGCCGGGCCCCATCACGGTTCCCGGAGTTGATTACACCCATTTTAAACTTTTCCATCTTTCAGTGCTGTGGCGCGCAGGCGTCGCCGCCACCAAGCCTTTCGAGGGTGTGTCCCTCGGGCCTTACGCCGAAAAACTCCGGTTACGCCTCATCAACTCTGATCCTGGCCCCGAAGGCTTGTACCCTTTCTACGCCACGATCATCGTCAACCCAGACGAGACAGTTTGCTACGGACTCGTTTCAGGTCCATCCAAATCAAAACTCGACCACTTCACTGTTTACTTCATGTGCTATGCTGGTTGCGAGTGGACCTTCATCGTGACCGACCACGGTTTCGCCAATTACCGGGATTGGACCATCAAAAAGGGATCTCCTCTCTTTTTGATTGCTCGCCCCTTCGAGGAGATAAACACAGTTAAGGTCCTTATGGATCAGAGGAAGAAGGGTGTTTAACCAGGGCATCCACGTGACGCCCGAAGCCGGCCGCCCGTGATACCCGCCGTTAGGCCAACTTACCTGAAGAATTATGAATATAATTATAATTTCACCTGAATACGCCAGTCGGCAGCTTAGATGGTTAGTTGGGGCATATAAACTTGCCGCGTACCATGGGGGCTTTGCGCACGCCCTAACGGGACTCGGCCGCTTAGATTGTGCACTCCGGTCATTTGATAGATGCTACTACGATTTTATTAATGGCGGCGCAAAGGTCGGGGAACCTTCTGATGTGTTGATTGATTTTCCGTGTTTATCCGGCCTCTGGACAATGGGAATGTATGAGGTACTCAGAACCTTAAGTCAGAAACTACGTAAGGATGCAAATTTAGGTAAGATACACCCTGCTGCCGATGATGTCAGATTACTTAGGATTAAATTTGAGCGAGTACGCGTGCCGCTAGCAAAATTTGAACCTGCATTGAAATTCTCAACAGACTATGACTACTTATCACAAAGTGTCGGTGGACCTGGTGGCTGGGGTTGGGTTGTAGCTGATAAAACTGTCATTTACCGAAACGACTTGGCGGACGCAGTGCTTGAGCTGTTCGATAAATTCAATGATACAGAGATTTCGCTCTTGTTCAAGAAACAGTTGGCCTAACAACTCAACCCGACGCCTCGATAGCATGGCTTTCATGATCATCCGGTTTGTTCACATTGAATGCTTTATCCTCGGCCCGGGTTAATTCGATCGTAGGCTTCAATAAGGAAAACGATGAGCGATATCGAAAAGAAAATCAGAGAAGGGCAACTTAATCTCATCAGGCGTGCTGGGCTTAGTCCAACCCTACCAAGCCGCACTGCTTCGCTCATATTTATCACCGATAGTGAACCACAGGCACACGCTCCAGGCATGAGCGTCACTATATCGCTCGATGTCAGCACCTGGAAAGCAACAATTGGTGAGAATCCTGTAGATGATCCAAGTACAATTTACATGGGAATGACCGTCAGAAGGCCGAGGGACAGTGCTAATGTGCCGAGTTTGGGATACTATCCGACATATTCAGGTTTAACTCCAGAGCAAAAATGGGTTTACCTGAATTGGCTTGGCGATATCACGCGAGAGATAGACATCGGGTATGTGTTTATCTATTACTATGGATTGGAAAGGCATCTCTTGATTGGTGAATTCGACGCGGCTTGTGACGAAATCGAACTACTTAGAAGACATCACAGCAATCATTCGTTTCAATCGTATAGTAGGTCGGCGGTCTTACACGCATGCATATTGAAGAATAGGATAGATCGTCTTGGTGAGCTATACAGCAAAGACCCTCCGAGTGAGTATGAGAATGTTGATTTGCTGATTACATTTAAATCTAATAGTGATCTATCTCCCGAGAGCCTGGTAAGAATCTCTCCCAGAGTTCGAGGAATCAATCGAAAGTATATACGCAGCCATCCTGAGGTATACGTTCAAGCCGTCCAAGACGTTCTAATCCTAAAATACGGACACCCTGTGTTCCCCTTCGCCAGCAAGTATAGAATCGAAGATCTACCTAAGAAGCAAGAGATCGTGTTTGCAAACATTTCATTTCCAAAAGAACTAAGGGCTCCAGACTTTCCGAATTTCTACGAACACATACCATTTATTGCAGAAGTGTCTTCAATCTATAGTGAGAGCCATACACTGACGAAGCAGATGTTGGCAGAACAAAGAAAAAGAAAGCCTAACCCTTATAAGGCGTTGTAGCTGACCTGGACACGCTTGCATATCGCTCTTGCGTGACCGTGCAGGAGCCGAGATGAAGGAGAAGGCGGGCGGCAAGCGCGCCAGGCAGCTAAACGCAACGTTATCTGAAACAATTGATGAAAGTTATATATAAAATTACATATCCAAATGGGAAAATATATATTGGGAAAGATTTAACAGATAGTCTGAATTATTTTGGCAGCGCAGACAATAAGCTTATCGAGAAAGATTTTACAAGAGAGCAGAGACGCAATTTTACTATAAGAAAAGAAATTTTTTGGGAATCAACAACGTCATCAGATGAGGAAGTAAATCAAAAGGAAATTGAATTCATAAATTTATACAGATCAAACGATCCACAGATTGGTTATAACCAGTGGCCTAAATTTAAAGGATGAAAAATTAAGGCCAGATATCAAGCGGCTGCACGGGATCGCTGATAGAATCGGCTCCAAATGAGCCTATTCGTTGAGTCTGTAGGAAAAGTCATTTTTCGTAAATTCGCTGTCAATAAAATCAAACACTTATGAGTTGGAAAATAGCCAAAATCAGGCTTTCTCTATAGACTCATAGTGCCGTGATAATGTATTATTTATTCTCTTTTGGCACTGATTAATTTTTGGTATTGACATATTCGGGGTCAATACGTATATTACACGTATATAAATAGGAGGATTTCGATGCAAAAGAAGTTGACCATAACTGTGGATGAGGAAGTTTATGCGGGCCTTCATAAGACCATTGGTCCTCGCAAAATCAGCAAATTTGTTGAAGAACTGGTGCGCCCTCATGTAGTACGTTCCAATCTGGAATCTGCCTACGCCCAGATGGCAAAAGATAAGAAGCGGGAAGAGGAAGCCATGGAGTGGGCAGAGACCACTTTCAAGGACATAGCGCATGAAGCGAGGTGAGGTTTGGTGGGTTAATTTTGATCCTTCTGTTGGCGGAGAAATTAGAAAAAAGCGCCCCGCTGTTATCGTAAGTAACGATGCTTCAAATAAGTTCCTCAATCGAGTTCAGGTTGTTCCTCTAACTAGCAAGACGGATCGTCTGTATCCCAGTGAAGCGTTGGTTATATTTGACGGCGAAGAAAGCAAGGCGATGGCCGATCAACTGGCGACTGTAAGCAAGTTGAGATTGTTTAGACGTGCTGGAATTCTTTCAGAAGAAGATATGCGGAGGATTGGTGAAGCCATCAAAACACAATTGGATATTTATTGAGAGCAAGCTAACAATCAGCAGAGAACTTACAGCCATTTCTAATTTTACTTGACAGTTGCAAACACGGGCATGGGTAAACCGCTCTTCAAGGCTTCGGACGGCGGCTAATTGGATGTCTTAAGGGAATCGGAGGACTCCACATGGGGTGAACTCCGGCGGGTGTCGGAGACGAGAGTGCTCATTGGGTGAAAGGTTCGCCCCGAAGTCTTTCTGACCGGTTCACCCATGTCCGTATGGTGAATTTTTTTGCAACATTAAAGGTTTAGTTGTTATATTTTTTTCTTCACCCGCAAATTATAAAACTCCATCGCAAACTATTCCTTACTCTTTCTGGGTAAAACGGATATAAATAGCTCCCTAAAATTGAAAATGGAAAGAAAAATCCAGGCAACGATCCACATTCTTATTAGTAGAGATATTGCGGAGGAGGGGTACGGGGAAGAGGGGACGGGTGGGGGTGACTGATTGGGAATTCATCTCGGGAGGCTATCAAGAATGGGTTTCATGATCTTTTCAATGCGACTCTTTGTGCCCGCAAATCGAAAATACTCGGCATCAGAAAGGGGTTGCTGAGGAGGACCCATTTTGAAACCCCTCGCTTCCAGAGCGGTTTTAAAGCCGAGGGGAAATGGGACCGAAAACATGGCCCGAATCAGTAACAGGATAGAGAATTGGAGGTCTCGGGCCTTATCGTATTCTCCCTCTCGCCAGGCATTGTAAATCCCAACCATCACTTCTGGCAGAATACCGGCTGTGGCCGTCATACATCCCTTTGCCCCGACCATCAGAGCGGGGAAGAGGATGTCTTCTCGGCCAATAAGAATGGTAAGATCTTCTCCGATTAAACGAATCTTATCCATGTAGTGGAGAAGGTCAACCATGCTTCCACTGGAGTCCTTCATGGCCACGATGTTCTTTTTGCGCGAAAGGCGTTTGACCACATCATAACTGATCGGAGTGGCAAATAAGGGTATGTTGTATAGGATGATGGGAATATCGACGGCATCACTGATCATCTCAAAATGGCGTTCCATATTCTCTTGACTGATGGGATAATAATAGGGCGGGGCGATCACCACGGCCTCGCAACCAATCTCCTGGGCTTTCTGCGCCAGTTGGATACATTCCTTTGGACGGGTGGAGGCGATCCCAGGTGTGACAGGGATCCTTCCCCGGGCTTGATCATGGATCATCTGCATAAGAATAACCTTTTCCTCAAAATCGAGGTGGATGAATTCACCCACAGAACTGATTGGAAAGATTCCATGGACCCCTTTCTCAATCACGAAGTCGACCATCTGACGGACAACGGTTTCATTGATCGAGCCGTCTTCAAAAGGGGTCATCATCGCTACATAAATTCCTTCCGGCTTAAACATCATTCCACTCCTTATGGAAACGAATTTTTCGAATGACAACGAATCTAGCGAATCAGACAAAAATCGTTGATATTCGTGTAATTCGCTGTCATTTGTTCCATTCGTTTTTTCAGGGGAGCCCCAATCTCTTTAATGTCTCCAACTTGGGTATTCCTTCCTCATCCCATCCTCTCACGAAATAATATTCTCTCAACATCCCTTCTAAATCGACTACCCGACCCCTGGAAGGCCCCTCTTTGAGGGACTCAGTAAGAAACCTTTTTGGTAGAGTATCCTCTTCCTTTGTCAGTCCTTCCCTGAGGTTAAAAAGTCTCACCAGATTATTGGTCCTCTCCCCAATGCGGAGGACTTCCTCAGAAGAGGAGAATGATTCTATTCCTGTTGCAGAGTGGAGGAATTGGACCAGGTGCCTCAAGCTGAGGGAAAAGATGGTGAAAAGGCAGGTGACCGAGGAGTTGATGATTGTAAATAAATCCTGCTGGCTTTTTACAAACTCTGCCTTGAACTCGATAGAAAAAGGATCGATCCGTTCTTCTGATGAGAGGAGCTCTGCTCCGATCGGCCATGAGCGGAGGTGGCAGGCCCCACGGTCGCTGGTGGCATAGGCTAAGGCGATCCCTGTTGAGCCTCTCGGGTCGTAAGCAGGCATCTCCAATCCTTTCACATGCATGGCAAAAGATTCGGACCCCTTTCCGATCTCCTTGGCTATCCTCTTAACCCCTTCTCCCCAGAGAAGGCCTGGCCCTTCTCTTCGGCCAATGAGATGCACCGCCCGGATCATCCCTGCATCGTCACCAAACCTCAAGGGAAAACCGATGTCCGATTCCTCCAAGGCTTCCTTTTCCATGCATTCCATGAGGAATCCAATGACATTCCCTGTGGAGATGGCATCCATTCCGTAGAGGTCGCAGAGATATTCGGCTTGAATGATCGAAGGGATGTCTGTGTTTTCACATTGAGCCCCAAAGCTCCAAACATTCTCATATTCTGGGCCTTCAACAAAAGCCCCCTTATATCTTCCTTCCCTTACCTCTGAAATCTTACTGCAATAGATGGGGCATCCGTAGCAAGCTTTATTTCGGATATAATATTCTCTGATTCCCTCTTCGTCGACTGTGGATCGACCCTGAAAGACGCCTTTTTGAAAATTTCTGACAGGATGAACTCCAGCCTCATTCATACAAGAGAGGATGGTGTTCGTCCCGTATTTCTGACGACCCCCTCCAGAGTCAGGATGGATGGCCAGTTCATTAAAAGCCTCACGGCACACTCTCATAAAATATTCCGGTTTAGCAATGGTCATCGGATGGTGACCTCTGATGGCGATAGCCTTCAGATTCTTCGACCCCATAACGGCCCCAGCACCTCCCCTTCCAAAGGCTCTTGCCTCAGAGATGATGTTGGCAAACCGAACCCTTTTCTGACCCGCTTCTCCGATACAGGCGACCCGAAACTCCTCTCCAAGTTGTTCTTTGATCCATCGGTGAGTTGAAAAGGTATCGTTTCTCCATAGATCGCTGGCCTTTCGAAGATGCACCTCTTCATCATCCACCACCAGCATCACAGGATGAAGAGCCTTCCCCTTTATGACCAGAATATCCAGTCCGGCCATTTTCATTTCTGGACCAAAGGATCCTCCGCAATTGGCATCGAGCCAGTAACCCGATGCAGGGCCTTTGGTTGAGACGATACACCGACCGCTTCCAGGAGCAAGGGTTCCGGTCAGAGGGCCAGTAGCGAAGATCAATAGATTTTCAGGCCCAAAGGGATCACATCCCTGAGGGAGGTGGTCATAGAGGTATTTTGCCGCAAATCCTTTTCCGCCGATATAATTGGATACCAGACCCCTGTCTAATGAGGTTCGTTCTATCCTGCCCTGGGTGAGATCAATTTCCAGTATTTTTCCTGCATAACCATCGAATTCAAATTTCATCTTATTCTACCTTAATAACGGCTTTGGTTGGGCACCATTTGATACATTGAAATTCCCCTTGGCATGTGTCGCAGGAGAACGGGAATTTTTTAGAAGTCTCTGTATGAATCCCTCCATAAGGGCAGGCCTCTCGACAGAGAAGGCAGGCTGTACATCTCGCTTCGTCAATCCAAAGATAGCCATTCCAGGAGAGGGCGCCTTCCGGACATACGTCAATACATTTCTTGGGTTCACAGGCAATACATAGAAGGATCTTCTCCTCTTCGGGCCAGTTGGAATGGATACGGATTCTTGACCGTTTGGGTGCGATGGCGCTTTCGTGAGCGATGGAGCAGATCATCTCACAAATTCTGCATCCTGTGCACAAGGAAGGATACGTTCTAATCATGATAGCTGAAACCCAGCTGGATAAAATGTCAAATGCCAAAGTTCGCACGAAGTGATGAACCGAAGGTGAATCAATGTCAAATCAAATCCAAAGTCCAAAATATCAGAAATTATTTATTTGAACTTTGACATTCATTTAACATTTGGATTTTGAAATTTGGAATTGGATTTTTTAGAAAGACGGTCCAATTCGATTGATGGCAAACTCCCTGTGCCCCCAGATTTCACTCTTGGTCAATTTTCCATTAGCGACCCTTATGACTTCATGAAAGATCTTCTCACCAATGTCCTGAACGGTCTTGTTTCCGGTGACGATCTCACCGGCATTGATATCCATATTATCTTTCATCTTCGAATAGAGATAGGAATTGCTGGCTATTTTAATTACCGGAGTAATAGGAGAGCCCAAGGGGTTCCCTCGGCCTGTTGTAAAGGCAATGATATGTGTACCTCCGGCTATCAGTCCTGTGACGGATTCGGCATCGTGACCAGGGGTATCCATAAGAACCAGACCTTTTTTAGTTGGGGTTTCGGCATACTCGAGAACCTCCATGACCTTACTCGTTCCACCCTTCATCACACATCCGAGTGATTTCTCCTCGAGTGTCGTGATGCCTCCCTCATAGTTACCTGGTGCGGGATTTGCCTTTCCAATATCCAAACCGAGATTGAGTGCCCGCATCTCCGTCCGCCTCACAATTTCCAGAATTTTCTCTTTTACTTTTTTATTAATGGCCCTCTTCGCCAGGATGTGCTCGGCTCCAATACTTTCTGTCGTTTCTGAAAGGATGACCGTTCCGCCTTCCTTAACCAGAATGTCACTCACAACGCCAAGGGCAGGGTTCGCCGATAGACCTGAGCAAGCATCCGAGCCTCCGCATTCCACTCCAAGAATCAATGAATCGATGTTCGCTTTTTCTCTTTTGAGTCGAAAGGCGAAAGACACCATTTCTCTGGCAATTTTAACACCCGCTTTTACTGTCCTTGGGCTTCCTCCAACCTCTTGGATGATGAGGTTTTTGACCGGCTTCCCAGACTCTGCGATCTTCGATGCGATCATTGAAGAATTAACTACTTCACATCCAAGGCCAATGACCAGAACCGCTGCCACGTTAGGATTTTTACCAACGCCAATTAATGTTCTCGCGGTCTGTTCCGCATCAAAGGCCAACTGGGCACAACCATGTTGATGCGGGATGGAGATGGTGCCCTTCACCTTCCGGGCAATGGCATTGCAGACTTCATTGGAACAGGCGACAGATGGAAGGATGACGACATGATTTCTTACGCCCACCTTTCCATCCAGCCTCTTATAACCGAGAAAATTCATTTTCCTTAACCTCACCCTCAACCTTAACCTTAGCCTTAACCTCAACCTTTCTTTTTACCCCGTTAGAAAGCCCAGGCATTTATGCCGGGGATATTGTAAATAGAAAGCATCAGGTACTTGTAAAGGCGGGGTTAAAGCCCCACCTTTCTAACGGGGTTTACTTTTCCCCTTTCCTCGTTCGCCGACCACATTATGGATATGGACCAATTCTCCAGGTTTAATTTCTCGAATTGCTCTCCCAATCCGTTCCCCATATTTGATCACAGCTCCACCTTTAGATATTCTCCGAAGAGCGATTTTGTGACCGAAAGGTATTTCTTCTTTAGCGATAATTTTCTTCCCTTTTGATATAGTGAGAAGGGTTCCCGGCCTTATGGGAAACTTTGCCGTAGCGACATTATCTTTTAGATGACTCAGGATTACGTTTTTATCAATATCTTCAGACTTCATACTTTTTCAAATATACAAGAATTTTTTAGGAAATTCCACCTGTTTTTGGACGGAGATAAAGTTCATTGATTCGGAAGAAAATATTTGATAGCATCTTCATAGTGTACCGTCTCAGAAAAGACTTTACACAGAACGTCATTCCGGACTTGATTAAGCCTGCCTTAGCCTGCCCCGTGCTTGACACGGGGTACTTGATACGGGGGAATCCAGTCTTTTCAGCTGGATTCCCGTTCCCCGATCAGGTCGAGGACAAGTTTCACGGGAATGACAACCCTTATTATCATCGTAAAGAAGTTTTAGAGACACTACAATAGAATTCTTTCTAATAGGGGAGGAGGACCTATGACCATTCAGCAAAAGGCAAAAACATTTCGAGAAAATTGGCTACAGATTGATACCTTGAGGTGTGGGATGGACTGGTCTGAAGAGGATTTGGAAAGACCCCAGATCCTCATCGACGATGTCTTTGGCCACAGCCACCCCGGCAGTTTTCATTTAGATACCCTTTCCCATGAAATCTCCAAAGGGGTCTATCAAAAAGGAGGAAAGCCATCGGAGTTCCATGTCACGGACATTTGCGACGGATGGGCCATGGGGCACGATGGGATGAACTATATCCTCCTCTCCCGGGAGATCATCTGCGAGATGGTTGAAGTCCACGGAGCCGTTCTTCCATGGGATGGAATTGTTCTCATCTCTTCCTGTGATAAAGCTATTCCTGCTCACCTCATGGCAGCTGCCCGGGTCAATATTCCAACAATCCATGTCCCTGGAGGGAGTGCACGGCTGGGCCCGGATATGAGCAGTTCGGTAAAGACCGGTGAGATGACCTCAGGGTATAAACAAAAGAAGTTTTCAAAAGAAGAAATGAGGTCTTATATCCTTTCCTGTATTCCAAGCTGCGGGGCCTGCCAGTTCATGGGAACGGCGAGCACCATGCAGTGCATGTCTGAGGCATTGGGCATGGCCCTTCCCGGTTCAGCTTTAGTCCCTACGACTCTACGCGAAATCCATCGCTATGCAAGGAAAGCGGGTCAAAAGATCATGGAACTTTCGGATAAGGGGATTCGAGTTTCTGATATCCTCAGCCGGGAAGCTTTCCTCAATGCCATTAAAGTTCATGCTGCCATAGGCGGATCGACCAATGCGCTGCTTCACCTTCCGGCCATCGCCCATGAGTCGAATATTGAGATCTCGTATGACGATTTCGAAAAGGCCAATGAGACGATTCCTTATCTCACCAGTATTCAGCCGAGTGGAAGCTTCCTGACCGAACTCTTCTGGTTTGCGGGAGGAATCCCAAGAGTGCAGTGGGAGATTCAAGATTCCCTCCATCTCGATGTGATGACGGTAACAGGAAAGACTCTGAGGGAAAATTTAGAAGATTTGAAAAGGGAAGGTCTTTTTGAAAGGAATGAAGGTTGGCTTCGAAATTACCGGGTTAACCGTACAGAGGTCATTCGTGAGGCGAAGCAGACCGAGCGCAAAGGCTCCATTGCCATTCTAAAGGGGAGTCTGGCTCCGGAGGGGGCGGTGGTAAAATTCTCTGCTGTCGCCAAGGAGATGATGGTTCACGAAGGACCAGCCGCTGTCTTCGATCGGGAAGAAGAAGCCTTGAAAGCTATTTTTGATAAACGGATCAAACCAGGAGATATTATTATCATACGCTATGAGGGCCCGCGAGGAACGGGGATGCCTGAAATGCTTGCTACCACAGAAGCACTGATGACGGATCCCATTCTTTCAAAGACGACCGCATTGATTACAGATGGTAGGTATTCGGGAGCAACCAGAGGCCCTTGCATCGGTCATGTCTGTCCTGAGGCTGCCCGAGGGGGTCCCATTGCCTTCATCGAGGATGGGGATCTTATCCGGATCGATATTCCGAAAAGGAGATTGGAAATTGTTGGATTGAAGGGCACGAAGATGCCTCCTGAAAAGGTGAATCAGATTCTTGATGAAAAAAAGAAAAATTGGAGAATGCCGGAGTTCCCTTCCCGATCGGGCGTTTTAAAACGATATCTCCAATCCGCTGCTCCGGCCAGTAAAGGGGCTTATACGGAATATTAACTTCACAAAAGCCGACAGCTGTGCTTCCAAAACTTTACCAAGCGGATTTGTTCAAAGGGTTATGGGTAACATTTGGTGTTACCAAGAATGAACACAGTAAATTGTTTAGGAGCACGGTGCTATTACTTTAAAAGGTGCCGCTGTAAAGTTTTTCCAGCACACCCCTCGGCTTTTGCTCGACAGGAGAAGGTTGATAACTAGAGGAGGAAGACCCATGAAGATGCATGACCCGTCCTTTCAGGATCCAATCATTACTCAATCCGAGCCCATCACCATTATTCTTCCCATTATGATGGAGATCCTCCACTCGGCAGGGATCAAAACAACACGGGATGAAGTTGTCACCCGTTTGATGACCGGAAGTCCTCGCATCGCCATTGTCCATGGAGGGGAAGACCATCCAGCTCAGGTCCTCGACCAAGGGTTCGTCAAGAAGGCAGTCCAAAGCCTTTGGATAAGAAATGCCCTTCCTTTTCCTATGGCTGATCCAGGACTATGCGATGCAATCGCAGAGGGTCACATCGGGATGAGTTATTCACTCCTCTCCCGCAATCTTTCCAGCCTCAATGTGATTACCCAGTGTGAGGCCCATGGATACCAAGGGGCTTTGGTTCTCACCAGTTGTGACAAGAGGCCTGCTGGGGAGGTGACAGGTTTCGTTCAGATTGACCTTGCCCGAAGAAGAAAGGGGATGAAACCATTCTATACGGTCTTTCTTCCTAACCATGTTATGGCGGAGCGTTACCTTCCCCCTTACCTCAAGAAAGAGTTTATAGAGATAAGGAAGAGCATTGAAGATCCATCCATTCAAAAGGAGATCACGGATCTCCTTAAGATGAAATTGAAGTGCAATAACTACGCCATGTTTCAGAAGCTGATCGATGGCCTCATCTTCGAAGGAAAGATGGATGACGAAAAAGGGGATGACCTGAAATCCGAGATTGTTAAATTCTGTTGTATTGAGAGCGGGACATGTGCTTTTCTTGGTACGGGATGTACGAGTAAACTTGTTTTAGCTTCCTTAGGTCTTATTCCATCTGGAATGGAATTGCCGGACCGACCCCATACCCCATCACAAATCGATTCAGCCGTAGAGATCCTTTTAGACATGTTCCGGAAAGAGGACTCGGAACGATCCATCTCGTCATTGGTTCGTCAGAATCTAAAAAATGCTATTGTCGCATGGAGTGCCATCGGAGGGTCCACCAACTGGGCGCTCCATTTTCCGTACGTCGCTGCCTCTGTAGGTATTCAAATCACTCCTCAGCAAATGGCGAAGATCGGGGCTCAAACGCCACAGTTGATGGAGTATGCCCCCCTGAAAAACAAAAGCGTCTTTACTTTGGCAAAGGAGATGGCACAGGGTAAGAGCTCTGGGATTGATACCCTCATGAAGGTTCTCTTTAAAATGGGGCTGGTAAAGGATGGACACACGGTTCAGGGGAGGTGGCTCGAAAGAATTGAAAGAGCAAAAGACCCCAACAATCATATCCTCTTTGGATTTCCTCTGAGGGGCCGAAGCGGAATCATTAATTTGAGGGGTAACTTCTGCCGGAGTGCGGTATTCAAAGTAACGGGATTAGCTGAGGAAGCCATCCGAACGTTCAACGATAAGATTTACTTCGCGGTTTTTTACCAGAACCAAGAAGTGGCCCAGAAAGACCTTTTAGGAGGGAAGGCTGTTTTAGGAAAATTGAAAAGTAGAATAAGCAAAGAGGATCTTTTGAAGACCGTTTCTTACAATTTTCCTGAGGACCTTAAAAGGGAAAATGATCTTGGGCGGCTCAACAAGGATATTCTTTTTGATCGGTTGGTGAGAGAGCGAAAAATTCGGATCCTGGTCGTCATTGCAGGAGAAGGTCCTCGCGCCTATGGTATGCCGGAGATGTTCTATCCTTCGGAATATCTCAATCGTGATCTTTTCCTGCGGTATATCACGATTCTTTTCACCGACGGAAGATACTCAGGAGTCACGTATGGTCCTTGCATTGGCCATTGTTCTCCAGAGGCTTTTGAAGGCGGAGGGATCGGAGCCATTGAGACTGGGGATTGGATCTATCTCAACTTCGATCGAGGCGAAGTCAATTTGTTGGATAGAAGGAGGCTTTTAAAAAAGAAGGAGATCGGATATCCGTTTATCACCATGAGGGGAAAGGTAATCCTTTCTCGACCTTGGATAAAGAGGAGAATCAAAGAGATCGAAAAGAAACGGGAAGAACTGACTCCCTGGGCAAGAGGATTTCTTGATGGCCTCCTTTCGACAGAGGAAGGGGTTAGGCCAAGGGTGTGACGGGAGAAGTTCAGTACATCTTGACTCTTTTGGCGAAAAATGATGAAATAGGGTCAGGAATGGGAAATAAATTTTCAAATCTCACCACTCCCCCCTTTTTATAAGGGGAAGGTGTCCCATAAGTCATCTGCTGGACACAGGGAGACGGGGTATAATTGGTTCAATTGAGGTTCCAACATAACATATTTGTGTGTCATTCCCGTGAAAACGGGAATCCAAAACCCAAAGAAAATATTTGGATTCCTGCTTCCGCAGGAACGACAGACCTAAAGAATAGTAATTATTTCAGACTGATATCAACATTATCAGTATGACAACCTTTGTTCCTTGTGTCCAGCCCCCCACTTATGGGTAATGATTAGTTTTATAAAGGGGAGCGAGGGGGGATTATTTAAAGAGAAAGGAGGGATGAACTGAGTGACTTCTTTGGCAAAGGTGTTTGGAATTTTGAAAGGAACCATTTAAAGGGAGGTGAAGGATTATGGAAGAGAAAAAGGGATTAACGAGAAGGAATTTTCTTAAAACGACTGCTGTTGGAATTGCAGGGGCAGGGCTCGCAACATTTCCTTTAGAATCATTGGCACAGAAGGGAGTAGAGCCTCTTCAGATCAGACCAGAAAAGGGTGCCGTATTGAGAGTGTTACGATGGTCGGTTTTTGTTCAGGGCGACAAAGATCTCTGGGACAAGAATACGAAAAAGTGGGAAGAGACCACCGGATGCAAAGTGATGACCGAGTACATTAGCTGGGAAGATGTAAGACCTAAGGCAGCTATGTCGGCTTCCGTAGGTGCCGGCCACGACGTGGTCCTCGGATGGCATGATGACCCTCATCTCTATCCGGATAAGCTCGTTGATGTGACGGACCTTGCTAATTATCTCGGGAAGAAGTATGGCGGATGGGAAGCCGTCTGTCCCAAATATGCCGTCAATCCTAAGACAGGACGATGGATCGCTATCCCCCTGGGCGGCCCGGTGAACTGCATCAATTATCGAGAGAGCTGGGTGAAAGAGGCAGGATATGAAAAGCCACCCAGCGATGTTTATGAATTTATCAAGATGTGCAAAAAGCTGAAGGCCAATGGCCATCCGGCAGGGTTCGCTCTGGGGCATGCCGTGGGAGACGGAAACAACTGGACTCATCAGTGGCTCTGGACCTTCGGTGGAAAGTGCGTGGATAAGGACGGAAATGTAGTCATCAACTCACAAGAAACCTGGAATGCATTAGAGGGTGTTAAAGAACTCTACGATAGTTTAATTCCGGGAACAGCCTCCTGGCTCGATCCCCACAACAACAAAGCCTTCTTAGCCGGAGAGATTTCTGTAACCACCAATGGTATCAGCATTTATGCTGCTGCCAAGAAAGATTTTCCGGAGATTGCCAAGGACACGAACCATGTGAACTTGCCCATCGGGCCGGTGAAGAGGCCTACGGAACTACACCTCTTCAACCAGGCATTCATTTTCAAATATTCGAAGTTCCCCAATGCCTGTAAACATTACATCAAGTTTATGTTAGAAGAAGAACAGGCGGCTCCATGGATCAACGCCATGATCGGGTACGTGGGCCCGAGTTTGAAGGCTTACAAGAACTTGCCCATATGGACCAGTGATCCCAAGATCACTCCTTTCCGTGACTGCATTTCCAATATGCTCTGGAATGGATACGAAGGCCCTGAGGGTCCGGCCTCAGCAGCGGCCATGGCCGAGTACATCGTCGTTGACCTGATGGGTGATGCCTGCGTGCGAGGCAAGTCTCCTAAAGAGGCGGCACAGATCGCCGAGCAACGACTCCTGAGGTACTATAAGAAAAAGGTGTCTGTGCCCAAGAAAGAAACTCCTGCACCAGCAAAGAAAGAAGCTCCTGCAGCACCGAAGAAGTAAAGTCTCAGAGGAGAAGATGGTTTGAAAGAATTGAGTTCGGTGCAGCCCGCTTCAGAACAGAGAGGATGGCTTCGGGAGAAGTTCTCCGACCTAATGGAGAATCGTAATTTCCTTGGTTTTCTCTTAGTCGCTCCAGCCGAAGCCATCCTCCTCATCTTTTTGGCCTATCCCTTTGTTCTGGGGCTCTGGCTGGGTTTCACCGATACCGTCGTTGGTCGGAAAGGCGAGTTTATAGGCTTTGCAAACTACGTCAGCCTTCTGAAAGATTCAACTTTCTGGCTGGTCACTTATAACACTTTTCTCTATACCATTGTGGCCGTGATTTTTAAGGCCCTATTGGGCTTTGCGTTGGCTATCGTCCTCAACCGCGACTTCAAAGCAAAAGGATTAGTCCGGGCCATCATTCTCTTGCCCTGGATCATTCCCACGGCGCTCTCCGCGATCGTCTTCTGGTGGCTCTACGACTCCACCTTTAGCGCCATCAGTTGGAGTCTGATAAAGATGAGTCTCCTCCATCATAAGATCGATTTTCTCGGGGATCCGACCAATGCCCGGATCTCTTTAATCGTTGCCAACGTCTGGAGGGGAATCCCCTTCTTCACCATCGGTCTCCTGGCAGGGCTTCAGACCATTGATCCTACGCTTTATGAGGCAGCGGCCATCGATGGGGCAGGATCATGGAAAAGGTTTCGGCGAATCACGTTGCCCCTTATCCTTCCCCTCATGGCTGTCATCACAACCTTTTCAACCATCTGGACCTTTGGAGATTTTCAACTGGTCTGGGTGATCACCAAGGGGGGACCGGCCAATGCCACCCACCTTTTTGGAACGCTCTCCTTCCAGAGGGCCATCCCCGGTGGACATTTCGGAGAGGGAGCGGCCATCTCCAATTTCATTCTGCCCATACTGGTTATCTGTGTCCTAATCAGTTTCAAGTTCCTGAGGAGAGAAGACTGAGGCATGCACGAATCGTTTTGGCACAAATTGTTAAAATTCTATCTTCCCTTGGCCTTATTTATAGTATTTCTTCTCTTTCCTTTCTACTGGATGTTCAATACAAGCCTTAAACCAATGAAAGAGTTGTACAATTTGAAACTCAATCCGTTTTATGTACATCACCCTACCCTGGCTAACATAAAGACCCTGCTCTTCGATACTATCTTCTTTCGGTGGATGTACAATACCTTCTTCGTGGCTATTCTCTCGACCGTGATCTCTCTCGGGGCCAGCCTGCTTGCTGCCTATGCTATTCAGAGGCTCAAGTTTAAGACTTCTGGCCCAACGGGATTGGCCATCTTCTTCGGATACCTGATTCCGCCGACCATCCTGTTCATTCCTCTGGCTACCATTATCTTTGATCTCAGATTGTGGGATTCGTTATGGTCTCTCGTTTTGACCTATCCGACCTTCCTTATTCCATTCTGCACCTGGTTGCTCATGGGTTATTTTAAATCGATTCCCAAGGAGATGGAAGAGTGTGCCATGATTGATGGAGCCAGTCGGCTCCGGGTATTTTGGCGCATCGTCATTCCCCTCTGCCTTCCTGGAATCTTCTCGGCTGGCATCTTTGCCTTTACTCTTTCCTGGAACGAATTCTTATATGCCCTGGCTTTCATTTCGACCACGGAAAGCAAAACCGTCCCTATTGGCTTGGTCACGGAACTCGTTCGTGGGGATGTCTATCACTGGGGCCCTCTGATGACCGGAGCCCTTTTGGCCTCCGTACCTGTGGCTTTGGTCTATTCTTTCTTTGTTGAACACTACGTCGCCGGGTTAACAGGAGCATTAAAGGAGTAGCCGTCCATGGCAAAAGTGACCTTAGAAAATGTCTCCAAACATTTCGTCTCCAAAGGTTCCATGGAAGTCATCGCTGTCAAGGATTTTAGCTTAGAGATCGAGGACAAGGAATTTGTGGTCTTCGTCGGTCCCAGCGGCTGTGGAAAGACGACAACGCTCAGAATGATCGCTGGACTGGAGGAGATCACGCAGGGAGAAATCTACATTGGAGATCGTCTGATCAATCGCATTCCGGCGAAGGACCGCGACATCGCGATGGTCTTTCAGAACTATGCCCTCTACCCGCACATGACAGTCTATGACAATTTAGCCTTTAGCCTTGAGATGAGGAAATTTTCTAAAGAAGAAATAAATCGAAGGGTACAAGAGGCAGCAGACCTCCTTGAGATTTCCGAACTCCTCCAGCGAAAGCCGAAGCAACTTTCTGGTGGGCAGCGGCAAAGAGTGGCTGTGGGAAGGACGATCGTTAGAAAGCCTCAGGTCTTCCTTTTTGACGAACCTTTATCCAACTTAGATGCCAAACTCAGGGTTCAGATGAGAGGTGAATTGAAGAAACTCCACGAACGCCTCTCTTCGACTATCATCTATGTGACCCACGATCAGATAGAGGCGATGACCATGGGAGACCGAATTGTTGTGATGAAAGACGGTCTGATTCAACAGGTGGGAAAACCCCTGGATCTCTATTTTCATCCTATCAATAAATTTGTGGCAGGCTTTATTGGAAGTCCAACGATGAATTTTATAGAGACTAAAGTGGTTGCTTCAGACAGTAAATTATTCGTTGAGGCAGATGGGTTCAAGTTAAGGGTAATAGAAGAAAAGGCGCGGAATCTTCAGGGCTATATCAATAAAAAAGTCATCTTTGGAATCCGGCCGCAGGATTTCTCCAAGGCATCCTCTCCTATCGAAGGTGAAACGATCGAGGTCTTTGTTGAAATTATAGAGCCCATCGGGAATGAAATCTATTTAGAAGTAAAGGCAGGTCGGGATTCCCTGATGGCGAGTGTGGATCCTAAGACACAGGTAGCATCCCACCAGAATATCTTACTTCAAGCCAACCTGGAGAATATGCATCTCTTTGATATTGATGATGAAAGAGCCCTCCTTTAATGGATAGCACATTGCATATTGGAAATTTTAAATTGAAAATTGTAAAATGTAATTAACTATGGAAACTCTTCCCAAGATCTTTAAAATCCGTCAGAAGATTGATGCGCCCCATTTGGAAGATGTAGAGAAGAAGGTCAACGAGCTCTTAGACCAATTCGAATTATCGAGGAAGGTCAAAAAAGGAGAACGCATTGGTTTGACAGCAGGAAGCCGAGGCATTAAAGATAAACCAAAAGTCTTGAAGACGATCATCGAGCGTTTAAAGGATTTAGGAGCTTCCCCTTTTGTGGTCCCCTGTATGGGAAGTCATGGTGGGGCAACTGCAGAAGGTCAGACCGAGGTATTGGAGAGTCTTGGGATCACTGAGAAGAGTGTTGGAGCTCCTATTCTCTCATCCGTGGAGGTTGAGGAGATTGGTCGAACGAAGTTCGGGACCCCTGTCTTGGTTGATAAAAATCTCTTAGGGGCTGATAAAATTATTGTCGTCAATCGGATCAAACCCCACACCGATTTTGAAGGAGAGATTGAGAGCGGTTTGGTGAAGATGATGGTCATCGGCATGGCCAAACCTCGGGGAGCGCTGATGGTTCATCGGCTTACGATTCAGCATGGATTCCCTGCGGTTCTTGCGGAAGTCGGTTCGATTCTCCTCAATCAACTCCCTATCTTTTTTGGAGTGGGGATCATCGAAAACCAGTATGATGAAACGGCATTCATCGATCTGCTGAAATCCGGAGAAATAGTGGAGAAGGAGAAGGTTCTTTTGAAGAAAGCAAAGGAGTTGATCCCCTTTCTCCCCTTTAATCAGATCGACATTCTGATTGTTGATGAAATAGGGAAAGACATCAGCGGCGCTGGGATGGATACCAATGTGATCGGCCGCAATCTCTTCATTGGAGGTACGAAATCAAATAAACCCAAAATCACAAGGATCTTTGTTCGAGATATCACCGAAGAATCCCATGGCAATGCAACAGGGATTGGAATGGCCGACTATACCACCAAACGTTTGGTGGGTAAGATTGATTATGCTTCTACACGCATCAATGTTACGACTGGGATGAGTCCGGAAAATGGGCGAGTCCCTATCTTCTTCGAAACGGACAGAGAAGCCTTATCCATTGCCCACTATAATTCCGGGGTATTCGATCCTCAAGATCTTCGGATCCTCTGGATCGAAAATACCCTCGACATAGAATATCTCTATGCCTCAGAAGCTTTTCTCAATCAAGCCAGATCAAACCCACGACTGAAGATCCTCAGCGAACCCTTCGACTTTCCCTTTGATCAAGATGGAAACTTAATCCCCAAATGGGCTTAGGAATTTTGCTTCCCTTATAATTTTTAGTGACTCCTTTCCTTTGTTACCCTCGATTGATAAAACTTTTCAAAATTAACCCCTCCTCCTTGAAGGGTGTGGGTGGGGGTGAAAAAAGGGGATCTTATGGGAAACTCCTTTGTGGAAAGGTCCATATAAATTCTTGGTCGGGGCTTCGATGATTCGTGGGTTATTGGATAGGATAGATCCTCACACATATTCCCTTAAAAGTATTGTTCAATAGTTCATTTTTAGGTGTGTAGATAACTTCCTGAACAGGTACCTGGTACTTCCAAAAATTCAGAAAAAGGTGTATATTGCAATCATCAAATGACAATGGAGATATACTCCAAGCTCAACCGAATAATCCTTTTGCAGATTATGCTGAAAATCTGCTTGTTACTGCGCTATTTTGGAGCACAAAAAGACCTTTTGAAACATGTACACGCTTATTTTTTAGGAAAAATATAGCAACAACATAAAAAATATGAAAAGGGTATGTGGCACATGTCTTTTCGGTATTGATAGTGAAGCTTAGGTTTCAAGGAAGGGTTAAGGCTATCGATATATGAATAGGATTTTAGAACTTGTTCTTGATTTGATTAAACGAAAACAGGTATTTGTTTCGGATCATGGTTATGATGAATTGGCAGAAGATAATATCTTTGTAGGTGAAATATTGGATGGTGCCTTCGAGGCAATCATGGTTGAAGACTACCCTGACTACCCTAAAGGACCGTGTGTTCTCGTGTTACAGAAGGATTCGCAGGGTAAACCAATCCATGTGGTATGGGGTATCCCAAAAGGAGAGGTCTCGCCTGCCGTTTTAGTCACGGCATATAGGCCAACCCTGGACAGATGGGCAGATGATTTTATTAGGAGAAAACCATGAACAAAAGAAAACACACAAAATTAATTCACGAAGGTGAATACGTAGCGAAGGTTGATGTTGAACTGATTGATCCAGACAGTGGATGGTCTCCCTACTTATCTCTTGAAGATGCTCAAAAACTGGATGATGTACGAAAGGCGTTGCACAGAGGAGATCTGAAATCAGCTAATCGACTCGCTCGAATCTTTACGCTCAAACCAGTGGATTTTACTATTTCTGCGAGATGACACCAGGATAATAGGGTCCAAAGTGGTTGATAAAACCGGCGGCGATTCCAAGAACTGGGAATGGAACGATCATCAAAGAAACTTGGCGGGTAAACCATCGGTGGAGAGCCAAACCTCCTTTAAGAAATGGTTGAGTAATAAGCTGCTCTCTCTAAGTGTTGGAACTGTGGAAAAACTATCATGAACATATGAGAAATAAATCGGACGCAACATTGTTGGGCGGCCCATTTCAGGCGGTTACGTCCTAATGCATATTTTGATTTACCGTAGACCGTTTATTGGATAGATAATGATAGACACATATATCAAAAAGATCGCATCAATCACCAAGCGCGGGGATGCTCGTGAGGAATCCTACTATCCTGCCCTTGCGGCACTTCTCGAAGAGTTCTCTCAAACCAAGAGACACAAGAAAGCGGAGGTCACTCAGTTACCCAAGAAGACCGAAGCGGGCAATCCGGACTTTAGAGTTTGGGATGGCAAGTACTCTCAAGTCGGCTATGTTGAAGCGAAGCCGCCCAAGCTAATCTCGATGAAATCGAGACTTCTGACCAACTGAAGCGCTACATTTCTACTTTTCCTAATCTCATCCTGACAAACTTCTATGAGTTCCGGCTTTACCGTAACGGCCAGCGTGTTGACCATGTTCTGCTTGCGCGCCCATATATTCCGGCAAAACTAAAAACCATTCCTCCTGCTGAGCACACCGTTGAATTCTTGGCCTTATTGGAGAAGTTCTTTCAATTCTCACTACCGACGAAGTTCACCGCTGAGAGTCTTGCAAAAGAACTCGCCACACGCACGCGCTTCCTCAGAGATCAGGTTATCAAAGAGGAACTGCGCGAAACATCCAACGCAGGCGCAAAGAAGATTCTTGGCTTCTATGAAGCATTCCAGAAACATCTCATTTTCAACCTTAAGCCGGATGAGTTTGCCGACCTGTATGCCCAGACCATAACCTATGGCCTCTTTGCTGCGAGAACACGGGCCAATGGAGCATTCAATCGAATCCTGGCTTATGAGCTGATTCCCAAGACGATCGGTATCTTACGCGACATCTTCCACTTCGTCTCATTTGACCCGCCTGAGCAACTCCAGGCGACCGTGGATGACATCGCGGAAGTCCTTGCCGTCGCAGATGTGAGGAACATCCTTCACCAGTATTTCAAAGAAGGCAAAGGAACCGATCCGATTTTTCATTTCTACGAAACGTTCCTCGCCGAGTACAACCCTCAAGAGCGCGAGCGACGCGGTGTCTATTACACCGCTTACCCCGTTGTCTCTTATATTGTCCGCTCTCTTAACATCATCCTCAAGGAAAGATTCGGACGTCAGGACGGGTTTGCCACGCAATCCGTTACGGTGCTCGACCCTGCTGGCGGAACGCTCACCTTCCCCGCTGAAGCGGCAAGGCTCGCCGTGGAAGAATTTGTCAGCAAATACGGTGAAGGCTCAAAGGGAAAGTTTATTGAGGATCACATTCTCAAGCACTTCTTCGCCTTCGAGTTGATGATGGCTCCCTACGCAGCGGGCCACCTGAAGATGGGTTACCTCTTGGAGGAGTTGGGCCACAAGCTCTCAGGCGATGAACGATTCCAGTTCTATTTGACCAACACCCTTGAAATGGAGGAGCTTGCTCAAACATCACTTCCGGGGATGGCTTCCCTTTCAGAAGAGTCTCACCTTGCTGCCAAAGTAAAGAAAGAGAGGCCGATTCTTGTCATTCTCGGCAATCCGCCTTACTCCGGACACTCAGCAAACAAGGGCGATTGGATTAAAGATCAAATTAACACCTATAAAACGGTCGATGGAAAACCCCTTGGGGAGAAGAATCCCAAGTGGCTTCAGGATGACTATGTCAAGTTCATCCGATTCGCTCAATGGAAGATTGACCAGATCGGCGAAGGAGTTCTCGGGTTCATTACAAATCACAGCTATCTCGATAACCCTACCTTTCGGGGGATGCGGCAATCGCTGATGAATTCATTTGACGAAATATACCTCTTGGACCTTCATGGAAACTCGTTGAAAAAAGAAAAAACTCCTGATGGCTCCAAAGACGAAAACGTTTTTGACATACAGCAAGGTGTCGCTATTGCCCTTTTTGTGAAAAGGAAGCAGAGTGCCAACTCTAAAATCCTGATGCATAGTGAGCGTTGGGGTACACGAGAGCAGAAATACGAATGGCTGACAAAGTATGACTTGAAAAAAACGGAATGGAGCGAAGTTAAACCTGCTTCACCCTTCTACCTTTTCGTTCCAAGAGATGAAAGATTAAACAAAAGGTTCCAATCGTATCCGAATATTCCCGCGATCTTCCCTGTGAACAGCGTAGGAATTGTAACGGCCAGAGATCATCTGACGATTCATTGGACTTCTCAGCAAGTGTGGACAACAGTGCTGAATTTCGTCTCACTTGACCCTGATATTGCCCGCCAAGCTTATCAGCTTGGTGATGACGCCCGGGACTGGAAAGTAAAATTAGCCCAAGAAGATTTAAAGAAAAGCGGCCCAACCAAAGGGAATATTGTTCCTATTCTTTATAGGCCCTTTGACACTCGGTTTACGTACTACACGGGCAATTCAAAGGGTTTTCACTGTATGCCCCGTGGAGAAGTCATGCGGCATATGCTTCAACCAAACCTCGGATTCGTAAGTGTTCGCCAGGTTCCATCTGGCTCCTGGCAGCATATCCTGGCTGTCGATCTGGTCTCGGATGACTGCTATGTTTCAAACAAAACGCGCGAGCGGGGTTACCTTTATCCTCTTTATCTTCATCCAGATTCAGAAAAGCACGATCTGTTCTCGCTGAATGAGGCAGGACAGCGGGTTGCCAACCTTGCTCCGAAGCTCGTTGAGGCGCTCAAGTCAACCTTTAAGAAAGAGCCAAGCCCTGAACAAATCTTCCGTTACATCTATGCTCTTCTCTATTCAAATGCCTATCGGAAAAAGTACGCAGAGTTTTTAAAGACCGATTTTCCCCGCGTCCCGTTCACGAAGGACCGCAAGCTTTTCTACAAACTTGCCGAGAAAGGCGAGGAGCTTGTTGAACTCCACTTGCTCAAGTCCAAGAGGCTTATCAAGCCCATTTCCAAGTGCGAAGGTCCTGGCGACCTTCGTGTGGAGAAAGTAACGTACGATCAAAAGAAAGCTCGTGTTCACATTAATCCTGAGAAATGGTTTACGGGTATTCCTCCCGAGGTCTGGGAATATCACATAGGCGGTTATCAAGTTTCAGAGAAGTGGCTCAAGGACCGAAAGGGCAGGCAGCTTTCATCCGAAGAAGTAGCTCACTACGCCAGGGTAGTAACAGCCATTGCAGAGACAATCAGCATACAACAGTCTCTTGACGATCTATTTTCAGAAGTCGAAGAGAGCCTACTCGAAGTGACGCTATGAACAGAACCAATCAGTGCTTAATTTAGGGAAACACAGAAGCAGCATAAAAAAGAATTTCACTGAACAAAGGAAGGTATGACCCAAAGAGCGCGAGAAGAACTCTCACCGGGAAAGAAGGCTCAGAACACCTCGAAATGGGCACGCACCATGACTAAGTGGTTGGTTACATACAGCCGCCAGACTGGCGCTAAGTGGAACGTGGTTGACTTCGGGGGCAAGATGAAGTCGGAAGCTCGGGGAATTGTCGATTTGATGGCAATCCGGAAGGATCACCGGAAAGACGTTCCTGGACTGAAACGCGGAGACTTGTTCGAAATCGTCCTAATTCAGACCAAGGGAGGAACAGCACCGAGACCTACCGCCGAGGATGTAGTCCGTCTCTTAAAAGTTGCCAAACATCATAGAGCAAAGGCGGTAATACTGGCGGAGTGGAAGAAGGCAGACAAACTGGCGTTGTTCTGGCTCAAAAATGACAATTGGAAGTGTGTTGCACCGGCGGACATTTTTGGTTAGTACCGGGAAAAATGTGCCGTAACCAACTGCAGCGTTCGCTGGGTGAAATGAGATTCCATTTAGGATAAACTGGGTATTGAGATGCCTGAAATATGTCGTTTCTATGGAATAATTATAGCGATGTTTTTTGATGACCATAACCAACCCCCAGAGAAAATTGCGCCTTTGGCGTAGATGGAGGTCTACGATGATCCACGACGTTGTTTCTGCATCTTATAAGGGTGAATACAAGATTGAAGTAACATTCGATGATGGGAAGAGAGGGGTCGTAGATTTCTCAAAATATCTTAACAAAGGGGGCGTCTTTAGCCGTTTCAAGGATATTAATTTCTTTAAGAATTTTAAAATAAATCAAGAATTAGGGGTTCTCACCTGGCAGGATGCGATAGACGCCGCGCCAGAGACACTTTATGCGGAAGCCACCGGGACATCGCTTGCGAATTGGATGGAAAAGAAGCGAAAATCTTCAGCGAGCAAGACACTCCAACGGACGGCTAATAACCGCCGCTGATCTTGATCTTTAGATCATAGTTAAACAAGGCCCAAAATGTTATTTCAAGGCAATCATTCATGACGAAGCCTCACTCACGAACCATAAAAATTACAGGTATTAACCTCCCCCTTGACGGGGGAGGATTGAGGTGGGGGTGGACATGGTATGTCTCCCCCCTCACCCCCGCCCTCTCCCGCCAGGGGAGAGGGTGATAATCGGGTTATTTTCTGAGCATTGAGAAGAAAGGAGGTAAACAAGGGGAGTAAGTGATATTCATGAAATTATCAAAAGAACTGGGCGTCAGACCTTTTTTTGATATTTCACATCAGTTCATATTTTATTCAAGAATAAAGACCCTCTGTCCATGTTCAGTTCTTCTTTTTGACTCTTTCCAATAAAGTCCTATGATTGCTTGTCAACTCGTATTGCGAAACAGCCAATAAAAAGACTCCAAAATTTCTCATTAAAAACGTTGCCATCGCCACCTATGCCTTTCTCTATTCCTGGAATGAATATCTGTACGCAGTACTGTTTTTGTCAGGCGAAACAAATATTATAATTCCTGTGGCCATGGGCAACTTCCTGGCCACAGATAACCCTCCCTGGAACCTCCTTATGGCTGAGTCAGTGCTCTACTCCATTCCACCCGTGATTCTCTATTACATCTTCAGGCGTCATCTCCTGGGCGGTCTGGTCACCGGCGCTGTAAAATAGAACTTAAAGAAACTGTAAACATTGAGGTTTGCTCTGGCAGAGAATACGAAAGAGAGTATCAATTTCTTCGTTATCGACACCTCTTGCTTTAATCGTGTAGATTTTAAACCGTGATCGATAAACTTGATTGCGTGTGTTCATGTCTTGACCCAATCAAATTGCTTGATTGACAAATGCCACATTTGTTGGTAAACAGGTTACTTATGAACGGGAGCATAATATTGCTTACATTTTGTATGGCAAGGCTTCAGTCCCGCCCTTCGCGGGACAATCAGCAGGCCTAAAGACCTGTCTTACAAAAAAATGATCCATTTGATATAAAGAATGTTTTGCTTTCCTTAATAATGGGCTCGAGATTTAGCCCCCTTCTCTGGAGAAAAAGAGGTGGGAGGGGCAAAAAGAGATCCCAAAAGTCTATTTTTTGAAATGTCGAAGCCAAACTTTTTTGTTTTTGGGAACAAATTGTCTTACCTGATTCTATGCCTAATGGGAATGCCATTAGGAAGAATAGCAACTGTTTGTAAAGTCTCCCAGTACAGTACGGTGAAATTCCCAGCTTAAATAATGATACCTGTTGGAACAAACCTTTCTCTGAAGAACTTCCCGTGGGCAACGATTGGCCTTCTTCTAACTAATTGGCTCGTTTTCATCTGCCTGCATGGAATTTAATTTGACCTTGAATTCTGGATCAGGCGCTATTTCTTCTCCATCCCCGGGGAACAATACCCCTGGCAGTTGATCACATCCTTATTTTTCCATGCGAATTTCTGGCACCTCTTTGGAAACTCCATCTACCTCTGGGTCTTTGGGATTTTTGTGGAGGATAAACTGGGTTGGAAGGCCTACCTCTTCCTCTATTTGTTAACCGGAATTGCTGCAGATTTGATTCACGGAATCATGGTCACGCTTTTTATGAGGGAAAGGATATTTGTTCCGTCTCTTGGGGCCTCTGGAGCCATCTCAGGGATCATGGGGATTTATCTTTATCGATGCTACTACTCAAAAATCAAGTTACTGATCAGCATTTTTTTACCCATCCGGATTCAGATCCCCGCTGTCATCATCCTAGGCATATGGTTCCTTCAGGATTTTATGGGAGGGATTGATTCCATTCGGGGCATTTACCGGAATGTGGGCTTTTGGGCTCACGTAGGAGGATTTGCATCCGGGTTTGGAGCCTGTAAATATCTTCATTACGAGATCCAGGCACGAAAAGAAAAATTGGAATTTGTGGCGGAGACGACGCTGAGCCAGTCCGTAGGATACGGCGAGGGAATCAAGGCCGCAGAGAAATTGCTCGAAACGGATCCGGATAATCCAGAGTTAAATCTCAATTTGGCAAGAGCAAAAACCCGGTTCAGGGTTTCTGTTGAGGGAAAAGACCACTATGAAAAAGCCATTAAGAACCTCCTGGAAAGAAATACTGAAAAGGCGATGGAGGCGTTTATTGAATATTGGAGAAAGTATATCACGGTCCTCCCTGCAAGATATCAGGTTAGGCTGAGCCTTTTACTAAATAAGAACCTTCATACAGACCTTTCCGCCCATACGCTACAGGCACTAATTGATAGCGATCAGCCTTTAGATAGGTACATGGAGGAAGCTTATCTCAGCCTGGGAAAGATTTACAGGGAACAGCTTGAACGGGATGATCTGGCTCAATATGTTTACGAGAAATTTTTGAATAAGTTCCCAAAGTCAGAACACAGGGAATTTGTTGAGAGGGTGCTCCGCTCCTTTCCGAAAGGGACGAAATCTTGATTCCAAGCATGATGAAACGACTCAGGACGATTATTGCCTCAAGATATGCCCATCTTTTCATAGGCCTTCTTGCCCTCTATGGTGTGTCGTGGTTTATTACCCATGCAAGTCATTTCGAAAAGGTCATGGAAGCCCTCATGTGGTACTGCTATGCCGACTACGAAGTAAGAAAACCGTTCTTCCAGGGGGAAGTCTGGAAGATGGAATTTTATAGAGAAACATATAAAGAAAGATTGAGCTCCTTGGCGGAAGGCTTTTTTGATTATCGTGACAAAAAAGAAGTGCAGGCCTTCTTTATGTCCAAAGGATTCTTATATGATGTCTGGGGAGAGGAAAACCGTAGCTCTTATATTTTAGCTCCGGTGATTGAAAAAGGACACCAAAAGGCGGGATCTCCTGAGAATGTAGCTTTTGACTATTTCATCCTTGGCGACAAAAAAATCGTTCCTTTTCCCGAATATGAACATGGACCCTGGGCAAGGGGCTTTGTCTCAGCAGGAGAGAAAGGGATCTATGTCCACAGAGACAGTCTTGAACCTCTGCTCCGCTGGTATTTTGAATCCCTTTGGATTATAGAACCTCGGGCGCCTGAGCATTTTTACAACGATCCCCTTACCTATTCTCTCTACCGCGATCTTCAGGGGATCTGCAACGACATATTCATTAAAAAGTATTATATGACCAAGCAGCATGCCCAAGAATTATTCATAAAAGAAGGGTTTAATGTTTTTCTGCCGATCCTGCTTGCCATGGGTGCCAGAATGACCGCTGATCAAGATTCCAATTTTCCACCCGATTATCAATATCTAAGGGCTTGCCTTACAGGTCTCTCTTTGAATCCGAACCATACGATGTTCTATATATTAAAAACAAGCATAACGGATAGCAATAACCCACTGGTAAGGAAAGCATGGAAAGATCTTCGCCAACAGCTGGACATAACCTATCCAGATCAAATCACCTTGGAACAAATATCTAAAGTTGCCCAGGAGATTCTTGAGAGGATGGAGGAATCTTCAGTTCGCAGTCAATAAATTCTAAGAAAAGTTTATCATGCATTCACTTCATAGCAACTGAAGAAATGAGCGGCTTTGGAGGCCTTACTCTTTTAATGTTGTTTCTTCGCCTGACAGGCATCCAACATGGTATTAACTTCTTCAATGAAACGCCCCTCTTCCCTTCCAATGCGGAGTTCAAATAGATATCTTCAGTTTAGGCAAAGTGGAGGTATTGACAAGCTATCCGAGGTTTAGAGTTTTAAATTCTCTATCGCCACCTTATTTGGTCCATCCCGAGATTTAAAGATTGACAATTGGACCTAAACACCTTAAATTCCTCATGTAATCAAGTGGTAACAGAAGCCAATAAGGCGTGCAAAACTTCCCCCAGTGATAAACGGAGTAAAAATATGTTTGGATTCGATGAGACTTTCAAAAAGGTTTCTTTGATGGGCATACTGGGAGGAGTAGAATGAGTTCGCCTAACCGGAAAGATGCGCTTACGAATAGCCGCCAAAGTCTTATCGATCTCGTTTGGTCTGCGATTGGTGCTGCCGTCGCCATAGGTCTTGCCCTTTGGTTCGTTGCTGATGATAGTTCGCTGTTTCTGCTCGCTTCTCTTGGGGGGTCGACAGTATTTCTCTTCGCTTTGACTGATGCAGAAGCTGCGCAACCGCGTGCGCTATTTGGCGGACATCTTGCTGGTGCCGCAATTGGTATCTTTTGTTTTCAGTTTTTCGGTGATGCACTTTGGGTTTCCGTTCTCGCCGTAGTGCTAACCATGGTGTTTATGATAGTGACCCGAACCATCCATCCACCAGCGGGGGCTAACCCACTGTTCATGGTTCATTATCATGCCAGTTTCCAGGCGCTGCTGAAGCCGGTAGGGCTTGGCGTGCTTATATTGTTTCTCGCGGCCGTGGTCTGGAGTCGCTTGCGCCCTGGGAAGCGTTACCCAATCAAATGGTGGAGGAAATGAGGAAATGTTCTCTATCCGGCATTCCGCCTGATTTCGTAGCTTGCTGACCTTCAATTCTGAAACATCGTCAATTCTCTCTTTCATTCGGAAACCAAAAATCGGTCCAGATGGGCCTCCCCTCATCTCCTGTGCAACTTCGTGGCACACTATCTGCTATCTATTTGCTGTTTCCAGCCACTCTAAAACATAACAATATGGTCTTCATATATCCAACTCAGATACTGATTTCTACCAGTAATCCTCACCGCCAGATGATGGCACAGGCTGAGGACTTGTAGGTGCGCCAGATCTACCGGACATTTTTTGCGGTCTCTTTTGTTTGACATTCAGTTCCGTTTTTCGTTATATTCAACCCAATCCTAAGCAAGTTCTTATCATTATATGTTATTGTAAACGATCAAACAGGAGGATGAAAATGAAGATCAAAATCTTGTGGAGTTTAATTTTTGTTTTTGCATGGGCGACTTGTTGTTTGGCGGTGGACATAGAACCTTTAGCGAGATCAGTGATCGAGCCTGTTCCGTTCAAATGGGACGGGAAGACCGTCTTGGCCTATGAGCTTTTCGTAGGAAATGTTAATTTGAACAATTTGTCGATAAGATCTTTGGATGTTTCAAACGGGGATCCGGATGACGATTTAATAACACATATCGAGGGAGAGACTCTGATTGAGATATGTAAAAAACTTGAAAACCAAATGGACGACCTTGTCATATTCATGTGGCTTACTTTTGAGAATTCACTCCTTCCTAAAACGATTAAACACAGGATCGCCTTTACGAACTCATGAGAGAATGTCCGTTATGTGGAAACCAACGTCAGTGTGAGCAACAAGACGGCGAAGGCGATCTCTCCGCCACTCAAAGGAAACAAATGGCTGGTTTACAATGGTCCGTCCAACCGTCCAACAATGACCATCACCATAGATGGACGGTAATGTATTACAATGGAATTCCGTACCTATCCCAGCGGTTCGGCATCGATTGGATGAGTATTGGTAAGAATAATATGGGATTTAGAAATGAGGGGCACAAAAATACTGATTATTTTTGTCATGGAGACACCGTTTATTCGGTAGCCGATGGAACAGTCGTCGATGTCCGTAAAGGATTGCCGGACAACACGCCTTCAGATGATTCACATGCAGTTCCGATCACCGCAGGGACCGCGGGTGGCAACTATGTCATCGTCGACATGGGTGACCATATCTACGCCTACTATGCCCATCTCATCCCCAGTAGCATCAGAGTCAGGGTTGGGCAAAAAGTTGAAAAAGGATAACCCTTGGGCAGATTAGGCAATACCGGCAATTCCTCAGGTCCCCATCTGCATTTCCATTTATGCGGTTCACCTGATGGTATATTTTCACAGGGAGTTCCTTACGTTTTCGAAACGTATATCGATTTGGGGACTTATCAGGATGACGGAGGTCCATGGATTCCGGACAGCACTCCAAAAAATAGTAGATAATGAATTGCCATTCAGGAATGAAGTCATTTCTTTCTCAAATTGAGCCATATACCTCAAGTTCACAGAGTTTTGGAAGCACACTCATCTGCCGATTTAGTACAACAGATTAATTATGAATAGATCTCTGAGATTTGATCAAAACTATGCTTAAGGTTTCCATAAAGATCTTGATAGATCCGAAAAAGTTTATCATACACCCCAACATTCTCTCGTATGGGAGTATTTTGAATTTCAACCTTCAGAACTTTTACTGCCTCCTCAACCTTCGTTGATCATTCCACAGGATGCATGGCCGAAGCACTCGTGAGTCTTTGTCAAGAGCTACCAGGCCATGTATCTGACCGCTGAGGCCGATCACTTTAATGTCATTGACAGAATTATATAAAACCCTTGACCAGTCGTTTGACCGTAATTTTGACAGCCTGCCACCAGTCCTCGGGGTTCTGTTCAGACCAACCTGGTTTGGGGATTGATAAAGGATATTCTTCCGAGGCCCTGGCGACCACTTGTCCTCGATCGTCGATGAGCAGTGATTTACACCCCGATGTGCCGATGTCTATTCCGACTATGAATTGTCTTTTCATAAACATTTCCTTGTATTAGGCAAATTGACCAAGTCGGAACTGAAATGAATAAATACTTGACATTTTAATAATAATTTATTATACATTTCTTGTTTTCAAAAAAAGGTTTATTGGGTCCAGAAATGTTTTAATATTTCTGGAGGTTAAAAGGCTGGATAGTCGGGCCGCTATCTGAAGATAAAATTTCGGATAGCGGCTTTTTTATTGGTGTGAAGGGGTGGGAGTATATTTCTCACATCTGAAATGAAAAGGGACGAATTTCAATGAATGAATCAAAACGGGGTGGCATTCTTATTTTTACATTGGGTTTGCTTTTACTGTTCATATTTTCCCCAACTCTATCGTATGCAAAAGGAGAAGATTGGCAAAAAGTTAGCGGGCCTTGGGATCAGAAATTCGAGGGTTTTTTTGGCCAAATAGCAGTAGATCCCACAAACTCAAATATTATCTATTTAGCAAATGAAGGTGGGGCAGGCATCTACAAATCTGTCGATGGAGGAGTAAGTTGGCATACTGCAAATAAGGGAATACCCAAACTAAATTCTACCCGCAATTATTTTCCAATTAGTGGGATTTTCGTTAATCCTCATAAGCCAACAACGATCTATAGTAGCACGGCTACTCCTTTTAGCGCAAATCCATGGGACCCAATTGCAAGGGGTGTTTTCAAGTCTACAACTGGTGGACGTAGCTGGAAAAAATCAAATGGAAAGGGTTGGTGTCCAAGTTTACCGAAGGACGTAGGAGGTGTTTTATCAATATTTAAATTAGTTGGAGACCTCAATCATCCTGATACACTTTATACAGGTCATGCTATCGGTGGTATTTATAAGACTGCCGACGGAGGAAGCACATGGTTAGAGAAGAATAATGGATTGCCAAAAGATCCAATATTCGGTCTTCATGTTAATGTCCTTGAAATAGACCCATCAAAGACGAATACCCTTTATGCTGCTCCATTCATCAATTATCCAGTAAGCTATTTTAGGGATAAAGGTCCCCAGCCTCAAGGAATTTATAAAACGGTTGATGGAGGGGATCATTGGACCAAATTAGATACCGGATCAATTATATTACCACTTCCATGGGACGTAGCTACTTTTGTTACAAGCCTTAAGGTCAGTCCTCATCACTCAAACACGATATATTTTGGTACTTCAGATAAAGGTATTTACAAATCTACAGATGGAGGCAATCGTTGGGTAGAGATGAATGGAACGGGTGACAATAAGATTCCACAGGATGCTATGGGTTATTATCAGATTAATTCCTTAGTTATTGATCCTCTAATACCCAACACAATATATGCTGGTTTGAACCATGGCGGTGTGTATAAATCTAATGATGGGGGAGCAAATTGGTTGCCATACGATAATGGGTTAGATACAGGTATTGATGTGAATGCTCTCTCTCTTGCCTTTGATAAGCTCTTTGCAACCACTTCAAAAGGTGTATATGTCACCGATATGCTGCCTCGTTTGCAGGGAGATGAGGCGTCGTTTTATGGGAGTCTTCTGAAAACAGTGCTCTCGGGCCTCATATACGGAGCAGCGGGTCAAATAGGCTCTGGTGCTATGGGCGAGATTCTGGATCTGTTGGGGTGGGGGAGCAATCAAGATCAAGATAACCTTAATGAGATGAGCAGTAAGCTGGATCAGATAGTTGATTACCTTGGGAATATCAAAAGTGAGCTGGATGATCTAATGAATCAGCTTAAGATAACCGAGGAAGAGATTCTGGAGAACGTCAATGATCCAACCGATGCGATCAACAAAATTGCTTCAACCCATGAAGACTTGCAGACACTGTCAAAAAATAACGCCGGGAGCCTTCAACCGGGGTCAGAGACCTTCACAGATTTCCTCAACACAGTAGAAAATGTTCGCGACATCTATCAGCAGGTAGACAACATCAAGTACGCTATCATTCCTTTAACATCGGCCAATGCGCCTGTTTTGAATAACTTTACCAAACTGTCCATAGACGAGGGGAATAGCCTTTGGAATATCTATCTGGGCTTGGAACAGTATTTTTCTCAGCTTCTCTATTATCAAATGGAAGGAGTGAATCTTATCATTGAGACAAAGATATACAGAGATAAGGCTAAACTTGATCAAGTCCGTGACGGCTTTAATGCCCAGCAATACTTGAGTTATGAGGATAATAAAGGTGTGCAATATGGCTTCATCGAAACCAAGCTCCAGCCCGAGGTTGACAATTTCATGGACAACGTCTACCGGATGATACTGAACCAGGTCAATCTTCTTGACAGCAGCTCTTTTCTGCCCTCGGATGCCCCGTCGGTTCTCTCAAGGGCGAATTTTTTCCGCATACAATCCCTTAACGAGGACCACTATGGCCTCAGGGGAACGCTTATGGCAACGCAGGACCTCGTAAACAGCGTTATGACGATACAAGTCAAAAACAAGCAGACGAGCCAGACCTATTCAGGTACAGGCACCCTCTACACCGTTTCAAATACAGGCACCTCCAAATACACCGTCCAGGTACAAACCTATGATTACTGGAGTGATATCAATGTGAAGCCGAGTTCAGACTACACTGTCGTCGAATATGATTTCGGCGATGCCCCCTTGGGTGATTATGACATCCTCGACGGAAGCGGCAATGTGATAGGGAGCGCCAAGGTGCAGGCATATAAGGATGATTATACAGTGGATGCTTCGGGGGCGATCAATTATGGACACTTCACTATATCAAAGAGGATAGGCGCCCTGGACCGTTTTGCCGACTCACAATGGGGTTTACAGTACATCATAAATTGCGGAAATCTTACCTTATGGAAGAGTCCCTTCAAATTTCAAGGTTATGGTTGTACTGGCAATAATGCAAGAAAGTTTCGGGATTTCATCATCGACAGCCCTGACCCCGTTAAAATTTATTTATCGGCAACTATCTCTGGCTCTGCTGTGGGATACTATTACGATTGCAAAGACACTAACACCGGTGAGGTGTGTAATTACACCACCAATACGGTGGGATATAGAATTAAGCTGTGGGATGTCACAAATAACGAAATTGTATATCAGTTTGACTCTGACGAGGTGACTTCAATTGGCGACAACAAACAGGAGATTGGAAAGACCCTGGATCCGGCGAAGTACTCATTCACTTTCAATAACCCCTCACCAGGCCATAAGTACTCTATTTACTTGGAGCTTTATGTTGACGGACAAGGCGATAGTCGTTCAAATGTCATGATCTCTATAGACCCCATATCCTTAGGTGTGCAATACTGATGGATAGATACCAAAGGGATAAAACAGACCTCGATCCCAGGACAGGTTTTGGCGAGGGGCAGAACGAAGGTGAGTACCGGATGGAGAAATAATATACCGGGAAATAGGAAGAGGGGAAAAGTTGCCTGACAAGGCATTGAAGCTTAACAACGGAGGGGGGGTGATTGAGATGGAGAACACCTTTGATAGCACATACATCGTCAGGAAGGAGAAGTATGATGAGTTCATCGCCGATGCTGAGAGGCTATCAATTGCTGCCTACACAATTCCGGCTGCCATCTTGCCTGAATTGTACAAACAGATTGACATGGATAAGGACATCGCTATGAAGGTCGTGTGGAAGCCTGAAACAACCGTGGCTCAGATAAAGGAGTTTGACAAGACCTGGTTCTTGAAGAAATACTGAACACAGGGTGTAGGTTATCAAACTCGAATTACGCAAGGGTATTATGAAAACCGTTACCAATACTGTCATTGCGAGCCGAAGGCGAAGCAATCTTTAAGTGACTGTGATTGCTTCGGAGCTTCGCTCCTCGCAATGACATGGCTGCGAACCTTGCTCAATTTGGGGAGTAGCTGGGGGGGGCAAACCTTCAAAATTCATATTAAGAACGGGTTGACCGCAATAGACAGATAACAGAGTGCTTGAGGTCAACACCCAAGGGCTTCGGCCTTCTCAAGCACTCGAAACATTAGTAGTAACAGACAAGATCAAGATTTTGTAAGTGAATAAGGGGGAACGGTGTGGTGGAGCCTCACAAGCTAAAGCCCACGGGTCCTCTGTATGCTTCGAAGGGCGGAATCCTGCTAAGCATATCCCACTACACTCCTAACGAGCTTCGAGGGATACCCACCTCATATTCACCCATGGTCTTAAAGCCGGTCCCTGCACGCAGAAGTATATTACGGCACGTAGGCGTGTTTTTCTGCGAAGGAGGGTAACAAGATTGGAAAGGAGGGGAACAAAAATGGAGGAAAAGAAGGAGTCCGCACTTCCGATGTAGGTCTTATTAATAACCATTGGAATAGGAGCGATCGTACTGGTTAGATTCATACTTCTTTCAGAATAGGGAGGCTTTCCCGTAAAATGAAGACCCATGGAAGTCTGAGGCGAAAAATGTGGGGAAAATTTGCGGAAAGGAGAGACCGATGAGAAACAAACTTATCCCATTATTATTTTTAGCGGTTCCGTTTATGATTTTTTTAAGCTGTGCTTCCAAGCCCTTACCAGACAATGGGGTTACGATTCTGAGTCCTAAGGCAAATGATGTTGTTAAAGCAGGAGACTCTTACGAGATCCTCTGGAAAGCGGAACCTCCGGAATCTGAATTTGGAACGAAAGTGACTATTGAGTTCTCGAAGGATGGAGGGAAATCCTGGGAGACAGTGGCTGAAAATGTTCCCAATAGTGGAAAATATGTATGGAAGGCCCCTAAAATAGAATCTACCCAGTGTCAAGTCCGCGTGTATTCTCAATTTAGACCGAAATATCGTGGGACTTCAGAGGTGTTCTCTGTGAAGTAAGGGAATCAATTCCGATCCTATTGTTAACGAGGTCAATACAAAATGAAGTTACAAAAAAGGGGGTGAGTTGCATGGGTCAAGATGAAAAGATAAGAGAGGCTCAGGAAATATTGAATTGGGCGATAATTCATTTAAAAGGGAGCATTCATTGCAAAATAATTGATTACAAACACGAAAATTATCGAGTTCAAGTTTTTACAAAGGAGAATAAATTAATTATGCCAGTCCAGGTTCCTGAGGAATGGATTAAAGGCACTAACCCAAAGGAGAATCGTATCCACGATAAGCTAGAAATTTTGTTCAAAAATTTAGGAAATTATTAATGGTGGTCTCGTAAAAAGTACCGATTTGTCACCTTGAACCAGGTCCTGAATTTAATTCAGGATCTAAGGATTTCAGGGTCTCGTAAGTGATTGATTTTGTTAGATGCTGAACCAAGTTCAGCATGACATTTTCTCTGTTTTTTGACTTTTTACGAATTCATCATTAATAACAGGTGTCATTTAATAGGTGGCACCGTCCTGTTTCTCATTTAGAAGCTACCGTATTTTTTGTAGACTTCGGTAATTCCTACCCCTTTACGAAGCTCTGCCCGCATTTTCCTTTCACGAACGGAGATTTCTTCCGCTTCAGTTAGGATATCATAAGCGACTGCTTGAGGAATAGCAATCACGCCATCGATATCGCCCATGATAAAATCGCCAGGTATAATTTGAGTCTGACCAATTTCGATGGGTACTTGAAATTCCCGGATCGACCAGCGTCCGATTGAGCTGGCGGAACATTTAAAGCGGCAGAAGACAGGAAAATTCATATCTAAAATAAAGGAGGTGTTACGGACACCCCCATCAACGACTGCACCCGTACAACCTCGCTGATGGGCTGCCGTGGCTATGGCAAGGGCTTTTCCAGCCATCCCCTTCTGGGCCATCGGGTACCCGTCAAAAACGGTCGCTGCCGCCGTTGGTACCCTGGATGGCAGTACCAAGCCTAAAGTCAAAACACCCACAAACACGAGACAAAATCTGCGCAACATAACAGCCTCCCTTCTGTGTGCGATCACCCGACGCACCCTTCATGTGAAGTGATATGAAATGGCTTTAATCGAGGAGATCATATGAAAGAGACATTTTTATGTTAAGAAGAAAATGCTGTTAAGAAGAAAATGCTTGACAAAAATAGTTAGTTTTAATATTAAATAAATTGCTTTAATAATGAAATGGCTACCCAAAAAGACCGATATCTGATCAACTCCATTATACGTGCCTGCAATATCTTGAAATGCCTTTCCAAAGATAAAACCCATTTCAAGATCAGCGAGGTTGCTCTCCAGCTCCACCTCGATCGAAGTGCCACCTATCGAATTCTCCTTTCACTCGAGAGGTGTGGCCTTGTGGAGAAAGACGAAAAGACAGGGGAATTTTCGTTGGGAATGGCAGCCTTTGAAATTGGAAACGTCTACCTAAGGCAAATGGACTTCGTCCAGATCTCTAAACCCTTCATGGCTGATCTGGCTCTAAAAGTCCAAGAAACAGTTCATCTTGCTGTCCTGAGTGACACGGAGATCGTCTATGTGGACAAAAACGATTCGCCTCGAAGCTTAGGGGTGATGTCCAAGATCGGCCAGAGGGCACCTGTCCACTGCACCGCATTGGGAAAGGCCTTGTTAGCTTTTCAGCCTGAAAAGGAGTTATCGAGAATCATCAATGAGATAAGACTAAAGTCTTATACCAGAAACACCATCACCTCTAAGAACAAATTGATCAAGGAATTGAGGGAGACAAGAAAGCGGGGATATGCACTGGATCAAAGGGAATATGAAGAAGATGTAGAATGCATCGGAGCACCTATCAGGGACCATCTGGGAAATGTGATTGCGGCCCTCAGCATCTCAGGCCCACAAAGGAAGATCAATACCTCTCATGAAAAACTGTTTATAAGGCAGGTCATGAGAGCAGCTGCTCTGATCTCGTCTAAGATGGGCTATATGGAGAACCCCCAATCACTCCTTTAATCTCCAAGGAGACTGAATGAGACTTGGAACCTTTGAAATGAACGGAATGAGGCGTTTAGGTGCCTTTGAAAGGGATTGGGCAATAGATCTCAATAAGGCCTATGGTGCATACCTCAAAGAGAAAGGGTGGAGTGAGGCGAAGGTAAAAGGTGATGCAGAGCTTCCTGGCGATATGATGGAGTTCATTATAAAAAATGAAATATCCATCCCGGCAGCGGGAAAGACACTTGATTATGTGAGGCAGAAGGGCTTTCAGGTTCCGGGATGTGTCTATCCTATTTCCGGAATTACCTTCAGAGCTCCACACAGACCGCCCAAAATTGTTTGCACAGGAACGAACTATGAAGACTATCGGAGGATCATCGGGATTCCGTTCTCTCCTGTGCCTCTTATCTTCTTAAAATCCCCTTCTGCGGTCATCGGTCATGGGGAGACCATCTACCTTCCTACTGGATATGGAGCCTTTTATCATGAATGGGAGTTCTCCTGCGTCATTTCTAAAAGGTGTAGAAGGGTTTCAAAGGAGAAGGTGGATGAGGTCATCTTTGGATATACTATTGTCGACGACATTACGGCAAGGTCCCTTGAAGCCACCAACCGTGAATTTCAACCATGGGGCAAAAATATCGATACCTTCGCTCCAATGGGGCCGTGGATCGTTACCCCTGATGAGATGCCAAAAGATATCTATCGTTTAAGAACGTTGAGAAGGCTCAATGGAAAAGTGGAATGTGAATCGAACACCTCCAATATGAGATTGGGGTTTGGGGAGATCATCGAATTTATAACAAGCTTCTGGACATTGGAACCGGGAGATGTGGTCACCACAGCGACTCCTCCTGCAGGCCCATTCAGACCAGGGGATGTGATCGAGGCAGAAATTGAGGGAATCGGGATTTTAAAAAATCCAGTGGAGGGCATTGAGGTTGATCCTAAATATGCCCAACAGATCAATTTGAAGGATATTGTTTAAGAGATTTCTGGAAAAGTGCAGAAATCTCTGATTACATCGATTAGGGACCGATTACACAGATACGAAATGCATTGAAAAATCAGGAAAATCTGTGTAATCCTTTTTTAAAATCTGCGTAATCAAGAGAGCGTATAGCAGTTTTTCAGAGCTCTCTTTAAGAAAGGAGGTGATGGAAGGAAAGGAAGGAGAGGGGTTGTGAGTTGAGTTTATCTATTTTCTTATGAAAGGAGGAGATATTATGTTGAAGAGGGTTGGATTCATTCTTATCGTCGTAGCTTGTTTCATCACTTTTACATCTCCTAATAGCATGGCCCAAAAGTTTCCTGCCAAAGATATCATGTTAATCGTCCCTTGGGCTGCGGGTGGAGGGACGGATACGATCGCAAGGGCTCTTGTTAAGAATGCGAAGAACTACTTTGGAGTCAACGTTAATGTGGTCAACAAGACAGGAGGGATGGGGGCTGTCGGAATGGGAGCGGCGGCGACTGCGGTTCCGGATGGATATACAGTGGGCCTGATTACTTTCCAACTCAGTACTTATCGAATGATGGCCCTCGCCGATCTATCTTACAGGGATTATCAGTTGATCCAATTGCTCAACCAAAGCCCTGCCTCCATCTCTGTCGCTGCGGACTCAAAATTCAAAACATTAAAGGATTTGATGGAGTATGCTAAGAAAAACCCAGGTGTTGTAACTGCCGGCCATAGCGGAGCAGGGGGTGGTTGGCACTTGGCCCTGGCTTCGATTGCGGTTCAAGGAGGAATTAAATTTAATTTTGTCCCATTCGATGGGGCAGCGCCAACAAGGACAGCGGTCGTGGGTGGTCATATCGCTGTGGCGACTACGGGTATTGACGAAGTGCTTCAACTCTATCGAGCAGGTCAGATTAGAATCCTTGCAGTAAACGATACAAAGAGGCACTGGCTCTTCCCAGATGTCCCAACCATTGCGGAGGCTGGATACCCCAATCCAAAGATCATCTATGACTGGCGTGGATTGGGGGCTCCAAAAGGAGTTCCGGCAGATCGGATGCAGATTTTGGTCGAGGGCTTCAAGAAGTGCTTTGAAGATCCTGATTTCAAGAAATTGGCGCATGACTTGGGACTGCCTTTAGCTTATCGACATCCAAAGGGCTTTGAGGAATTCCTGAAAGAGATGGAGGAAACACTGAGGCCAGCGCTGGAGAGCGTAGGATTGCTGAAGGAAAAGAAGTAATTGTGGGTAGGATAGGGGCGGCGGTAAACCCTCCGCCCCTGTTTTTTGAGAATAGGAGTGGTTGTGAAGAGAGAAGATATCGGTATCGGAGTCGGTTTAATCATTTTAAGTATATGGCTCTTCTGGTATGTAGGAAGGTATAGGCCAGTTGAGATCTATATATATGGACCTGACTTCTTTCCGAAGATCCTGGCTGTCATGATGGTCGTCCTTGGCCTCGGCTTGATCATCAATGCCGTTCTTGGAAATTCACTCAAGATGGGAGACCGGATTGATCCGAAAGGGTTTGTTCGGATGCTCATTTCCGTAGCCATCTGCATTGGCTATCTTTTTTTGACGAATATATTAGGTTTTGCGACGGCTACCTTTGTCTTCCTTTTTGTCCTGATGACTTTTTTAAAACAGAGAGGAATCTTGATAAGAATATTCAGTTCAATGGCCACTGCGTTAATCGTCTGGGGAATATTCAGATATTTTTTGATTATTCCAATGCCAGAGGGGTGGTTATTCTAATTTAACCCCCCGCTCCCTCCCCTTTATTAAAGGGGGGGTGGGGGGATTAAAAGGTTTGAAGATGCAATTCGATCTCCTCTTCGAAGCGTTTGGAAAGGTAATGCTAAACCCGATCAATTTCTTTTTTGTCTTTATCGGGGTCACATCAGGTATCATTGTCGGGGCCCTACCAGGCCTTACAGCCACCATGGGGGTGGCCCTTTTAATTCCTTTCACCTATGGGTTGGATCCGGTTCAAGGTTTGATCATGCTCTTGGGCCTTTTCTGTGGGGGAATCTATGGAGGGTCCGTCTCTGCCATTCTGATCGGTGTTCCGGGGACCCCATCTGCTGCGGCTACTATTTTGGATGGGTATGTTATGGGGAAAAAGGGATTGGCAGGGAAGGCGATTGGCATGGCAACCATCGCCTCTTTCTTTGGAGGGACGGTGGGAGCTCTGGTAATGACTTTCTGTTCTCCACAACTTGCTAAGATCGCTCTGAAGTTTGGGCCTCCTGAGTTTTTCGCTTTGGCCTTCTTTGGACTCGGCATTATTATTACTGTTTCTGGAAAATCCATCCTGAAGGGGTTGATCTCGGGGATTTTCGGATTAATGATCACCATGATCGGTTTTGATCCTCTGTCAGGTTGTCCACGCCTGACGTTTGGGTCAATAGAACTACTTGGAGGAGTTACATTCATCCCGGCCCTGATAGGACTTTTCGGTTATTCACAGGTCTTTCAAGGGATTGAGAAGATACTAACCCTTCCCACCGTGAAATCCGAGTTAAAAAATATCATTCCTAAACTGAACGAAATTAAAAGTGTTTTTAAGACGATGGTGAAATCGGCAGGGATAGGTACATTCATTGGTGCAGTCCCTGGGACCGGGTGTGATATAGCAGCTTTTGTCTCTTATGGGGAGGCCAGAAGGTCATCCAAGCACCCAGAGAAATTTGGAACAGGGATTCTCGAAGGTGTGGCCGCACCGGAAACAGGGAACAATGCGGCCACGGGAGGTGCAATGATCCCTATGCTGACACTTGGGGTTCCTGGAGATGCAGTCACTGCTGTCCTTTTGGGTGCGCTGACGATCCATGGGTTTCAACCTGGCCCTCTCTTATTTAGAGACCATCCGGAAGTAGTTTACCCCATCTTCGCCGGGATGATCCTGGCCCAATTTGTGATGTTGGGAGTGGGATTGGGTGGAATGCGTTTTTTTGCAAGGATTATTAATATTGATCGACGGATCATGACACCGATCATCTTTTTACTTTGTGTGGTTGGTTCTTATGCCATGCGCTTCAGCTTCTTTGATGTGGGGGTTTCCCTCATTATCGGGGTTATTGCTTACTTCATGAATTATTATGAATTCCCTGGGTCTCCCATCCTCCTCGCATTAATCCTTGGTCCTATGGTCGAACAGAATCTAAGAAGATCCTTGATCATCTCCCATGGCGATCCATTGATCTTCATTACCAGACCAATCAGTGCAGCCTTCATCATCATAGGAATATTTATCATCCTAACTTCTTACTATCGGATCAAAAAAGCAATGGAGAAGGAGGCTAAGTCCGTTATTGCTGAAAAAGAAAAGATCGACTGAAAGGGTATGGGCGATGAATAATCTTGAATGGAGTTTACCAACGTGCATTTAATATGGGCCCGAGCAATTAGACAGATTGGGCGGGTTAACATAGGCCGAAGGTCAATGGATCGAAAAGATCCTCTTGAGATATTTCGACATTCACTTTAAAGAGATGAGATGAAAGCTGCCATTCTCATAGATGATAAGGAAATTCGATTCGAGGAAGTCCCAGCGCCTCATCCTAAGAATGATCAGGTGCTTGTCCGTGTCCACTGGGCGAGTATCTGTGGGACAGACCTTCATATCTACCTTGGAGAATTTAAGCCGAGAGTCGTCTATCCTCGAATCCTTGGCCATGAATTTTCAGGGATGGTGGAATCTGTGGGAAAGGATGTCTCTCATCTAAAGGAGGGAGACAAGGTGGTGGTGGATCCCATCATCTGGTGCAACCAATGTCCCGCATGCCTCAATGGTCATCACAATGCCTGTCGTTTTCTGAAACTCATCGGCGTTGATGTCGATGGAGCTTTTGCAGAGTATGTTGTGGCTGATGCAGATAAGGTCTTTAAGATCCCAGAAGGTATATCTCTGAGGGATGCTGTCCTAACCGAATTATATAGCTTGGGTGTTCATTCGGCACGGAAGGCCATGATTGAGCCGGGAGACAGAGTCGTTATTTTGGGGGCCGGGCGATTGGGACTCTCGGTTTTGGAAGTGATCAAACAGACCGGAGTCTCCTGCGTCTGTTCGGTTGATCTCTTAGAAAATCGTCTTAAAATCGCTAAAGAGATTGGGGCTCAATTAACCATCAATACTCGGGAAAAGGATCCTGTGGAAAAGATCTTGTCCTTAACCGATGGCTTAGGGGTGGATCGCGTCATAGAGACCGTTGGAACGGCTGTGGAGATTAAAAACAGGAGTATGCCTGTAGAACAGGCTGTTCGGATGGCTCGCCATGGAGGGCGTATTGTTGTCATGGGAATGGGTTCACAATACACCCCAGTTTTTTGGAAGGAATTTGTCGAGAAGGAGATTCAATTGGTCGGGTCCAGAGTGACATTGGGCGATTTCCCGAGGGCATTGAGTTTGATGTCCCAAGGAAGATTTCATCCTGATCTTCTCATATCAAAAGAGTGTGGTTTGGAGAAGACCGGAGAGGCTTTTCGCCTCTTAGAAGAAGAACCTGATCGCTATCTTAAATTTCTTATCAAAGTGGTTTAGAGGAGGAGGAGGAGATGATTCTTGAGATGTTTAGTCTAAAAGGAAAGAGCGGGATTGTGACAGGAGGCGGATCTGGAATTGGAAAGGCGATCGCGAAGGGCGTTGTTCAAGCAGGTGCCGAAATTGTGATCGCTGGTCGAAATAAAGAAAGATTGGAAAAGGTAGCGGGTGAGCTCCGAGCCTTTGGAGGACCTGTGGTTCCTACCCAGTCGGATATCTCGAAGATGGGAGATATTAAGAATCTTGTGGATCGGACGCTAAAGGAATTTGGGAAGATCGACTTTCTCTTCAATAATGCAGGGATCGTGCGGCGCGCCCCTTCAGAGGATTTCACGGAGAAGGATTGGGATGAGACGATCGATATCAATCTGAAAGGCCCTTTTTTCCTTGCCCAGGCCGTTGCAAGGGTGATGATTTCCCAGAAGAGGAAGGGAAAGATCATTAATACCTCTTCTCTCAGGGCCATTCAGGGAGGTGCACAAGTGCCCGCCTATACGGCCAGCAAGGGTGGATTGGCACAGTTGACCAAATCGATGGCAGACGACTGGGCAAAGTATGATATCTTGGTAAATGCCATTGGACCGGGTTGGGTGAAGACAGAGCTGACAGAACCGCTCCACCAAAACAAGGAACGATCCGCTGAGATGACGAGCAGGATTCCCTTAGGCCGGTGGGCCGATCCGGATGATCTCATTGGAGCCGCCATCTTTTTGGCCTCTGATGCATCTGATTACATGACCGGACAGACCATCTTCGTTGATGGAGGATGGCTGAGTATGTAGAGGATTCAATAAGGATAAAGGTTAAGGTTGAGGTTGAGTTTTTCTTTAACCTTAACCTCAGCCTCAACCTTGCATTAATGTTGATGCATCCAAAAAGAAAGGAGAGTGGTTATGGGAAATGCCTGGTTATTTCGAGGGACGGATCACGGTCAGGGGAGGAAAAGGATCATCCATCAATATAATACGGATCTTGAATTCCTTCGTTATGGTCGAATCATATTAGGAAAGGGAGGTGGTACAGTCAGTGTCGATTCTCAGGATGAGGAGATTGGTCTCATATGCTTAAATGGAATTGGAACGATTCAAGTGAATGGAAAAACTCATTCCCTCAAGAAATACGATGCCCTTTATCTTCCAATAGGGACACAGTGCACCATTTCGTCACAAGGAGGCTTTGATCTGGCTGAATGTGCTGCTTCCTCGAGCAAGAAGTACCCTGTCCAATTTGTGCGATTTGAGGAGGTCCTGAAGGATCCTGATCTGGTCAAAAAAGCTGGCTTTGAACCCTACGCGAGAAATCTCCATACCTTGATCGGCGAGAAGAATGTCAAGGCCTCAAGACTCCTGGCGGGGGTGACCTTCAGTAAAGACGGTAACTGGACCAGTTGGCCTCCCCACGACCATTCGAAAGAAAAAGAAGAGGTTTACGTCTACATCGATATGCCCCATCCAAATTTTGGCATCCATCTCAATTATACCGACTTTAAAGACATGGAGATGGTCATTCCGGTTTGGGAAGGGGATGCCGTCGCCATCAAGAAGGGATACCACTATAACGTGGCGAGTCCAGGAACAACGATCGGCTTTCTATGGATGATGGCAGCGGTTAGGGAAGAAAAGGATCGTGTCTTTACCCAGGTTACTGTTCAGCCCGAGTTCGATGGACGTTTTAAGCTCTTTTAATTTAAGAATTCCTGGTCAAGAGGAGGCGAAATATGGCTGAAAAGAAATCAAAGTATTTCCATCGCATTGAGAATCTCCCTGTAGTGATGCTCACTGAAAAGTCGAAGAGCCACATGGTGGTCGGAACGAATGTCCTGCTTAGTTTCATCGAGAATCCACCGGGTTGCGTTTTTCCACTCCACAGTCACCCTTCGGAACAGATCCTGATCATGCTGGAAGGAGAGGAGGATCATATTTGCGGTGAGGAGAGGTTCTTAATGAAAGCAGGTGACCTCTGTATTCATCCACCCAATGTGATGCATGGAGGTGAGACAAAGACCGGATTCAAAGGGATCGATATCTTCTGTCCACCGAGGGAGGATTGGCTTGAGAAATTGAAAAGGGCTCTTAAAGAAAGAGGGGAAGGGTGAAGAAGAGTTCGGAGTTCAGAGTTCGGAGTTTAAAGTTTTGAACCGTAGGATAATGAACTGAAAAGAGGAAGAGGACTGAAATGGAAGAATGGAAATTCTACATGCCCACCCGGATTCGTTTTGGATGGGGACGATTTCAGGAGATCCGCCAAATCGTTGAAGAGTTGAATGGGAAGAGGATTTTTCTTGTTACAGGTAAGAAATTTGCTAAAACCTCTGGGGTACTGGACAAACTTTCTGAATTTGTTAAAGGATTAATCCTCGAGGTATTTGCGGAAGCTGAGGAAAACCCATCAATTGAGACAGTGGATAGAGGGGCAGAACAATGCAGGAAGACTCAATGTGATATGGTGATCGGCCTCGGCGGCGGAAGCGCCATGGATGCCGGGAAGGCGATCGCCATGCTTCAAAAAAATCCGGGTTCCATCCGGGAATATCTGGATCAGGAGAGAGTCTGTCAAACCAAGGGTCTTCCGATGATTACCATCCCAACCACCTCAGGCACAGGGAGTGAGGTCACCCCGTTTACTGTGATCTTCCATCCAACAAAAAGGGCCAAACCCGCCATTGCACCCCCCCAGAATTTTCCGGACGTTGCTCTTGTCGATCCTGAGCTAACCATGACCATGTCATTCAATGTGGGTGCATCCACTGGTCTTGACGCCCTATGCCAGGCTGTGGAAGGGTTCTGGTCTACTCAAGGGAATCCTGTGACGCGTTCCTTAGCCTTTCAAGCGATCAAGTTAGCCGTGGAGAATCTCGAATCAGCATGCTTGAAAAAGGACAAAGAATCTGTAGTGAATATGGCTCTGGCAAGCCACCTTACTGGAATCGAGATGTCGAATATCGGCAATACCTCCATCCATCCCCTTTCTTACCCTATTACTATCGATCACGGTGTTCCACATGGATTTGCCTGTGCTATCTTGCTTCCGGCGGTTATCCGTTTTAATGCTCAGGCCATTGAGGATCGATTCAGAGTTCTACTTCGTATCTTAAATCTATCCAGTGTGGAGGCATTTGCCGATAGAGTAGATTTTACTATGGAGAAGCTCAAGGCTCCGAGAAGGTTGAGTGAGGTTGGAGTAAAGGCAGAGGATATCCCTGGAATTGCAAAGCGAGGAATGGGAAGATCCACAGCCTGGAATCCAAGGCCAATGAGTGAGGAGGATATTATTCAGATTTGTAAAACCATCTTGTGATCCAGAGGATCACAAAATAAGGAAAGGAGGAAGAATTTATGAAGTCGAATCGGATTCATCTCGTCGTATTGGTAATGGCGTTTGCAGCGTTTTTACTTTTCCTCATCGGTGTCTCAAAGACAGAGGCCCAGGTGATCCAGATGAAATTTGCCCATTATGCAGAAGAAACACACCCAGGTCACTTGGCGGCGAAACAGTTTGCTGCAAAGGTAGAGGAGCGGACCAAAGGGCAGGTGAAGATCGCCATCTACCCTGCTAATGTCCTGGGATCTCCTCCGGAACAATGCGAGCAGGTGAGACTCGGTGCAATCGATATGAGTCTTCCCACACAAGGAGCCCTCGATAAATATGTGAAGGCCTTCTCCGTGGTGATGCTTCCCTTTATGTATGACGATTATGACCACGTCTATCGAACCTTGGATGGGCCATCCATGGATTGGTTTTCTCCACTTGCGGAAAAGGAAGGATTTATCGTTCTCTCCAACTGGGAATGGGGATTCCGAAACCTCACCAATAACAAGCGGCCCATTAATAAACCTGAAGATGTGAAGGGATTGAAGATTCGCACCCCACCGGAGATTCAGCTTCAAGCGGCCATGGAGGCTTTGGGAGGAATTGTGACAAAGATTGCTTTCCCTGAAGTTTATATGGCCCTTGCTCAGAATGTTGTGGACGCAGAGGAGAATCCCATCGCGGTGATTTATCACAACAAGTTCTATGAAGTTCAGAAGTATCTGGCCCTCACCTGTCATGTTTACAACAACATGGTCCATGTGCTCAGCACAAAGTCTTGGGCCAAACTCACACCAGAACAGCAGAAGATCTTCAGAGAAGAGAGCAAATCAGCAGGTGCCTACATGAGAAAAGCCATTGTAGCAGAAGAGACAGATCAGATCGCAAAAATGGAGAAGGCGGGAATGAATGTGACACGGCCTAACCTCGCACCTTTCCGCGCTGCCATGGGGCCGGCCTATGAAAGGATCGGTAAGTATGCAGGTGAAGACAACGTAAAGAAATTCATGACCTATGTAGAAGCGGCGAGGAAGAAGTAAGAACAATATTTCATAGAAAATAATTTCCAAATCCCCCCAACTCCCCATTGCTAAAGGGGAGATGTGAAAAAATCGAGCACATGGTTCAAACGGAAAGGACGGGTGGATTGGAGAAGCTTTAGACCTGCCTGCGCGTAGCCGCTTCGGCGAAGGCAGGGCGCAACTTTTGGAAATTGAAGCACTGTGCCGTAAGCTCGCTTAAACACATATCTTTATTGCTGTGACGGGTGACCCTTAATCTCAACGAGCGCATTCTAAAGCTTTGGAGATCCACTCGTCCTTTCGGAACAAAGGTTGACGAAAGTAATTTTTTCACAGCTAAGGGGGGGGTAGGGGGGATTAATCGATTAACGTGATCAAGCGAGTGAATTAGAGGGGAAAACCATGATGACTGCTGCCATCTTTGGGGTATTAGTATTTTTTATCATGATCGGGCTCCCTATCGCTATCTCCATGGGCTTGACGGCAGCGATCTTTTTTGTAGCTTTGGGTGAAGGAGACGTTTTGTGCATGATCCCTGCAAGAATGTACTCCAGCACGACCAGTTTTACCCTCCTCGCCATCCCTTTTTTCATCCTGACTGGCAACCTGATGAACGCGGGTGGAATTACAAACCGTTTGTTTCGATTTGCCCATAACTTGGTCGGGCACCTAAGGGGAGGTCTCGGCCATGTCGTTGTGGTCAGTGCCATGATCTTTGCAGGGATGACAGGTGCGGCTGTAGCCGAAGCAGCGGCCATTGGAACGGTGGGGTTAGAGGGTATGACCAAGAGAGGTTTCGATCGTAAATTTAGTACAGCGATCATTGCCTCTGCCTCAACCATTGGTCCTGTCATTCCTCCGAGTATTCCTTTAGTCATCTACGGGAGTATCACTGGCACATCGGTGGGCCGGCTCTTCTTAGGTGGTTTTATTCCGGGTTTTCTCATGGGCATTGCCTTGATGATTATTGTCTATATTGTTTCAGGTCAGAGGGGCTATCCGAGAGAAAGAAGGGCCACTCTTCGAGAACTCACGGACAGCATTTTGGGGGCCCTATCTGCCGTATTGACACCGATCATCATCATCGGGGGGATGGTGAGCGGGATCTTTACACCGACCGAGGCCTCGGTGGGGGCTGCGGTTTATGCCCTCATTTTAACTATGTTCATCTATAAAGAAGTTAAATTAAAGGATCTTCCAAAAATTCTATGGGAGACATTGGAATCTTCGGTCCGGGTACTGTTTATCATTTCAGCAGCGGGTATTTTTGGATGGCTCCTCATCCATCAACGGGTTCCTGAGACAGTGATTAAAGGCCTTATGACACTGAGTAAAAATCCATGGTTGATCCTCCTGATTATCAATATCATTCTGATCATTCTTGGCTGTTTTATGGAAGGAATCTCCGTTTTGCTTTTGACGATTCCTGTCCTCGTGCCGGTAGTCACCAAGCTTGGTATCGATCCTGTCCATTTTGGCTTGATCATGACCCTCAATTCAATGATTGGCCTCCTGACACCTCCTGTAGGTATGGTCCTGTACACAATGTCGAGTATCAGTAGAATTCCCGTCTGGGACCTTGCCCATGAACTCAGATGGCATTTGGTTGCCTTGATGGTAGTATTAGGCTTGGTCACTCAGGTTCCAAGTATTACAACTTTCGTTCCGAATCTATTGATGGGTTCTGCACGATGAGGGGGGGATCTAAATGAGCCGAGAAATTTTTGGGAAAGTTGATAGGACATTGGGACTCATGTTGAGGTGGGGCAGCACCATTTGCCTGGTAAGCTTATTGATCATCATTTTCGCCATCGTCTTTATTAGATTTGTCCCATTCACGTCTATGGGATGGACAGATGAGATCGTTGAATTTGCCTTTGCCTGGATGGTTTTCCTTTGCTCGGCAGAACTTTGGCGTAAGAGGACTCATTTTCGTGTAGAGGTCATCACTGACTGGCTCGGTGGCTCTAAGGCTGGACGTCTATTGGAGATCTTCCTGAGCCTTATCGCACTTCTATTCTTATTGGTCTTCACCTATGAAGGAGCGTTACTCGCAATTAAGGCTACGGATCGATCCCCAATCTTTGAATATCCAAAAACCCTATGGTACATCTCCATTCCGATCTCCGGGGCCATTATGGTCGGCTATACGATTCGAGATTTAATTTCTTTATCCTTTTTCCAGAAAAGGTCATCTCCTGAGTAATCTATAGGGAGTCGCACCGTAATTCCTCAAATCAACCCATATCCATGCGGGATCATTCCGATCCTATGATTATCCTAAAGGAGGTGACGGATGAGATATTTAGTGAATATCGAGGACATGGAACCCGATGAAGATGAACGTTCTCTGAGGTATACGGTCAAGAGCAGGCAGAGTGAAATTCTGAGGGACACTTATTTTCTCATTGATCCAGAAAAATCCCCTTCGAAAAATTTAAAGATGGGTTATACGATAGTTTATCCCACAGGCAGAACGACCGGCCATGTTCATGATGATATGGAAGAGGTTTACTTTATTCTCTCGGGGAAAGGCAAAATGGTTCTCGGTGATGATGAATTTCCAATTCAAGGCGGAGATGCATTCTATATACCTTTGGGAGCCTTTCATGTCACCTATAATACGGGTATCGACCCCCTGAAGATCCTTTGGGTGACGGGTCGTCTTGAAAAAAAGTAATAAGGAGGAAAAGTGGAAGATTATCGGATGCTGATCGATGGAGAGTGGGTTGATTCTCGAAGCCAGATGTATATCGAGGTGATCAACCCAGCCACGGAAGAGGCTTTTGCTCGAGTTCCCAAGGCGACCAAGGAGGAGGTCACCCAGGTCCTGGAAGCAGCCGAAAGGGCATTTCCCGAATGGGCAAAACTTTCTTCTGAAGAGCGTGGAGTATATCTCTGGCAGGCAAGCAACATCGTTGAAGAACGGAAGGAGGAGATCGGTCAACTTCTCACTCGGGAACAAGGGAAACCCCTCACGGAAGCTATGGAAGAGATTCAAAAAGCGATCGATATGCTCCGTTACTATGCAGAAGAGGGGAAGAGGGTCTACGGCCAGATCATCCCCAACAAGGATCCCAGGTTTCAGAGCTTTGTGATCCGACAGCCCATCGGTGTCGTAGCAGCCATCTCCCCCTGGAATTACCCTGTGGAGTTGCTCGGATGGAAAGTAGCGGCGGCATTGGCGGCCGGTTGCACGATCGTTGCCAAACCTCCTTCCCTGACTCCTCTCTCCCCATTAAAATTTCTGGAGTGCCTATTGGATGCCGGGCTTCCCCGGGGAGTAATGAATGCAGTCACAGGTTCAGGGGATACTGTAGGCCGCCAACTCGTTCAAAGCCCTATCACCCAAAAGATTGCCTTTACGGGGTCTACTGAAGTTGGCAAGGATATCCTCTCAAACATCACTCCCTCCATTAAAAAGATCTCCTTAGAGCTGGGAGGGCATTGTCCGCTGATCATCTGCAAGAATTGCGATCTTTCCAGCGCGGTCAAGGGAGCGGTTCGAAGATCCTTTCGCAATATGGGGCAGATCTGTATTGCCATCAATCGGATTTATGTGGACGAAGCCATCCATGATGATTTCTTAGAGAGGTTCATCGAGGAGACCAGAAAGCTCATCATTGGCAATGGACTCGAAAAGATTCCATGCGATCTTGGGCCCATGGCAAGCAGAGAAGGTCTTACAAAAACCAGGCAACACATTGAAGATGCATTGACCAAGGGAGCCCGCCTGGCTTTTGGAGGAAAAAGACCAGAGGGATGTGAATTTCAGAAGGGGTATTTTTTTGAACCCACTATCCTATCCCATGTCCATCACGAGATGCTTTTGATGAAAGAAGAGACCTTTGGGCCTATTGTGGGCATCATGGCCTTTCGCGACCTTGAGGAGGCCATTCGACTGGCCAATGCAACCCCTTATGGACTGGCTGCCTATGCCTACACCCATCATCTGAACGAAGCGGCCAAGATTTACAGAGAACTTGAGGCAGGAAGTGTTGCCATTAATAACGTAGATGCCGGCATCATCAATGCCCCCTATGGAGGCTGGAAACAGAGTGGCATTGGATATGAACACGGCCATGAAGGTTTGGAAGAGTACCTCCATCTGAAACACATCCGGATTCAATACCAGGAACCTCTTTTTTAAATTGGTCATCTTTTTGAGAGGAATATACCTTCATGGCACATCAATTTATCATCGGCATTGATATTGGGACATCGGGGTGTAAATCCCTGCTCATCAATGACCAAGGAGACGTGGTTACCCGGGCATTAGAAGAGTATCCGTTGTCTACTCCAAAATTAGGCTGGTCCGAACAGAATCCCGAAGACTGGTGGCAGGCTGTCAAGATCACAGTCAAACGACTGCTCAAGGATTTTCATTCCGTTAATAACATCAAAGTAATCGGTCTCAGTGGGCAGATGCATGGACTGGTTGCTCTGGATAAGGACGCTCGAGTGCTTCGGCCCTGTATTTTGTGGAACGATCAGAGGACTGAAAAACAATGCCAAGAGATTGAGGATCGAGTGGGAGGGGTTGAAACACTTCTGAAACTTACCAATAATCGGATGCTTCCCGGGTATACAGGAGGAAAGATTCTCTGGGTGAGGGAAAACGAGCCCCATATCTACGAAAAAATCAGGATGATATTGAATCCTAAGGATTATATTCGGTTTCGTCTGACAGGGGAATATGCCACAGAAGTTTCGGATGCCTCAGGAACCGGGCTTTTCAATGTCTGGGAAAGAGAATGGTCCTATGAACTTTTGGAAATTTTAAACATCCCAAGAGAGTGGCTTCCTCGTTGTTATGAATCCCCTGAGGTGAGTGGAGAAGTCATGTCCAGCATTGCTGAAGCACTCGGACTTCCCACGGGTCTTTTAGTGGTTGGGGGCGGAGGTGACGCAGTGGTTCAAACGACAGGAACAGGAGTGGTGGAGCCAGGCATTCTTGGAACCACCATTGGGACGGCAGGCATTGTCGCCATGGCCCTGGATCAATGTTATCACAATCCCGGAGGCAAACTTCAAGTTTTTTGTAATAACATGGCGAATAAATGGCATACGATGGGAGTCACGCTGGCTGCTGGAGGCTCTCTCCGATGGTTCAGGGATGTCCTTGGAGAATCGGAAAGGGAAATCTCCAAACGGACAGGAGAGGATGTATACGACACTCTAAGCCGGGAAGCCTCTCAGGTTGATCCAGGGTCCGAAGGTCTTCTCTTTTTACCCTATCTTATCGGCGAGCGTTGTCCCCATGCTGACCCTCATGCAAGAGGAGCCTTTATTGGGCTTACTCTTCGCCATACCAAGAGTCACTTCATTCGGAGTATTTTGGAGGGGGTCATTTTCAGCCTGAGAGATGTGACAGAAGTGATCAGAGAAATGGGAGTTCCCCTCACCCAGATAAGGACTTCTGGAGGAGGAGCACTCAGTGAACTCTGGCGGCAGATCCATGCTGATGTATTTAACAGTGAAGTCTTTACTATGAGCCACAGTGCTGAAGGAGGAGCTTTTGGTGCGGCCTTGGTGGCTGGGGCAGGAATCGGTATCTGGCCAACCATTGAGGAAGCAGTGAAAGTTCTCAGGGTGGAGACAAAAAACTCTCCGATTTCAGAGAACATTGGGGTTTATGATCATATCTTTCAAATTTATCGAGGCCTTTACAGGATTTTCAAAAATACCTATGACCAGATCTCAGAGATTTATTAAATGGCGTTTCCCATTCACCGAAGAGGATATTCCTGAATTTCTTTCTGGGTATCCACCCTTTTTCATCATTCATCGCTGAATGAAAGAGGTTTCCAAAAGAAAAATTATTTACTTGACAATCAATAAATTTTTTAAAAAGATAAGACATCAGATATCTGATATCTTATCAGAGAATGAAAGACTTGGGTCTAAAAATGAACAACATAAGGAATCGAAAAAGAATTAATTCTTTAATCACCACTGTAAAAAAAGATTCCGTTGTTTTGATGGTGATTGAAAGGATCAAAGAGGCTCTGATTCATAGAGAGCTTAAACCTGGCGATTATCTTCCTTCAGAAACTGAACTGACTAAAAATCTGGGTGTGGGGAAATCCAGTATCAGAGAAGCGATCAAAATGCTTCAGGCGATGGGAGTGTTGGAGGTTAGAAGAGGTCAGGGAACAATGATACGGAAGCATCTTAACGATGATTGTATCAGTCCTATGATATTTCAAATAATTTTGGAGGATGGGAATCTTAAAGATTTGCTGGATCTTAGAATCATGTTTGAGCCTGCCTTTAATGTGATGGCTATGAAGCGAGCAACAGAAGAGGATATTGAGCGAATAAGGAAAACCATAGAAAATTTTGAATTGTCCATAAGGGCCGGAGCCCAGACGGCAGAAGATGACCTTGCTTTTCACATCGCTATTCTACACACCACTAATAATCCCCTTGTGATCAAGATCGGTGAAACCATATTTCAGCTCTTTAAAGCATCCATCAGCGTATCCATGAAAAACATTCCAGAAGTCGCCCTGAAAGACCATAAAAGAATATTTAGGGCTTTTTGTGAAAAAGATGAAGAGAAGCTTAGAAAGGCAACGCTTCAAAGTTTTGAGGGATGGAAAAAGAGTTTGTATGGGAAATAGGAACTTAGGAGGGATGAGATCTTTGCCCCTGTTTTTGATACAGTTCAGTGACTGGGTTGACCGCTTGGTAAGGATGATCGCTATCCCTATCGGGATAGGGACTATTCTCATCGTTTTCTTCGAGGTGTTGATGCGTTATGTTTTTCGGACCCCCATCATTACCTCCATCGAACTGGCTCGATTAGGATTCGTTTGGTCATGTTTTATGGGAGCGACCCTCTGTATGAAGCAAGAGAAACATATCAAGTTCGTTTTTATGATTGAAAAGTTTGGCGTTATGGGCCAAAGAGTGATCAAAATATGTGTTGACCTCTTGTCCGTTGGCTTCTTTTCCTTTCTTCTTGTCAAGGGGATTCAGATGGTTCAAGCCGTTCAATATACTTATTTCCCTGCTCTGGGTTGGTCCCAGCTATGGCTGTACCTTCCACTTCCTCTAAGTGCTGCCTGTATGCTAATTTTTGGAATAACTTTTTTGGCACGGGATGTGAAAAACCTGAAGGGTTAACCTGACAGTTGCAAAACGGACACGCCTGTGTGCCGAAACGCCCGGCTGCGCGAAGCCGCTTCGGTGAAGGTAGGCACTACGGCGTGCAGGCACGGGCAAACCGCCCTTCAAGGCTTCGGAAGGCGGTTGTTTTGAAAATTTAAGGGTATCGGAGGACATCACCCCAAGTGAATTCCAGCAGGGGAAGGGGACGAGAGTGCCGATTCGGCCGAAGGTTCGCCTCGAAACCTTTCCGAACGGCTTGCCCATGTCCGTATTGTCAAAAGTTTATCAACGTTAAGGTTAATGAAGCGAAAGAAGGAAGTCTATGATTGCAGCACTGATCATTAGTTTTGTTATCCTCGCTGTTTTCAGTGTGCCCTTCGCCATCTCATTGGGAATAGCGGTCATCATCACCATGGTCTTTTTTTCCCCTTTTCCAGTCTTAGGAATGGCACAACGGATGATCACCGGCATCGATTCCTTTGTTCTGATGGCGATCCCTTTCTTTATGCTCACAGGTCGACTGATGAATGAAGGGGGTATTACTGACCGGCTCTTTGAATTTGCTCGTCGCTTAGTAGGACCCATACGAGGTGGATTAGCCCATGCCAATGTGGTCGCCAGCATGATTTTTGCCGGCATGTCAGGATCGGCAGTAGCCGATGCGGGAGGTTTAGGGATGGTGGAGATTAAGGCCATGACTGATCAAGGCTACCGAAAGGTATTCTCTGCCGCAGTGACGGTATCCTCCTCAACCATCGGTCCGATCATTCCACCCAGCATTCCCATGGTCATATACGGCGCCATGGCCGAGGTATCAGTGGGACAGCTGTTTCTGGGAGGTTTTGTGCCAGGCGTCCTGATGGGCCTATCGCTCATGGTCTTTATCTATCTGTGGAGTTTCCGGGAGAAGATGCCCAAGGATGAACCTTATCGTTTAAGGGAAATATGGAGATCTTTCTGTGCGGCCTTTCTTCCATTGATGACCCCAGTCATCCTCATCGGAGGCATCTTGAGCGGAATCTTTACCCCCACAGAAGCTGGAGCAGTGGCTGCCATCTACGCTTTTGTCATAAGTTTTTTGGTCTATAAAACAATTACTTTAAAAGACATCCCATCCCTCATCCTTGATACATTCAGCACCACAGCCGTGGTTACTTTTATCATCTCAGCGACCTCGGGTTTTTCTTTTTTGCTCATTGTGGGGAAGATCGGCATCGTTTTAAAAGAATCGGTCTTCTCCTTGACTCAGAATCCCCTGATCGTGCTATTTATGATTAACATCATCCTGCTGATGTTAGGATCTTTGATGGAGGCAGGTGTCTTATTAATTATTCTGACACCTATCCTTGTTCCAATGATGAATGCTATAGGTGTCGATCTGGTTCATTTCGGAGTTGTCATCGTCCTGAACCTGATGATCGGAGTCTCAACGCCGCCGGTGGGTATGTGCCTTTTTGTAGTCAGCGAAGCGAATCATATCAAATTAGAGAGCCTGATGCGGGAGGTCATTCCTCAAATCATCCCGCTGATAGCTGTTCTGTTTCTCATCACCTATTTTCCGGATTTGGTTTTATTTCTTCCAAGATTACTCATGCCGGTGAGATGATAAACTGAACACGTAAGAAAGGAAGGAGGTGAGCAGTGAAAAGAAAAAGAATCGCTTTTTAAGGGGACGGTGGAAGAGGTTCTAAATGAAATGGTTTGATGTTACAGCTCTTTTATCCATTTATTTTCAGAAAGGAGGGTTTTAAAATGAAAGGATTTAAATTAATTGTAGCAACGTTCGTAGTCATGATCTTTTTGGTGTCTTTCGTATCTTCTTCAGCTGCCCAGACCTATACCATAAAGATTGGTATCGGGCATGCCCCAGGCCATTCCTTTGTCCTTGCCTCGGAGAAATTCAAGGAATGGGTTGAGAAGCGTTCCAATGGTCGTATCAAAGTAGAGATCTATCCGAGCAGCCAGTTGGGGGGTGAACGGGAAATGCAAGAAATGGTTGCCCTCGGAACATTGGAGATGGTCGTGACCGGCGTGATCGTCGTCTATGAACCGCTTTTTGCTCTGTTAGAGGCGCCGTTCTTGTATCGCGATCGGGAACACATTAAAAAAATGCACCAAAGCGCTCTCGTGGCGGAATTGGGAGAATCTTTAACCAAGAAGGGCTTACGTCTGGTCGCCTTCTATGAAAATGGTTTCCGTAATATCACCAATAGCAAGCGTCCCATTAACTCTCCGACCGATGCCAAAGGGTTGAAGATCAGGACCCCTGAAAATATGGCCCAGGTGGAAACCTTTAAAGCCCTGGGTGCCATCGCTACGCCAATGCCTTTCAGCGAACTATACAGTGCTTTACAACAAGGCGTGGTGGATGGTCAGGAGAATCCTTTGCAGAACATCTGGGATGCAAAGATGTATGAGGTACAGAAACATCTCGCCATGACCGGACACATCTACAACAGTGCTTATGCCATTGTTAACAACAAGTTTTGGACTGGTCTGCCTCCTGATCTCCGGAAGATAGCGGATGACACGATTAGGGAGGCCAGCCATTATCAAATGGATCTGGTTGCCAATCTGGATAAGAAACTCATCAATGATGTCAAGGTCAAAGGGATGCAAGTTACCTTTCCTGACCGTGAGGAATTCCGTAAAGCAACACTCTCAGCTTACGATGCATTTTACGCTAAGTTCGGTGATCGTGGTCGTAAAATCGTAGAAGAGATTCGAAAAATGTAAAGATCTTTTTCTTACGGTCCGGCCTTCGCTGTCGGGCCGTAAGAAACCAGGCAAAATTCTAATTGGTAAAATCTATGAAAGGGTCTATCGATAAGAGGAGGAAAGAAAGTGATCATTGATGCCGATGTTCATATTTCACCGATGTTTGGAGGCGGGAACAGCATCACAGTAGAAGAATTGCTAAGAAGGATGGAAAAAGCAGAGGTGGATATGGCTGTGGTCTGGCTTCAGCCATCTTATATGCGTGAGGTCTATCAAGGCAATGAATATATTTATCGTGCCATGAAGCAATATCCTGAAAAAATTCTTGGTTTTGGCTGGGTCGACCCTAATCTCGGGGTTGAAAAGGCCAAGGAGATGGTAAAAAAGTGTATCTACGATTATGGTTTTTTTGGGGTTAAACTCAATGGGGCACAAAACAACTTTTATATTGATGATCCAATCCTCTCCCTTCCTTTGATTGAAGACATTGCAAAGACGGGTAAACTTTTAGCCTTTCACGTAGGGGCAGATGCCTATGAACAAACCCATCCCTTCAGAGTTGGGAAGATCGCTAAACAATTTCCCCAGCAGCAAATCCTCATGGTCCATATGGGGGGTGCCTCTTTTGCTGATTTAAGCAATGCGGCCATCGAAATTGCCCAAGAAAATCCAAACCTCACATTGATCGGCAGTGCGATCCGTTCCATCCCTATCCTTAAGGCCATCAAAACGCTTGGGGCATCAAGGGTATGTTTTGGAAGTGATACCCCTTTTGAATTAATGCATGTGGAGGTTGCTAAATACCGTGCCCTGCTGGACGGAGAGGTTTCAGAAGAAGAGAAGCACCAGATCATGGCTGGGAATATCATTCGATTATTTGGTTTGAAATAACCGCTCGGGTCTTTCCCTTTACCCCGTTAGAAATAATGCCCCGCTGGAATTTCTAACGGGGTTTACTTCAGGGTTCACGACAGACCTCAGCCATTTCCCTAATAGAACTGTTGAAGCAATCTCTGCCGCTCTTCGCTTCAATTCATGAATCGACTCTTCTGAATAGAAAGCAACATGAGGGGAAAGGATGACATTCTCCATCTTGAGCAAGGGATTCTGGGGATCGGGTGGCTCTTTCTCAAACACATCCAATCCTGCTCTGGAGACAAGGCTTTCTTTCAATGCCTCGATTAAGGCCTTTTCATCGATGATCGGACCTCTTGAGGTGTTGATGAGAAGAGCTTTCTTCTCCGGAAGGAATAACAGGATTCACTCTTTTTCGTGTTTATAATGGCTCCTTGAATAACTTCGAAATTTGATCCCTATCTGCCCTTCTTGGATTGATCGTAGTTGGGACTGCTGCAAGCGCATCCTCCACCATCTTCGGATGTAACTCAAAGGAAATTCCAAGTTCTGGAAAAGTTCTGGGTATCCCTATATCAGCAAGTAGTTCTCTTACGGCAAATACCGCTTGCTTTGCAGCACGATGGGGAGATAACTGCCGGACGTTCTCACCCATAGCCTCCGCTATGGAAGCAAACTTCTCCGGACAGGTGGGGAGGTTAAAGTCCATGACGACGGGAAGATAGAGGGCACAGGACAGGCCATGACTCACATGGAAATAAGCACCTAAAGGATGGGCGAGGGAATGGACAAGTCCGAGACCAGCATTCGAAAAGGAGAGACCCGCGATGCAGCTTGCAAGAAGCATTTGGCCTGCGGTTTCTGTATCCCCAGGATTTGCAACCATTCTGCGGAGGTATTTGGAGATCATTCTGATCGCCGTAAGGGCGAATCCTTCCGTAATGGCATTGCTATTGAGTGAGACATAGGATTCTACTGCATGGGACAGGGCATCCGCTCCTGTCTCAGCCGCTACCCTTGGTGGGATCGAGGCCAGAAGTTCGGGGTCTAAGATTACCGTCTTTGGAATAAGCTGCATCCCTCTCAATACCATTTTCGTCTTATTTTCCTGATCTTTAATAACCACCACACCTGTAACCTCGGATCCGGTCCCAGCCGTTGTTGGAATCGCGTATATTGGGATAAGTATTCCCTCAAGGACCTTCCCCATTCCATATTCTCTGATGTTTCCTTCCTTGCTAACTCTTAGGCTGACGGTCTTTGCACCGTCGATGGAACTTCCGCCACCGAGGCCGATCACCAGAGTACAGCCCTTGTCCAGGTATGAAGCCGCGGCCTTGTCAACGATTTCGAAAGGAGGATCCGGTTCAATTCCATCAAAGACATGGTAACGAATCCCTTCTCCGTCGAGCAGGGCTGTGAGCTTGCTAAGGATTCCTGCGTTTGCAACCCCTTTATCCGTGACGATCAGAGGAACCTCTTTTAAGGATAATTCGTTCGTCAGTTGGCTTAAGGAATTTGGGCCAAATATCAATTTACCAGGGTTCCAATGTTGATAGACTCTCCATGGATTCATACTGAAGATCCCCCTTCCGAAAGATTTTTATAAAGGGTCTCAAAATTGAATTGACATAGTCATTGGAAAATCTCCCCTCGCCCCTCTTTGCTAAAGAGGGGGAACTCCTCCCTTTGGAAAAGGGAGGCTGGGAGGGATTTTAAAAATAGATGTCGTCATTATTATGAGACTGTTCATAATTCAATAGCATTAGGAAATTGAGAGGGAGGCTCGAGTCTTTCCCATCACCTCTCGGTTCACCACAGACCTTGGCCACCTTTCGGTCAACACATCCACGACATTCTTCGCCGTGCTCCGCTTCAACTCACTGATCGACTCTACAGAATAGAAACTTACATGAGGGGTTAAGATCACATTTTCCATCTTCAGCAATGCATTGAGAGGATCGGGGGGTTCTTTTTCCAAAACGTCCAGACCCGCACCCGAGACCAGCCCTTCTTTCAAGGCCTGAATGAGGGCCTTTTCATCGACGATCGGTCCCCTTGAGGTATTGATGAGAAGGGGTCTCTTTTCCATCTTTTTAAATGCCTGTTCCCCGATCAGGTGGCGTGTGGAATCATTCAACGGACAGTGAACGGAGATGAAGTCAGATTCCTTTATGACGGAATCGAAGTCTTTCAGTTCAATTCCCTGAGGAACCTTCTCCAGATAGGGGTCGAAGGCGATCACCTTCACACCAAAGCTTGAGATTCTTTTTGCCACCTCAAGGCCGATCTTTCCGCAACCGATGAGGCCCAGGGTCTTTCCCCTGACTCGATGGATGGGGATTCCCTGACGGAAATCCCACTGGCCTGACTTCACCTTCTGATCGAAGAAAGCGGTCTTTCTTATCAATGTGAGGATCATCGAGATGCTCTGGTCAGCCACCTCATCCATACAGTAATCCGGCACATTGGCAACGATGATCCCAAAATCCGTAGCTGCCTTAAGATCGACGGAGTCCACTCCCACTCCGTAACGGGAGACCACCTTGCACTTTGGAAGATTTTCAAACACCTTCCGGGTTAAAAGGGCATACTGGTTCACGAGACCATCCGCTTCCCTGCAGGCTTGAATCAGATCTTTCTCCTCTTGGACTTGCGCCAAAATCAGTTCAGCACCCATTCGACCGAACTCCTCTTTTTCCTCTTCAATAGAACCATGGTCACAATCGGTAATGATCACTTTCAAAGATCGATATTCCATTTCTGTTTTCCCCTCCATGGTCAAGTCATCTTTTTGAGAAAATCGATACCTCCTCTGGCTGCCTCGTCAGGATCGGGCTTAGGAAGACATTCCAAGGATAAAAACCCATCATACCCGATTTCCTTCAAAACATAAAGGATGGATTTGAAATCAATATGTCCGAAGCCAGGAGCCCAGCGGTTGCTATCGGCAATATGAACATGGTGATAATAGGATCTGGCTTTTCGCAAACTTTCCTCGATGATTGGTTCTTCAATATTCATATGGAAGGTGTCGGGGAGAAGGCCGAGGTTCTTAAAGCCCACCTGATCCAGGAGGGCCATTCCTTCTTCGAGAGAGTTGATCAGGTTTATCTCGTATCGATTCAAAGGTTCGACCCACAAAGAGACTTCCTCCTTTTCCGCAGCTTCACAGCAGGTTTTCAGGGAATCGATCATCCAGCCGTATCCTTTTCGAATGTCTTCATTACTCTCGACCTTTCCACGAATCAGACCAATGATCACACCCGCCTGAAATCGTTGGGCGAGAAGGATGTGCGATTTTATACGATCGATTGCTCGTTTCCGTATTTGGTAAGAGGGGGAAGAAAAGCTCAATCCTTCCTCGAGATAGGCTTGACCAGTCCCGATCGCTGGGACCTTCAGTCCACAATTCCTGATCCATTCTTCCAAATGGTTCCAATCCAACAAGGAAGGATCCCGAACCGCCAATTCCACACCGTCGTATCCGAGTGTTTTGATCTTCTGAAGGTGGTCTTCTGTTTTTCCCTGATAGGTGAGAGAGGTGAATTGGGTGGGTTGAAGAGACAATACGATGCTCAGTTTCATGATTTTATCGTTTTCGATGCTCCCCTGCCTCCGCCGCCATGGAGGCAGGGGAAACGGTTCTTTCTACGGTTTTCACATTTGACTTGTCCATAATACCCCATGCCCGGAGGGCACCCTCGAACCATGAAAATTGTTTCCCCCTCTCCCTTGATGGGAGAGGGTGGGGGTGAGGGTGAGTCAAAGCACTTGCCCCCTCACCTCAATCCTCTCCCCCAGATGGGAGAGGAGGTATATTAGGTGCTATTTTCAAGCTAATGAAAAGGCCTGTCAAGGCGTCTTCAGTCGGATGGAACTCCACCCTAATTGCGCAAAAAAAACTCAACACTTCTTATGACCATGTTGTCCAGCAACCGTTTTGCACATTACATTGGCCTTTTCTTATGTCATCTCCTTCCCCCTTGTGATGGGGGAAGGTAAGGATGGGGGTGGACGTCTTAGACCTTCTCCCCCCCCCCACCTGAATCCTCCCCCACCGTGGGGGGAGGAACTGATTTTTTGGCTCAATTGGGGTTTACTTTTTAATTCGCTTCAGGTATTCTGCCACGTTGCTTTTGTCAACCGGTGGACACGGAACATAGATATCTCTTGGAACAGGGTACCCTTCCAGGAACATGTAGGTTCCCAGAACACTCCAGTAGGCTTGGGCATCGGGTCTCTGGGCCCCCGTGATGACGAGCCGTCCTTCGGAGATGGATTTGATGGCGTCATTGTTGCCGTCGAATCCAGAGACCTTAATCGCACTCAGCCTTTTCGCCGCATCGATCGCCTCGATGGCCCCAAGGGCCATCTCGTCGTTGGCACAGAGAACGAGATCGATTTTGGGAAACTGCTGGAGAAGGTTTTCCATGACCCGCATTCCTTCGACACGTGAGAACTTGGCGGTCTGAGAGGTTAACACCTTCACGTTGGGAAACTCCTTGATGGCCCGATCGATTCCGGTCTTTCGATCAATCGCCGTCTGGGCGCCGGGAACCCCTTCCAGAATGATCGCATTTCCCTTTCCACCGGTCATTTCCAAGAAGGTCTTGGCCACAAGATAGGCCGACTCTTCATTGGGGGCCCCTGCGAAGCCAATAAATTTTCCACCGAAGGCCCTTGTGTTCGAAGTAAACACAGGGATCCCGGCCCGATTGGCCTTCTCGATTCCGGGGACGATTCCCTTGGAATCGGAAGGGACAACGATGATGGCGTCCATCTTCGCCGTGATGGCATCCTCCATCTGGCGGATCTGTTCTTCCACGTTGTTGGGCTTAATGGGAGCTAACCCTTTGATCTCCAGGCCCAGGTCCTTGGCCGCCATCTGGGCGCCCTCCAGCATCATATTCCAGAAGGGATTATCCATGCTCTTGACGATGAAGACCATCTTATATCTTTTGGCGGCGGCGGCCGCCTCGTCCCGAACGACCCCTAAAAGGGTGAAGAAAAAACAGAGTGCTAATCCAATCACGAACCATTTTTTCCACATAAAAGAGTCCTCCTTTCAAATGAACATCGTTTTTTCCCCCGAACGACTTCCTGCTGTCTCACCTCCTCTCACCCTTTCTTAATCGTCTGGGGCTTAAGAAATGAAGGTAGTCCTTTTAATTCCCCGCTGAGATACTGAGAAGCCACCATGATCAGGATGACCCCTCCCAGCGCGAGCGACTGAAGCAAAGAAGGAATTCCCAAAAGGTTCATCCCGTTGATGATGACAGTGATAATCAGGGCGCCGATCGCTGTTCCAATCACCCCGCCTTCCCCACCAGCAAGCGATGTCCCCCCGATCACCACGGCAGCGATGGCATCGAGCGGAAAAAATTCCCCAATAACCGGTTCGGCCGCATTCAACCTTGACATATAGATGATTCCGGCGAAGGAGGAGAGAATCCCGCTCAGGGAATAAGCTAATATTATTCGATTTCGGGTTTTAATTCCAGAGAGTCGTGAAGATTCTTCATCCGATCCCAGGGCATAGAGATCAGCCCCGAAGGGGGTATAGCGCAGAGAGAAATAGACGAGGGCAAGGATCGCGGTACTGAGAAGGATAGGGGTAGGGATCGTAAAGAGGTGACCGGCTCCGAAAAACCGGAAGGGTTTGGAAAACCCGTAGATGATCTTTCCCTGGAGAACGATATAGGCCAGTCCTCTTGCAAAGAACATCATGGCATAGGTGATGACAAAGGGAGGGATGAGGACGCGGGCAATCATCCAGCCGTTGGCAATACCGCAGCCGAGGCCAATAGCGAGGGCGATCCCGATGCCAATGGCCATGGGACCTCCTTCCTTGAGATAGATGGCCGAAACACAGGAAGAGAGAGCCAGAACAGCCCCATTCGAGAGATCAATCCCTCCCGTCAGGATCACCAGGGTCATTCCAATCCCGAGGATATTCAGGATGGCGGCCTGCCGGACGATGTTGAGAAAGTTTTCCCACCTCAAGAAGTTGGAAGAGAGAAGGCTGAGCAGGAGCCCCAGGAGAACCAGAATGATCAGTCGGGATAAGAGTTTCGATTGTCCCATAGAAGGTGTTCTATCTCTTGTAGAGGGTATTTAATGTAATTCCAACCGTCAGAATCAGGCCGATCGCACAATACTGATACGGGGTGGTGAAACCCAGGAGATTCAGCCCGTTCCGAAGAAGCGTGATCATCAGGGCCCCAAAAACGGTTCCGATAATCCCTCCCTGACCGCCAAAGAAGCTGGTTCCCCCGATCACCGACGAGGCAATCGCCTCAAACTCATATCCGATCCCTACGGTCGGGTGGCCGCTGGCAATACGGGAGGCAAGGAGAAGCCCTCCCACGCTGGTCAGAAGGCCGGAAACCATATAGATGAGGATCTTCTGACGTTTGACGTTCACCCCTGAGAGCCTCAACCCCTCCTCATGTCCACCGATGGCAAAGACATTGACCCCAAAGGGGGTTTTATAAAGGAGAATATAGACAATGAAAAGGACCGAGGCGGCCAGCCAGATAGGAAAAGGAATCTGAAGAAGGTAACCGTTTCCGATGAAGTTAAAGGCCGATTCCTTCCAGTAAAGCGATTCCCCTTTGTTCATAAAGAGGGATGTCCCTTCGAAGATCCCCATCATGCCAAAGGTGGCGATGAACGGGGGAAAATTCAGCCGGGCCACTAAAAAGCCGATCAGGAGCCCGGCGAACAGGCCCATTAGGATACCAATAAAAAGAGCGGGGATGAGCCCGAATTCTTTCGAAAGAGGGATTCCTGCTATCATGCCGGTCAAAGACATCAATGCCCCAACAGAGAGATCAATTCCATTGGAGAGCATGACGAGCGTCATTCCGAGAGAGACAATGAGGAGGACCGAACCCTGGAGGACCATGTTGGTCAAATTCGTCATGGATAGGAAGTTGGGAGAGAGGATGGCAAACAGGACGAGAATGCCGGTAAAAAGATAGACGGCATTGGGGAGTTTCTTCAATCGATTCAGATAAGGGTACATCATTTCTTCTCAGGTTATTTTCACATGCAAACCGAACATGGCCCTGACTACTTCTTCAAGGGTTGTCTCAACGATCTTTTTATCCATGGCATTCTGGCCGTTGCGTAGAACGACCACCCGGTCAGCGACGGCAAAGATGGATTGAAGCCGGTGGGTGATGAAGATGATCGAGGTCCCCTTCTTCTTGAATTCAAGGATGATGTCGTGGATCTGCTCCACTTCCTTCACGGCAAGTCCGGAGGTGGGTTCATCCATAATGATCATCCGGGGGTTGAAGAAGAGGGCCCGTCCGATCGCCACGGCCTGCCGTTGCCCGCCGGAAAGGTGTTCGACCTTTTCCCTGACGGAGTTGAAATGGATTTTCAGATTCTGGAGGATCTCCCAGGATTCCTTTTCCATCCTTTTCTCATCGAGGATCCTGATCAAGCCTCCCAGGATAGGTTTTAAACGATACCGTCCCAGAAAAATATTCAGGTAGATGGGAAGATTCCCGACAAGGGCAAAGTTCTGATAGATTGTTTCGATCCCATGATTTCTTGCATCCTGTGGATTTTCAATTCGAACCTCCTGGTCATTTAAAAAGATCCTTCCTTCATCGGCGTTGATCGCTCCACTCAGAACCTTGATGAGGGTCGATTTCCCGGCCCCGTTGTCGCCGACCAGCCCCAGGACTTCGCCGCGGTTTAGCTCCAGGTTGACTTCATGAAGTGCCCTGACCGAACCGAAGCTCTTGGAGATCTGGTCCATTCGCAATAAATTTTCTGTTTTTCCATCCATAGGTGATTGACCCTCGTCCTCCCTTAGTGTGAGATAGGCCGGAGGGAGGTTATGTCGGTTTCTCTACAAGTCGAAGTCGCTTAAACGAAAAGCTCAGGAGAATAAAAGTTAGAAGCGCCGAAAAAAGGACGAATAAGAATCCTCTTTTTAGGGTGGCGTCCTGAGAAACCCATGACATGGACCAGGGCATGAAGGTGCTTCCGATCCCGGCAGCCGTTCCGAGGATTCCGATGGCTGTCCCCGAAAGATGGGGGAAATGGATTCCGCCGAGTGTCAAAAGGCCAGGGAAAAGGCCTGAACAGCCCACTCCCGCCATAAAACAGCTCACCCATATCCAGGGACCCGTCGTTATCCTGAGCAGGAAGAAGAGGGAACCCATCAGAAGAAGAAGGAGAAGGGAAAGTACGGTTGTAATTCCTATTTTGAAAACAACCCACCCGGACAGGAGCCTTCCAATCCCGATGCCGATCGAGAAAAGAGAAAGCCCTAAACCTGCCCAGAAGATGGGAAAGGATCGGACTTCCTTCAAAAAAGAGACAAGCCAGAAATAGATTCCGTTTTGTGATCCCACGGATAAAAAGATGATGAGGATGAGGAGGATCATGGTCTTTTCCCTAAAGAGAAGAAGAAAAGAACGGCTGTCCCAGATTTTTCTCTTCACCGGATCATGGGGGGGTAAGACGGCAAAGAATCCGCCGATGAATAACATGAAGAGGCCTCCTCCCTGATAAACCCATCGCCAGTCACCATTCTGTCTTAAAACAGAGGCCATTAAAAACGGACCTGCAATTGCCCCGAGGGCATAAAAGGAGTGGTGAAAGTTGATGATTCTTCCCTCTTTTCCAGGAAACAATTCCATCACCAGGGCACTGGAACTGCTGACGATCATCCCGGTGCCGGCTCCCAAGATTCCGATCAACAGGCCATTGAGGAGGAAGGCCTCCCAGCGGCCGAAAAACAGGCCGCTCAACCCGATCATCCAGCAGGCCGTCATGAGAACCCTCTGACTTCTCAGTATGTCGGAGAGAGCCCCTCCGGCAAATATGGCTATCGAAAATCCCAACCAAGCTGCGGACCCTAAATAACCGGCCTGGTGAATATCCATGCGAAGAGTAGCGCGGATCGCCGGGAGGGCTGTCCCCAAAATGGTATGGCAAAGCCCCACCATCCCCAGAGAGGAGAAGGCCGTCAGTGTCAACGCCATCGGATTTTTTACCTTGGACATGTTATTGGGCTGTCCAGCCCCCATCAATGAGAAGGGTTGTCCCTGTAATTAAATCGGCCGAATCGGAGACCAGGAATAAGACTGCACCGACGACATCCTGGGGGAGTCCAAGCCGTCCCCATGGAATCCGTGAAATGACAAATTTTTTAAAGGACTCATCTTTAAGCCAAGGGATAGACATCGGTGTTTTAATAAAAGTGGGTGCGACGGCATTGACCCTTATTCCATAGGGAGCCCATTCGAGGGCCAGGGATTTGGTGAACTGGACAATTCCCCCTTTGGTGATGCAGTAGACCGCCCTCTCCGGAAGGCCCACGAATCCCATGGTTGAGGCCAGGTTAATGATTTTGCCATGGCGTTGCTTGATCATCAAGGAACCTACAGTCTGGCAGGTGAAAAAGACCCCTTTCAGATTGAGATCCACCAGGTAGTGCCAATCCGCTTCCGTGACGTTTAAGGTCGGTTTAGGAACGTTTGTCCCTGCATTGGTAACGAGGATATCTACCCGGCGCAATGTCTTTTTGATCAGCGGCTTTAAGGAATAGATCTCTCCCACCTTTCGCATATCAGCGACATGGGTGATCACCTTTGGGCTTCCCTCCCTGAGGGCCTCGAGGCGGACCTTCTCCATTCCTTTTAGGTCGATATCGACCAGAATGAGTTGAGCTCCCATCTGTGCAAAACCGAGTGAGATAGCCCTTCCGATGCCTTTGGCCGCCCCGGTGATGAGGGCTACCTGGCCCTTCAAATCAATTTTAGGGTATGCATAAGGTTTTGTTTTCATCGAATTTCAATTTTTTTAACGTTTTACCCTCACCCTCTCTGAGATAGTGGAGGGTGAGGGTAAAAACGGTTTCAAGGATGGAGAGACGTTAGTTAGCATATTTCTTCAGTTCGCCGGAGATCTCTTTGAAGGCCGGTCCGACCTTGATCTGAAGAAGGGGTTGATCCACCACGGCCACCCCTGAATCAATATGAATGGTCGGAGGGGTGGTGGGGGTCTTGGGTAAATCCTGGGGCACCTTTTCTCCCTGGGCAATTCTCAAAGCCCAGTGAACAAAAAGCTCTCCGATTCGTTCGGGATACTGGACGACATCAGCAGCCATGTTTCCACGGTAAACCTGCTGAATGGCCTCAAAAGCACCATTGAAACCTACCAATTTGACCTGTTTTAATTTTCCTCTGGCCCGGAGAGCTTCAAGGGCACCGAGGGCCATCTCGTCGTTCATCGCCATCACGGCATTGAGGTCCGGGTGGGCGGTGATAATGTCGTTCATCACCCTCATCCCCTCATCCCTTCTCCATTTTGCCGTGAGGGAGGACACCACCTGGATTCCCTTGTACTTTTCAATTTCCGGTTTAAATCCTCCCATTCGAAGGAAGTTTGCCTGCGATCCCGGCGCGCCTTCGAGAATGGCGATCTTTCCTTTTCCATGGAAGGTATTGGCGATCCACTGGGCAGCCAACTTACCGCCGAGGATGTTGTCCGTAGCGATATAGCACTCCCTCTTTCCGCCATCTGCATCGGTATCAACTGTAATGACAGGAATGCCAGCCCTGTTCACCTTCTCGATCGTTGGAATGATCCCTTTCTTTTCAATGGCAACGACCCCGATGACATCCATCTTCATTTGAATGAAATCTTCAATTTGTTTCACCTGGTTCGTCAAATCTGTGGAATGCTCGGCACCGACTACAAACAGTTTAACATTACCGAGTTCTGCCGCCTCCTTTTCAGCCCCTGCCTTCAGAGAGAGGTAAAATGGATTCTGAAGGGTCTGAAGGGCCAAGCCGAAGCGATATTCCTTCTTCTGAGCAAAACTTGTTCCCACGATGACAAACAACAAAATGAAGACTGCAACGAAAATCTTTTTCATAAGATACCTCCTCCTTTTTAATAAGTTTACTGGTAATGTCTTAACCTTAGCCTCAGCCTGATTTTAACTTTTCACCCCCTTTCTTTGTTAACGCGATTCGTTCCTTTTCAATCTTCGATCTGCTATCTGAAGTCCGCAATGAAAATGATCATCGTTCCTTTTCCTGGAAGCGGCGGCGGATCTCATCGACGAGCACAGCACAGATGATGATGACCCCAATGGCCACCATCTGCCAGAAGGAGGAGACGCCCAACAGATTGAGCCCGTTCCGGATGACCCCGATGATCAGCACCCCGAGAATCGTTCCCGGAATCGTTCCTACACCTCCCATGAGCGAGGTTCCACCGATGATCACGGCGGCAATGGTGTCGAGAAGGTCCGCTTCCCCGATCGTTCCCTGACCGGAATTGAGACGGGAGGCCATGATCACCCCGGCCAGGGCGCTGCAGAAACCGCTGATCGAAAGGACGACCATTTTTACCCGGCCGACATTGATGCCGGCCAGCCTGGCGGCCTCGATATTTCCTCCCACGGCATAAATGTGATTCCCCATACGGAACTGGGTCAGAAACAGATGCCCCAATAAAAGGACCATCGCTGCGATGATCACGGGGACCGCAATGGGTCCGATGGAACCCTGGCCGATAAACCGGAAACTGTCAGGAAGCCCATAGATCGAGGCGCCATGGGTATAGATCAGGGCCAAGCCACGGGAGATTCCCATCATCGCCAGCGTGGAGACGAAGGAGTGAAAACGGAAATAGGCAACAAAGAATCCACTGACCGTCCCGCAGAGCGTTCCGGCGATGAGAGCAATCACAATGGAGGGGATGATCCCGAGACCTCCATAGACCATCATCCAGGCGGCAACCACACAACCCAAGGCCTCAATTCCTCCAACGGAGAGGTCGATCTCGCCGAGGATGATCACCATCGTCATTCCGACGGCCAAGATGGCGATGTTTGCATTCTGCAGGAGGATGTTCAGAAAATTCTCGGCTGATAAGAAATGTTCCGATGTCAATGCCAATATCGCCGAGATTAAAAAGAGACCGATAAGGGTTGAGAAACGCTTGAGCAGGGAGGTGATTTTTTTCTGATCCGGTGCCGGCCCTGAGGCCACCGTTTCTGCTTGGCTCTCCTTTTTCATGAATCTTCTTCCTCCTGTTCCCCACCCACGATGAGCCTCACCACTTCTTTTTCAGTCGTCTCTTTGGTTTTGCGCATTCCAATCCGTTTTCCCCGTTTCAGGACAATGACACGGTCTCCGACCGAGAAGATATCATCAAGGCGATGGCTGATGAAGATCACGGAAATCCCCTGATCTTTTAATCTTCGAATGAGATCAAGAAGACGGGCCACCTCTTTGATCCCAAGGTTTGCTGTCGGTTCGTCCATGATGATCAGTTGTGCATTGAAGGCGATGACCCTGGCGATGGCAACGGACTGCTGCTGCCCTCCGGACAGCTCTTTGACTCTCTTCGTCACCCGATGAACATCGATCTTTAGTCTTGAAATCAGCTCGTATGAACGATCCGCCATCGTCTTTTTGTCCAGGATCTTGAAGAGCCCTCCGAGATAGTTCCTGGTTAGCTCCCTGCCGAGGTAAATATTCTGATAGATGTTGATATTTCCTGCCAAGGCAAAGTTTTGATAGAGCATCTCGATGCCGAGATTTCTCGAGTCAACAGGATTGGAGATATAAACCTTATTCCCGTTCATCCAGATCTCCCCCTGATCGGCGATATAGGCCCCGCTAAGAATTTTCATCAGGGTCGATTTTCCCGCCGCATTGTCACCCACGAGTCCTACGATCTCGGCAGGCATCACTTCAAAACTTACATTTTGAAGGGCCTTCACGGCTCCGAATGTTTTGGAGATGTTTCTCATTTCGACCAATGGGGCATCAGACATGATCTTCTCCTTTAAGCAACCATGACCGATCTCAACATCCTCTCAGGGGAATGGATGGTCTCTCTGAAGACCTCAGGGAGGTCGGTCATTCCGAACCGCCGGGTGATGATCGAATCGAGATCGACCATCTGTTGATGGATCATTTCAATGGCCCGGGGGAAATCCCCCATCCCATATCTCACGGTTCCAAGGACATTGAGTTCATCAAGGGTGACCCTTTCCAATGGAACCTCCTCCTTTTCATGGCCTGTAATTCCGAGGAGCAGGATCGTTCCACCTCTCCGAGCAAATGAAAAGGATTGACGGATCGTGGCAGAAGTCCCTGCAGCCTCGATCACGATATCGGCCCCTCTCCCCTGAGTCCAGTCCCTGACCTTCTCTTCGATGCGGGGATCGGATCCGTGACAGACTCGATCTGCCCCAAGGGATGTTGCCTTCTCGAGCTTGAAATCCACGAGATCCGATACCAGGACACGGGCCCCCCTCTTTCTAACTACCTGAAGCAGGAGCAAGCCGATCGGCCCCATACCAAGGATTACCACATTCATTCCATTTCGAATACCGGCGCGGTGAGCTGCATGGATGCTGATTGCGAGAGGTTGAATCAGGGCGGCTTTCTCAAAAGCGGTGGTATTGGGGAGCCGGTAAGTAAATTTGGCCTTGGAAAGCGTGTATTCAGCGAATGAGCCCGGAAGCTGATGGCCGAGCTGTTTCAGGTTCTCACAGAGGGAATATTCCATCCTCTGGCAGAAAAAACACTCGCCGCAGACCGAGGAGGGCTCCACCACCACTCGGTCGCCCACACGGAAGCCCTCTACCGCTGTCCCTTTATCGACGATGACTCCCGAGAACTCATGTCCGAGGATCAGAGGAAGACGGATCAAGGGATGCTTTCCCTCATAGGCCTTGATATCCGAACCGCAGATGGCGGAGGCCTTGACCTGAATGAGGAGCTCGTCGGGTCCGGGCATAGGGGTCGGGACTTCTTCTATCGATATCTCAAACGGTTTTTTACAGATGGCTGCCTTCATTTTCACCTATGATGAGTCAACTCGATTAGGTTCCCATCCGGATCGAGGCAGAACATATAATCCGAGCCGTCGTGGGGTCTCTTCCCCGGAACCTCAACAATCCTTACCCCTTTCAAATTCAGGATCTCATAGGTTTCCCGGATGTCAGCCACTTCGATCGCAAAATGCTGTCGCTGGTTGATCTGCCCATTGACCTCCATGAGGTGGAGCTGTTGGGGGCCGATCTGATACCACTCGCCTAAAAATCCAAAATCGGGTCGCAAAATCGGTATTAAATTAAGAATCCCTTCATAGAAGGCTTTCGATTGTTTGAGGTCCTTAATCATAATAGCAACATGATGATATCCCTTTACCTGAATCATTCGATCTCCTTTAATGTCTCCACCATAAAC
>Ga0315280_10000467_pt1 | contig 75296 bp, 79 predicted proteins | sample YL17G06_40_MG_FD_203697 | JGI IMG/M metagenome (GOLD analysis project Ga0315280, IMG submission 203697) | Sediment microbial communities from Yellowstone Lake, YNP, Wyoming, USA - YL17G06_40 | ecosystem: Environmental > Aquatic > Freshwater > Lake > Sediment | place: USA: Wyoming | collected... | reverse complement strand
ATGGAGGAAGGATTGGTCCTAAAACGACTATAAAGATTGAAAATATTAACGTAGGAATTTAAAGCTCTGCTAATTGGTACTAAATCAAAACCCTCCTTAAAATAAGTCGTAATCCAGATGTAAAATTGCCAAACGATGGACTCAGACATCGTGCCATTGTGAGCCAGGACAAAAGAATCGCAGTTCCGATATGCAGAATCTGTATTCCAGCTAATCTCAACGTAAGAGGTCATTTGAATCAATCCAAGTTAGCTGCACAACTGGATTTCTTCATTCTTCCTAAAGACTTCCCTTGGGAAAAGTATGTAGAAACGACTGCTTATAAAATATATTGTCTTTTTGCAGATATATGTGCATTTGATCCTTCTATGCGGTGCCAGCTAATACCCGCATTAGAAGGTGACCATATATTAGATATTGAAACATGTGAGTTTAATCTTGGAAAGGGTCGATGGGATGCAATATTTCGTTGCATATATGTTAAGGATCCGGCTATGACTATGAAATTGAAATACAGCATCTCTTTCCCTGCAACAATTGATCCAGATCTTGCCTTGAACAGAGGCATCTGTGATGATATTCAAAACACGACTTATGGTGAAAACGAACCTACAGAAATGAAGTCTCTCAGAGTTTTACATGAGATTGAATTAAGAAGATTAGGAATATATAAAAAAGATTCTTGATCGACTTGATGGTTTTATGGGCTTAACTGAGGCTGAGAGGCTTTGGTTCTCGTACTTTGATACACCCTCGCTTCAAGCGTTCGAAGCAAAGACTAGTGCCGTCGGAGCCCGCGCCCATCGCGCTCGTGTGGGCCCGCCTGGGCGTGCTGGCGTGGGAGCAGAGCCAGGCGGTTAGTGGGATCGGCAGAGAGCAATGTTTTTAGCGTTATAATGCCCATTAATTTGTCCAGATAGAACATGGAAATAATCGATCTGCTCAAGAGCCACGCCCAGGAGATCAAGGCTTGTTTTGGCGTCAAGAGGATCGGCCTCTTCGGCTCCTTCGCCCGCGGCGAGCAGAAGGAGGCCAGCGACATCGACGTACTGGTGGAGTTCGAGAAGCCCACCTTCCGCAACTTCATGGATCTTTCCTTTTATCTGGAAGACCTCTTCGGGAGAAAGGTGGACCTTGTCACCGTCAAAGGGCTACACCCCCGCATCCGGCCATACGTGGAAAAGGATGTGATCTGGTCTGAATAAGGACAAAGAATTCCTGGAGCATATTCTTGAGGAGGCGGATTTCCTCCTGAAGAACTGCAGGAGGCTCGAAATTCAAGATCTTATGACGGATGAGGTTCTCAGCAGAGCCTGTCTGAAGTCCCTGGAGATCATCGGAGAGGCCTCCAAAAATATCTCTGAGGGCTTGAAGGAGAAGCATCCTGAGGTAGAGTGGAGGCGAATGGCGGGCATGAGGAACAAGCTGGCCCACCACTACTTCGGTGTGGACTGGGAGATCGTTGACGACGTTCTCAAGAATGAGCTTCCCGAGCTGCGATTGAGTATACTGCGAGTACTATCTACGCATGAAATCTGAATAATAGTGGCGTTCTCTTTTCAATGGAACAATTTTCTCGGGTTCATAATTGGCAGATCTCAAGAAGTTGGCTTCGGGTCGAGAGACAACCTCTTCCACCATCGGGTACTGCACTCACGATCCTGCGCCTCAGCCGCCCTCCCACACGCGCGCTGGGCGTGGGCCCGCCCGGGCATGCGTGCAGGAGCACGTCCGGCAGTTGGACGCTAGGCGGAGCGAAAGAATCAAGGCGATCGAATTGATATAGGATTTGGCCAATTTCTGTTCAACGTATGGCTTCAGGAAAAAGCTATAATCTTGGCGCATGCATAGCATCTTGGCGTAAACAGACATGGCTCGTATACCCATTGACTTGGATAAAATAGCAGATTTTTGCCGCAGGCATCATATCCGCCGCCTGTCTCTCTTCGGGTCGGTATTGAGAGACGACTTCATGCGTCTTCGGTTAAGAGCTGAATCGCCTTGCCCATGTCAAAAATCTAGGCGTGGTCCCAGTGGTAGATATTTAGATACATGATCGCCGGAGTCGAAACTAAAATTTGGTCGAGTCAATTGCATCCCGCTTTTGTAAAAATATAATTGCAGAATTTATTAAATATTCCTTAACCGAAGACCAATGGAGACGACTTCGGGCCGGATAGCGATGTCGATGTGCTTGTGGAGTTCGAGCCCGGCCATACTCCTGGACTGGCTTTTTTCTCGATGGAAGAAGAGTTGTCTCAAATCATCGGGAGAAAGGTGGATCTTAACACCTCCGGATTCTTGAGCCCCTACTTCAGGGATAAAATCGAGAGAGAATCGGAAGTGCAATATGTCACGGCGTGATGCAGAGATTCCCCTGCGCCAAATGCTCGATCATCCAGGGAGGCGATAATCCTGTCAAAGGGCGAAAGCCTGGAGGATCTTGCCGATGATCGTGTACTTGGCCTGGCAATAGTCAGGCTTATGGAGATCGTCGGAGAGGCTGCCAATAGGGTTCCAAAGGAGGAACGATCGAAACACCCTGAGATACCTTGGACGCAGATCATCAGCTTGAGAAATCGCTTGATCCACGGCTATGACGCCATCGACTATGAAATCCTTTGGCATATCCTAAACCATGACCTGCCGGAGCTTGTTATCTCTTTGGAGGGAACACTAGGCACTGATATTGAGTAAGCTGACGATAGTGAAGAGCATGGCCAAAAGATTGATGAATAGCCAGAATAATCGTAAGGGGTGCGAGGCCCCTGGCGCCCCGCATCGCGACAACTCCGCTTGTAGGCTGGCCCGCCGCCCACACGCGCACGAGCCCGCCCAGGCGTGCGGGAGCGGCGAAGTCTTGACCAAAGATTCATATCCGACCTGCTGCATAATAAATCGTGAGGCAACGTTGGTATGGCTCGGCCAATAGAATTGGGATTGATCCTGGAAGGGGAGGATGCAGAAGAGTTCTTAGAGGATCTCAGGAATCCCAAGAAGCCCACCAAAGAGCAGATGGAGATGTTTCGGGAAGCCATCAGGATCTGCAAAGAGCATCCGGTTTCATGAAGCAGATCCCTCTTGATGAGCTTCACGTGGAATACCTAAGAGAGCGCCACGACCTCTTGTTTTTTCGCTGCAGCAATGACGACTTGAACGATTTCCTGAAGGGAGACGCAAAGCAGTCCCAGGAAGATCTGATAAGCAGGACCTATCCTCGCTATCTTGCCATAAAAATCGCCAGGCTGGCTGTTTGACGAGAAATTTGAGGGCGGCGGCATAGGGCGCTTCCTGCTCTTATGGGCCACAGGTAAGGTATACCAGCTATCCAGAGAGGTCGGATGCAGGTACATAACCCTGGACTCGAAACGAGAATCCGTCGGCTTTTATGAGAAATTCGGGTTTAAAGTGATCAAGAAATATGCAAACCGCAGCTTTCCGCCCATGTACCTCAATATGTATCCGATAGTTTTGCAGATGCAGCAAGAGAATTCAGAGAAGGGTTAGTTCTCCACCAAGTCCAATCGTCTCATCGAGGTTATCTAAGGCGACGGCTCCGGCCCGATGGCAGGCCCTCTCGCCCCCGATGCCGTATCCAAGAGCTGCCCCTCGGAGCCCCCACCCCACGCGCGCGAGCGGGCCCGCCCGGGAGTGCGGGCAGGAGCGCTGTCCACCGATTAGGGCAAGTCCAATCTACGCTGATGGATGGCTTCCACCGCCCTGCCTGCGAGTAAGCACGCACGGAACTCAACGGTAGAACCCATAAAGGTCTTGCTTTTCCATCATAGAAATATGCATCAATGCCATGCGATAAACTTATATGGTCTTGCGAACCTAAGACAATATTGCTAGATTAGAGAAATATAGCTGCAAAAGAGCAATGAACTGTCTCCAAACGAAAATGAGAAGAGTTGAGCAAAGGCGAAAAAATGAAGCGAAGCAGAGATACCATAATCTCCCAAATTCTGGATATCTGCACCGGTGGGGCGAGCAAGACCAAGATAGTATATCAAGCAAACCTCAACTTCAGAACGGTAATTCCATATATTGAGCTGCTGATGAAGAACGAGCTATTAGAGACCACCCCAGATTCAATTGTCATATATAAAACGACTGCAAAGGGCGCCAAATTACTTAGAGAATTTAGGAGCATACGAAGTTTGTTGCCCGAAATATACGATATAGCTCAGAGAGAGGTGTGAAGGCTCGATAAACAGAGCCGTCGTTGAATCACGGCATACCTTTATCCTCACATTATCTAAAATAGAGAGGTCCTATACGAAACTTTGAGCGTTTTAAAAAAATTAGAAGGATAGAACGATTCTCTACAGCGCTACGAAGCCGTTCTCCTCGGCGATCTTCTGGCCCTCAGAGCCGGTCATGAAATCTATAAAGGCCTTGGCCCCAGGCTTTGCATCGCCAAAGGTGTAGAAGTACAGCTTGCGATTGAGCTCGTAGCTGCCTCCTCTGATGGTCTCCTTCGTAGGTTTTACGCCATCCAAGGTGATCACTCCCACCGAGCCGTCCTCGGCATAACTAAATCCCAAGTATCCTATGGCCTTATCGCTGCCGGTTATGGCAGTTCGCACCTCTGCATTGCTGTTTGCCCCAGTGTTCACACCGGGAGTCTCAGCCGCCTTGCTGCCCATGATCTCTTCGTTGAAGGTATCCCTGGTTCCTGAGCCCGCCTCTCTGGCCACCACCAGTATCGGCTCATTCGGGCCGCCCAGGTCCTTCCAGTTATTGATCTCTCCCGAATAGATCTTCTGGACCTGGTCCTTGCCTAGGGACGTCACGCCGGCATTGTAGATCTGCTTGCTCACGGCTATGACTATGCCGTCATAGCCCACCATATTCTCCCCGAACTTGTCGCCAAACTTGCTCTTCTCCTCGGCAGTAACCTCGCGGGAGGCCATTCCTATCTGGGAGTTGCCCGCAGCAATGTCATTGATGCCCACGCCGGTGCCGCCTCCGCTTACAAGAGCCTCGTAATCAGACTGCTCGGCGTTGAAGGTCTCAGCCCCTGCCTGAGCCAGGGGCAGAACAGTGGTCGATCCGGAGACTCTGACCGTCTCCTTTGCCATTGCGATAGAGGTGCCAACTGCCCCAATGAGCAGGGCAATCAATAGAGCACTTAGTAGCTTCCTCAATGAATTCACCGGCGTGAGGGATGACGAGAAGATACATAAATTTGATCAAAATAAAATATACATCGCCCATTACACACATTACGAGATAATAGAATATATAATCTATATTCCATATCCGGCTGGATCTACCACGATATCTTCTTGCGATAGTGATTTCTCATAATTATGGCCAGCATATTGGTGCCCAATACCAGAGCAATAAGCACCAGAGCCGTGCCCCAGGCCCTGGCCTCGACATCCCATGCTCCCAAGAAATAAATCAGATTCAAGAGGTGATAATCCAGATTGTTCACCGGTTGGAACACATTTGGTATCACACCGTAGATCATCTGAACCGGCGTGGCGGTGAAGGTCACTGCTGTCCACATTATGGGCGCGGTCTCTCCCGACGCCTTGGCCACTCCCATGATGACGCCAGTGAGGATGCCGGGCATTGCCGAAGGCAGGACGACTCTGCTTATCGTTTGCCACTTCGTTGCCCCCAGAGCCATGCTGCCTTCTCGCAGAGAGTTGGGGACGCTCTTCAGAGCTTCCTGGCTGGTCAGAATTATGGTGGGTATATTTATCAATCCCAGGATTATGGAGCCCGACAGGAGGGAAACCCCGAATATGGTCACCAAGAAGGCCAGGCCGAAGAGTCCAAAGACCACCGAGGGAACGCCGTTCAGACAGCTCACAGCTATAGTAATCAGGCGGTTGAGCTTCTGATTCCTGGAATATTCATGCAGGTAGATGGCCGCACCGATGCCCAGCGGAGAGGACACGACCATGGCGCCAAGAACCATCCAAAGTGATCCAATTATTGCCGTGCTGATTCCGCCGGCCTGGCCCAGCCTTCTGTGAGGCGTGGTCAGGAACTCCCAGCTTATGACCCATATTCCTTTATATATTATTATGAAGAGGATGCCGCCCAGGAGAAGAAGCGATAATACGGCCGATAATCGGATCGCCAGGAATACAAGAGCCTCCCTCCCCTTGGCGCTATAGCCGTAGACGATATTAAGAGCATCCTTGATGTTCAACAGACTGGCCAGAAAGACCAGCAGGGAAAGAATAAAAGTATACCCGAAGGACGCTCCCATTCCCAAAGGCCTCTTGATGACAAATCCCGGGTGAAGAACGTCAGAAAATACCAGGAAAAAAACGGCCAGGCAAAAAATGAGATCCATGGCCAGGATGGGCATAGCCTTCTTCGAAACTGTACTGGCGGTCAAAAAAGATATGAGGATCAGTAAAGGGTTGCCCAGCAGGCAGGCTTCCCAGAGGGGCAACAATCTGCTCAGATCTGGCTGCAGGACGAGACCTGCCCCTGAGGACGCAAATAGAAATGCAGCTATCGCAAAGGATGCAGCCAAGGCTGGCTTAATCTTCAATCAGTATCCTCCGAATTTCTTCCTTATTCGAGCCCTGGTCAGATCTGCAATCAGGCTGAGAAAGGAGACCACGATAAGAAGAATGAATCCCACTGCAAAAAGAACGTGATAATGCATAGATCCCCTGGCCACCTCTCCCATCTCACCGGCTATGACCGAGGTGAAGGTAGCGCCCTGATCAAAGATGTTGTAGAGGGGAGAGGGCAATCGGGCTACATTGCCCACCACCAGGAGCACCGCCATGGTCTCGCCGATTATGCTTCCGATGTTAAGGAGGACGGCCGCAGTTATACCGGACGAGGCTGCCGGTATGGTTACATGCCTCAAGGTCTGCCATTTATTGGCCCCCAGGGCCAGAGAGCCCTCTTTGAATTCACTGGGCACGGCCCTCAAAGCATCCTCGCAGATGGTGGTGAGATAGGGAATGAACATTATGCCCAGCAGTATGGACCCAGCCAGGATCGACCTACCCGTGAGCATATCAAAGCTGTCCTGCAGATAGGACACCAATACGATCACTCCCAAAAATCCGTAGACTATGGAGGGCACGCCTGCCAGCAGCTCGATGGCTGGCTTCAATACCGCCTTGCTCTTCGGACCTGCCAGCTCTGCCAGGTAGATGGCCAGAGGAAATCCGATGATGATATTAATAAAAAGTGCCAGAAGGGTGATAATGAGGGAAGTGACTATCAGGGGCAAAAGGCCGTAGATATCTCCTGTTGGGTGCCATTTCTGGCCCAAAAGCAGCGAAAAGATGCCCAATTCGGCGAACGCTCGAAGGCTTTCGTTGACGAGAAAGTAGAAGATGAGAAGGGTGATGAAGATGGAGGCGATGGCGGATACCAACAACAACGCCTCTATGAACCACTCTCCATATTTGCGAGGCACCTTCAGCCTTGGCCGATCCATGCATGAGAGGAGAACACATTCGCGGTTAAAGCCCTTGCCTATATGATCTATATAGAGAATTTACCAAATCAGGATTTTATAGAGCGATCTCTTGCAGAAAATCAGGAGCCGATCCGGCTGAGGATCTCCCCTGGCTCGTAGCGTATGCGGATGACGCGGCTTCTGCCTCGCTCGCCTGCGCCACTGAAATCGGTATCGATGAGCCGGATGGCATCCAGCTTATTGAGGATCTCGTGGAAGCGGGTGTACCCTGTGCCCGTCATCTCGTGGAAGCGGCTGAACAGCTCGCCCGCGCGGCAGCTCTCCAGCTTTGCAGCCAGCCGCAGCACCTTCAGCTCGTCCTCTTTCAGAGCCTTTAGGGCGTAGGTGAGGTGAACCAGTCGGGAGCGCTCGTAGGAGCTCTCCACATCCTGAACGGAGATAGTCTTGGAGGCGCGCTTCTCCGCGGAGAGCCCGGATCTCTTGAGGAGGTCGATTCCCACCCTCAGATCGCCGGACCTGTCCGTGTAGTCCACCACCGTCCCCAGGACATCCTCTGCCATCACGCCGGGATAGAAGCCCAGCTGCACCCTCCGAAACAGGATATCCCGAAGCTCCTCCCGGGTGTAAAGGGGAAATACAACCTCTTCTGTCTGAAAGACGGAGACTACCCTGGGATCGAGAACATAGTTCAGAGTGGGCTCACTCAACACACCTATCACGCCCATCTTGGCGCCGGGACAGGTCTCATGGGCCCGCAGGAGGGAGTATAAGACATGGTCCACCTCCTTCTCGTGGAAGAGATAGTTTATGTCGTCCAAAGCGACGATCAGGACCTGTTCCTTCTCTGCAGAGGCCCGGGCCACCTTCTCGAAGATGCGCTTGAAGGATATGCCGCTGGAGGGAGGCGCGTGCCCGAAGATCTTCTTGTAGAGCTGGTAGAAGACCGCATATCTGGTGGAGTCCATCTGACAGTTGACATGCACGGGAACGACCTTGGAGGTGTGGGCCTCAATCTCCTCAAAGAGCTTGAAGAGCGTGGTGGTCTTCCCTGTGCCCGGTGGGCCAAGGCACAGGGCGTTGACGGGGCTGGCACCCTGTAGGGCGGGCCGAATGCAGAACTTCAGGCTGTTCATCTGCGCTTCACGGTGGAGGAAGTGCTCGGGCAGGTAGTCCAGCTCGAAGAGATCCCTGTCCTTGAAGAGCGTCTCCTCCCAGAGGAGCATATCAGGCTTCTTGGCTTTCTCGGGGCTCACTAGTTCAGTATATTTTGTATTTCCTTCTTCAATATGGCGCTCACCAAAGCGCCATCTGCTTTACCCCTCAGCTCCTTCATCACCAAGCCCATGAGGGGACCTGCTGCCCTCTCGCCTTTAGCCTTGACCAGATCCGCCTTGCTGGCCAGCACGGCCTTCACCACGGCCTCCACGCCTACCTCATCCACGCCCGCCAGGCTTGCGGCCTTGGCAGCCTCAGCAGCGCTCATTTCTGGATGTTTTGCCAGGGCGCGCAGCAGATCCACCAGACCCTCCTTGGCGATCCGGTCCGAGGCGACCAGGGCGAAGCCATCCCTGAAATGCTGGTCTGTCAGTTGGGAGACAGAAACGCCCTCCCTGGCCAGCTCGATGGGGATGGTCTCCAGGGCCCGGACCACGATGGATGATGGAACCTTGAACTCAGCCACGATCTCCTCGAAGAGCTGGTAGTTGGGCGAAGCCGCCATGACGCGAGCCAGCTCCGGGTTGAGACCATGATCGCGCTGGAAGCGACTCGCCCGCGCTGCAAAGAGCTCAGGCAGCTCGAGCTGGTCCAGCATCTCGTCGGTGACGACGATGGAGGGCACATCCGTCTCTGGGTACATCCTGGCCGAGCCGGGCAGGGGCCGCATATACTCCGAGCAGCCATCGGGCAGCGCCCGCCGCGTCTCCTCCGGCACGCAGGTCAAAGCCTCCCGGGCGCGAACCAGCACTGCCTGCAGCGCCTTCTCGGCCCTTTCCTTGGGGCCGGTGACCATGACCACGCAGTCGCCCTTGTCTGCGGCGAGCAGGCCGCGCACTGCCTCAACTTCATCCTTGGTCACGCCATAGGCAGGCAGCTCATCGGTGTGGAAGATGCCGCCCACTCCGGCTCGCTTCGCTCTGTCGGACAGCTCCGTGCCCAGGCGGCGATCGGGCTGAACCTCGCGACCCACAAGCCCATCAAAGCCCACGAGCCGACAGGCCAGGACCACGCCGCCGCTCTTGATGGACTTGGCTATTACCTTTGATTTCGTGGCGGAGAAGAGGGCAGTGACATCCCAGATTTTGTCGTTCCCGCTGGCCTTGCGGCGCAACAGATCCTCTTTTATCTCCAGCAGCCGCACCTGGCGCTGCACCTCCAGCTCTACGATCTTGTCGATGAGGTTCAGGTCCTGAACGCCCTTCACCTCGACGCGCGCTCCGCCCTTGATGGAGACGTTCACATCCTGGCGGATGGTGCCCAAACCGCGTTTGACACGCCCTGTGGAGCGCAGGATCATTCCCAGGGTTTTCGCCACCTCTCGGGCATGCGCCGGCGAGATGATATCCGGAGCGGTTCCGATCTCCACCAAAGGGATGCCCAGGCGGTCCAGAGAGTAGACCAGGCTGTCGCCCCGGTCGTCAACGATGCGCGCCGCCTCCTCCTCCAGGCAGAGGAGGCCAATGCCCACGGGCCCTTGCGCAGTGTCGATGCTTCCTTTGGAACCGATGTAGGCCGTGCGCTGGAAGCCGGAGGTGTTGGAGCCGTCTATCACCATCTTGCGCATGGTCTGCACCTCGTCCACGATCTTCATGGCGAGCAGGCGGGCGATGACCAACGAGATCTCCAGAGCCTCGGGATTTATCTCTCGCGGAGGCTCTTCGTCCGCTTCGACCAGGCAGGTGGTATCGTAGGATTTGTAAAGAAACTTGCGCGATACCAGGACCTCTTCCAGAGCGGCGCGGTCTATCTCACCCAGCTCACTTCTCGAGGGCCGAAGATATCGGAAGAACTCGAAGTTGGACTCCTCCACCTCCCGGTGCTTTGTGGGGCAGCCGCAGAAGAGCTTGCATGCGGTATCGAGCTGCTGGTGAATCTCGATGCCGCATATAAGCCCCAGGGCGCGGTAGTCTAACCCCTCGGAGACAACATTAGCCATCGATCACCGTTCAGAGACCGCGGGAGGTTTAACTCTTTTGACTGCCTCTCTTATGTCCTCGGCCTTGACCGTCTTCCTCTTGGCGTGGCTGGCCCAGCCGACTGCTTCGCGGGCCACCTCTAAGCCATAGCTCTCCAGGACCTCTGCCAGCGCATCCCTCGCGCCCTCGCTTACCCTCTTCGCCCCCGCCTCGCGGATGAGCCTGCTCACCGGGGCAACAGGAAGTATCGGCATTCTTCTATCACCTCATAAATCCGGACTTTGCAGCCAGAAGAGCCAGAAAGAACGACCCTTCCGGATCTGCAAGCCCTAATAGGCATTTTATGCACCGGTAATTCCATATATAATTTTTGTAACGCAAAGGTCTGCACTATTCTGAAGAATCATCATAATTTGCCCAAATCCAGATTTCTTATTTCGGATGGATTCCTTTATCAGGATTTTTTGAAGATTCCGACGATGATATCCGGTTATTCAATCTGCAAACTCATCAGGAAGGGCAAATCCAGGAATGTGGAATGGTAAATGTTATTACGTTGCAGCAACACCGGAAGAGAGGGAGGAGCAAAAAATGAGAGAATTCGGATGCAAGGCAATAATTTATAAAGATCTTGAAGATGTTTATGGTCCATGCGGATGCGGCATGGACATGGCCATCCTGCCCGTGCTCCTTCCCAGACACTGGTTGGTGGAGGAGCGACCGCCGGAGGTAGAGGAGCACGAGTTCGGCAAAGGCTTCGATTTCAGAAGGGTCTCAGGCTTCAGCTGCAATAAGGTCTTCGAGCATGAGATGGAAGGTATAGAGTACATGGCCAACTTCTCCTGCTGCAGGGAGTGTGCCGAGAGGGCGGTTATGTGCGGATATGCCGTCTGGGCGGAGAAATCCTACCCCCTGGTGCTGCGCTAGATACTTCATGTAAAGATAAATATTTTAGAATTGTGGATTATATTAAGAGGGATTCGTTTGAAGTACAGAGTCTATTCCACCAATTCCTGCCCCAAATGCGAACAGCTTAAAAAAGCGCTGGCAAAGGCGGGCATCTCTTTCGAGAACCTGGACATGACCACCCCCGAGGCGCTCACGGAGCTGCGCATCAGTGGTGTATTCACCCTTTCCGCGCCTGTTCTCCAGGTGGAGGAGAAGTTCTACACCGTCGAGGATCTCTTCCAGGGAGAAAGGCTGTTGGACCTGGCGGCGATCCTCAAAGGCTAGAACTCCCGCCCCCGCACTCTACGGATATCGAAGACCGCCGTGCTGGCCACGTGCATCACGGCGAAGGTGCCGGCCTGGATGGGATCGGTCACCACCAGGTCAGCCTGCTTGGGAACCGATCCGGCCATCTTCAGAGCTATGACCGGTATGCCCTCCGCCTGAAGCTTCTTCACCTCCTCGGTGATGCGCCCGCCCATGAGCGCGCCCGCCAGGACGAGGATGGAAGCACGGGGCAGTCGGCTTACGGCGCTGACCGCATCGGCAATGGCGGATTCGCCTACGAGAGGGATGGTGTCCACGCTGATGCGCTCTCCTCGCAGGTTGTGCCGGTCGGCTTCATTGACGGCGCCCACGGCTACCTGGGCTACCTGGGCTCCGCCTCCTATGATGATCACCCTAGAGCCGTAGATCTTCTCGAAGGTCTTGTGAATGGAGACCTCTAAGATGGAATCCAAGGACTCCAGCTCCGCCACCATCTCGTCTACCCCTTCGGCCAGCCCATCGATCTCCATGTAGACCGATGCCTTGCCCTGGTTCACGCCTCGTTCCACCACGAACTGCTGGGTGTAGACAATGTTGCCTTGCCTCTTGGCCACCACGCCCGCGATATCGCGCAGCATTCCCGGGCGGTCCAAGCAGATCACATTTATGGCCGTGCTCATATCTCGCCTCTCTTTGCCCATCAATGGTCATTGGCAAACTTTAATATGACGAGTGATTACTCCCTGGCGATGGAGTTTTGTCCCCAGTGCAAGAGCATGATGATGCCGAAAGGCGGCATGATGGTCTGCCGGAAATGCGGTCACAAGATGCCGAAAGCCGCGGGCGAGGCCATGGTGAGCAAGACCTTGCGGCTCGACCGCGTGGTTCCCGTCCTGGAGCAGGAGTCCGCAGGACTTCCCACCACCAATGCCAGGTGTCCCGATTGCGGCAACAACGTCGCCTACTGGTGGCTGCGCCAGCTTCGCTCTGCCGATGAGAGCGAGGTTCGCTTCTTCCGCTGCACCAAATGCAACAAAACTTGGCGAGAGTACGACTAAGCATCAACTATATCAAATATTAAATTATCCTCTTCCAGGAGGCTCAAGGAATGTTCAAGGCAGTAATCAACGCAGAAACTCTGCGCGATGCGATCGATTCAGTCTCTTCTTTGGTGGATGAGGTGAAGTTCTCCATATCGGAGAAGGGCTTGGAACTGAAGGCCGTAGACCCGGCTAACGTAGCCATGGTATCGCTCAAGATCGGCGCGGAAGCTTTCGAGTTCTTCAAGGCCGACCAGGGTGAAATAGGTGTAGACCTGGTACGCCTTAGCGATGTCCTGAGCATGGCCGACAAGGGCGAGAACGTTCAACTGGAGCTGGACGAGGAGAGCCACAAGTTGAAGATAGGCGTAGGGTCTCTGTCCTATACCTTAAGCCTGATCGATCCCACGGCGATCCGAAAGGAGCCGCGCATCCCTGAGCTGGATCTGCCAGCGCACGTGACCTTGCCGGGCGTAGAGCTGCGGCGGGCGGTGAAGGCCGCGGAGAAGGTCAGCGATCACGTAATCCTGGGCGTCTCAGACGAGGGCTTCTACATGGAGGCCAAAGGAGACATAGACTCCCTCAAGCTCAAGATCTCCAGCACGGAACTGCTGGGCATGAAGCCGGGCGAGGCCAGATCTCTCTTCTCGCTGGATTATCTGGAAGACATGTCCAAGTCCATCGGCAAGGCGGGTGAAGTCACCCTGGAGATGGGCATAGACTACCCCCTGCGGGTGAACTTCAAGATCGGCCAGTCCGTGGAGGTCAACTACCTGCTGGCTCCGCGCATTGAGCAGGAATGAGAATATCCGATTACCCTTTTACCCAAGAAGCGGCCGAGCGCGTGCGAAGCTTGGGCTACTCCCTGGAGAACCTGCTCGGCAAAACCTCTTTTAAGTCTGTGCGCAGTCGCGCCGCGGAGCGGGTGCAGGGAGCCATAACCGGCTCAATCCCAGACAAGCAAGCGAACTCAGAGGCTGAGCATCTGGCAGAGCTGCTCTCCTATCCCCTGGCCAGACTCATGGTCTCCTGCCTGGATGATTCCATTCTCCTGCGCCGCTATGCTCTGGCGGAGGCCAAGCTGGCCTTCAAAAGGATGCAAAATGAAAAGTTGGAGCTGATTTTGCTGGCCAACGACCTGGGTCTCCATCCTCAGGGGTCCGGGCCATGGAAGCTTTACTTTGCCGAGTACATCCGGGCGGCGCACAGGATGCATAGCCCCAAATGGAAGTTGGTGAACCGGGACCTCCAGGAAGGCTATCTCACCGTGACGGAGGAGGAGCTGAAACGTCTCCTGGAGGAGGCGGTCAGGGAGAAGGTCCAAAAAGGTCTTCCGTTGCCGGTGGATGAGACGGTCTGTGCCAAGCTTGAGGATTACCTGACTCCCCTGCGGGGGGAGCTGGAGATCGTAAAAGTCCGCCTGAAGGTTGACCTGGGAAAGGTCGAGGAGAGCGCCTTTCCTCCCTGCATAAGGAGGATGCTGGCCGAGGTCGCCAGGGGCGCGAATCTCGCCCATTCCGCGCGCTTTGCCCTGGTGAGCTTTCTTTTGCAGATCAACATGACCGCAGAGGAGGTCATCCGGCTCTTCAACACCAGCCCGGACTTTGAGGAGGAGAGGACCAGGTACCAGGTGGAGCACATCGCCGGCGCCTCCGGAACCCAGTACAAGCCGCCATCGTGTGCCACCATGACCACCTACGGCAACTGCCCGGGTGAGGATGAACTCTGCCGCAGGATAAGGCATCCTCTCAGCTACTACGAGCGGAAAGCGAAGGCCTGCGCGCCCCTCAAGACTTCTGAAGCGCAGAAATAAAGGATTTCAACGCCGGATCGTCCAGCTTTGCAGGATCGGCCAGAAAGTGGATCTCATCCCCCGTCAGGAACTGGAAGCCAAGTCCTGCCTGCTCTGCAGCCTCCTTTTCCCCGAAGCCAAAGTCGGCCTGACCCGAAGCCACGGCTGTGGCGACAGCGGAATGCGTCCTGGCTAGACGCACGTATTTCAGATCTGAAATTCCCTGATCCTTCAGGACTCTTTCACAGATGGCCCTCATTGCCGAATTCCTCGGCCAGCCCACCATGCGGCTGCGTCCGATGTCCTGCAAAACCCTGGCGTCCTTGAAGATCAGCCCCAGCTCCCGGCGAAAGCCCTTCAGCACTGTTATTTTGCCCGATTGCTTCTGCGGACCGGACACGCCTGCCAGATCCGCCAGCCCGTCCTCCAGGCGGATCCTTCCCGACGCAGAGCCGACATTGAGCAGCTTGACCCGGAAGGGCAGGGTCTCAGCCAGCTTCTCCAAAAGCACGGAGTTCTCGCCCGCCACGACCAGGTCGGGAGCCTCCAGCTCTCCAAAGAGGAGCACCTCGACCGCATCGCCTTTCTCCAGGTACTCCACGTCGGCGGGAATTTCGATTACGCCATCTCCCCTGGCCAGGGTGGTGATGGAGCCGCTGCCTTTGTCCACGGGATAGACCAGGCCCCCAAAGACGCCTACGGCCAGCATCTGCTGGCGGCTTTCGGAGCGCACGGGTCTGGCCAGCCTTCCCGTTAGCTTTCTCCCATGAAATTTAAGGCCCAAGGCTTTTTGAATGGCGGGAGCGGCCAGAAGCCCGAAGACGGTCAGGGCGCTGGCGGGATAGCCGGGCAGGCCCAGGCAGGGCGTGCCGTCGATCAGGCCGAAGATGGTGGGCTTGCCGGGCTTCAGGTTCACGCCGTGAAATATCGTCTCCCCTATCTCATCCAGGACCTGGTAGATCATGTCGCCTGCACCCGCGGAGGTGCTGCCGCTCACCAAGATCAGGCCGCACTCATTGGCCATCTCTTGCAGAGCTTTTGACATCTCTTCTTTCCTATCAGGAAGAATGCCGTAGCCGATAGCCGTAGCTTGGCACTCCTCAGCGGCAGCGGCGATGCTGTAGGAGTTGATGTCGTAGATCTGTCCTGGCCCTAGAAGGCGGCCGGGTGGCACAAGCTCGTTGCCAGTAGAGGCCACACCCACCCGCAGGCTCCTGACTTTGACCTTTTCCCTGCCCAGCGCGGCCAGCACGCCCAGCTCGCGCGCCGCAAGCCTCGTTCCCGGAAAGAGCACCGCCTCGCCGAGAGCGATGTCGCTGCCCGCAGCCTGCACATTCTCTCCGGCATGGACGGGCCTGCGGATCAAGATCTCGTCGCCCTCGTGCTGGGAGTACTCGATCATGACCACCGCGTCCGCGCCCGGAGGCATCATGGAGCCGGTGGAGACCTCGACTGCCTCGCCCTTGGCGACCTGGACGTCCGCGGATGCGCCCATGGGAACACTGCCTGCGAGCCGCAGGCGCACTGGCCTGTCCTCTCTGGACTCAAGAGTATCCGCGGCATGGACAGCGTAACCGTCCATGGAGGCGCGAGAAAAGCCCGGAACGTCCACGGCAGAGATGATCTTCTCCGCCAAAACCGCACCCCTGGCGCGTTCCAAGGGAACTGCCTCCTCCACTGTCCGGGGGGCATGGTCGAGAACTATCGATTTGGCTTCCTCCAGGGGGATGAGGCTTCGAAACTCCTTAGGCATACTATCAAAACCTTGTGCTCATGGATATAGATCAGAGGCTTGCTGCTCTCTGCCTGAGAAGGTGATCCGCTAAGACCAAAGCCACCATGGCCTCGGCCACGGGCACGATCCTGGGCGGGATAGCCGGATCGTGCCTTCCTTGGATCTCGATCTCTGCGGCCTCGCCCCTAACGAGATCGACGGTGCGCTGTCGCCTAGCAATGGAAGGAGTCGGCTTCACCGCAATTTTGCAGACAATTGGAGCGCCCGTGGAGATGCCGCCCAGGATTCCTCCCGCGTTGTTGCTCTCAAACACGATCTTGCCTTCTCGGATGACTATGGGATCGTTCATCTCGCTTCCTCGCATTACGGCGCTCTCCAGACCTGCGCCGATCTCCACTGCCTTCACAGCACCCAGGCTCATCAAGGCCTTGGCCAGGTCGGCATCCAGCTTGTCGAAGACCGGCTCTCCCAGGCCCGCGGGCACACCTTTGGCGACTACTACTACTATGCCCCCCAGGCTGTCGCCCTCTTGCCGGACTTGATCCAGAAGCTGGAGCATCTTTTCGGCAGCGAAAAGATCTGGACAGCGAACGGGATTGGACTCGGCTGTTGACCTCAGTTCACTCATATCCGAAGAAATGATGTCGGCCTTTATCCCGCCCAGCTCGGCTACGTATCCGACGATCTCGATTCCCTCTTGCCGAAGGAGCTTCTTAGCAATGGCACCCGCGGCCACCCGGCCCACCGTCTCCCGCGCCGAAGCCCGGCCGCCGCCCCGGTGATCGCGAAGGCCGTACTTGGCCTGGTAGGTGTAGTCGGCATGACCCGGCCGAGGGGTATTCCGAAGAGCATCATAGGCTGATGAGTCGGCATCTTTGTTCCAGACCACCAGGGAGATCGGCGTACCGGTGGTCTTGCCCTCGAAGATACCCGATAAGATCTCCACGCGGTCCGCTTCTTGGCGCTTTGTGGAGGCCCGGCTCTGGCCGGGACGCCTGCGGTCCAGCTCTTTCTGAATATCTTCTGCAGCTAGAGACAAACCTGCCGGGCAGCCGTCCACCACGACGCCCACTGCTCTGCCGTGCGACTCTCCCCAGGTGGTGATGCGAAACAGGGTGCCAAAGGTATTGCCGGACATAGAACGACCGCCAGAACGAAATTAATGCTGGATACTGATATTAATTTTCCAGACCTACCTTTGCCTTAAGCCGGACGATATCATCTTCAATTCGCCTCAGCCTTTGCTCAAGGCTCATCCTTTGCTTTTGGATCTCATCTGGACGTCCTTATCTCACGGATGAGGTCCGACCTCGTCACCTCTAAAGCTTCAATCATTTCGTCTTGCTTTTCCAGCATATTACCTTGCTTATCAATCATCGTATCTAGCTTTTCAAGCATTGAATCCTGTTTGTCAAGCATTTTATCTTGTTTGCGGTCAATTCTCAAGAGCGCTGGAATACCTTTGTTCAACTGATCTGCAGTGAAAAAATGCAGAAAACCGTCAACTGACATCACAGGCCCTTGGCATTCCTCGAAAGCGACCGTCTCTACCTCAGCGCCCTCGGGCCGACTGGTCTTTGCGAACCTTTTGAACTCCTCGATCTGAAATTCCTCACCTTCGGTCAGAGCTACGAGAATCTGACGCCCATCCTCGAACTGGTTACGAGCAAAGAACCTTTCGCAACCTAATTCCATGGCCTTGCTGAATAGAAAGAACCTGTATCTGACCTCGTGAATCTTGCCACCGGTTATCCTGGCCTGAACCTTCATCCTTTTCTAAATTTATGGCTGCACATTAATAAGCTTCTGCCTTGCGTCCCGAATCTATTCTATTGCCGCAAGTTCCGCTACTTCGACCTCAGCGCCTCCGCAATCAGCGGCGCAACCGAGACCGTGCTGATGCCCTTGTCCAAGGTATCCGTGGCCAGGACTGACTCCACTCCGGAGCGGTAGAGCTTGAGCAACGCCGAACCCGTGAGCACAGCGTGTACTGCCGCCAGATAGACTCGCCTCGCCCCCTGCTGGCGAAGGAGGGAAATTGCAGTGGCCATGGTGCCGCCCGTGGCGATCATGTCGTCGATGATAACCACGTCCCTTCCCTTTACATCAATCTCCTTCGGCGCCATGGAGACCTCCGTGCCAGAGAGCCTGGTCTTCTGGAGGTAATCGTAATCTACCCCCAAATGGGCCGCGGCCGTCTTGGCCATGGCCACCGCGCCCTTATCGGGGGATACGATCGCGGGATGTTTCAGGCCAAGAGAGCCGATCCCCTCGGCCAAGAGGGGCGTTGCGTCCAGGTTCTTGGCCTCGCACTGAAAATGAGATAATATCGACGGGGAGTGGATGTTCACCAGATAGATCCGCCCGTTCTTCAAGAAGGGATTGAGCGCCGTGGCCACCGCCCGGGCAGTCATGGGCTCGCCGGGCTTGAAGACCTTGTCCTGGCGAGCATAGCCGAAGTAGGGTATGACCAGCGAAACCTTTCGATCCCGATAGATGTCCAGGAGCTGCAACAGATAAACGAGATCTTGATCCGTAGGCGTGGATTGGATTATCGCTACCTCGTCCTCCAGCGGCGTTAACACCTGAGTGTACGATTCACCATCGGGAAATCTCCGATAATCACAAAAAGCAAGCGCTTCCCCTAAAATGGCAGCCACCCTTCCTGCTAAGAGCTGGGAGGCCGGCCCTCCGATAATCATCAAAACCACCTAGCTGCCTACAACTTTCATTCTGACCTTGACCGTTGGTGTGACTATGGCACCCACCATGCGCAGGTCTGCGCCCACCTCAATATCCTTGAGGAGATCGAAGATGTTCCCGGCAAGCATCAAGGACCGAATGGGCTTCGCTTCCTCGCCCGGCGTGACCCAAAAGCCGTTTCTTGCCTCCACAGAGAAGTCTCCGGAGATGGAGTTGGCGGTATGGGCACCGATGAGACCGTTTACGAGATATCCCGTCGTCTCCGCCAGTAGGTCATGGGCCACCGGGGAGCTTACGATCAGGTTTCGGATGCCCACTCGGGGAACATCAGAGTATCCGGAGCGCACCGCGTTGCCCGTGGACCTAAGACCCTCTTTTCCCGCCGTGTAGCTGTCGTAGAGGAATCCCTTTAAGACGCCTTCTTCGATGAGAACGTTCTTCTGAGATGGCACGCCTTCCCCATCGAAGGCCGAGGAGTCCATGCCGCCCGCAAGCAGGCCGTCATCCATAACCCGGAGGCTTTCCGCAGAGATTATCTCTCCCACCCTTCCCGTCAGCGAAGAGCGCCCTTTTTGCACGCTGTCTGCGGATAGGGATGAAAGCAAGGTGCTCTCCAGCAGCTCAGCAAAAGCCAGAGGCTTGAGGAGAACCTCGAAGGTTCCGCTCTCGGCCTTCACGCCTCCTAAAGATGCCCGGGCCATCTCGGCCGCTGCTTTCCCCACCTCACCCAGGGAGGTAAGAAGGGTTCGAGAATTCTGGAACTCGCTGCCTGTGGCAACGTCTGCACCTTTTGCGATGGTTTCCAGAGAGGCATGCATCAGCGTTGAGGTCTCCAGCAGCTCAATGCCATGCGTGTTTATCACAAAACTTGTTCCAGAAGCGCAAACCACGCCCCCGGAGACAGGCTCCACTCCCTGAACCTCGGCACAGCCCTGCAGCATGCTCTGCGCCTGATCAATACACACCTCCGGCCCGATTCCTTCCAATTGCGCATCGAAGACACCCTCCGGTTGGACGGCCTTCTCCGGAAAGGGAAGGGAGCGCCAGGATTCGTCTGACCCTCTCGCCCGGGCGGCCCTTACGGCGCTACGGGCGACTGATGCTAAGAGTTTCATGTCGCTGGTGCTGGAAAAGCCGACCGCTCCCTTCACCACCGCCCTCAGGCCCAGACCGCGGTGAAAGCTCTCGCTGGCCAGTTCCACCACATTTTTTCGCAGGTCTACGTCCACGGAACGGCCCAAGACGCCAAAGACCTCTGCCTCCTCCGCCCCCTCTTGCATCGCCAAGGCCAGGAGCTGATCTGCATATTCGGTGAGGCTATCCGATGTATCTGAGATCTTCATCTCCGCCAGCCTCGTAAGGTGCCTGGGCCCGCTCCATCTCCTGGAGCTTGCCTATGATCTTCTCCATCTCCTTTGCCCGCTCCTCCAGAGCCTGCATGCCTACGTCCAGCCCCAGAATGCGGGAGAGAACCCTGAGCACTTCCTGCGCCGCCTTGGGATCGACGAGATATCCGCTGGTAACTCCCATCAGGCAGACGGCATCCATGCCCCGCAGGGCTCCCAGCCCCAGCAGGAGCCCGGAGACACCGATAATGCCTCCTCCCGGCTCGTTCTCGTGAAAGACTACCCCCTGCTGCTTCATCTCCTCCACCAGCTCCATCCTGGTGGCAGCACCCATGACTGTGGGCCTATCAACGAACTGACCCGTGCCATAGCCGCCCAGGGCATAGATGCGTTGCACCTGGAAGCTCTGGGCAATATCCAGGAAGATGCTCGTGAGCTCATAGTGCCCCTCGTTGGTGGCGCTCTGGTAATCGCCGATGAGGATGAGCAGATCCGGCTCGCCATCCTTTCCCTGGCGAGCATAGATCTCATTCCTGACCTGCTTGATGGTGCCGTCTTCTTTCACCATGACCTGGGGCGGAAAGTGAGGGGAGTAGATCTCGATGATCTTCTCCGCTTGCAGCTCCTCCACCATGTGATCGGCCACCAGCTTTCCCACATGACCCACGCCGGGTAGCCCCTCCACCATGATGGGATTCTTCAGCGTCATTTCTCTTACGCGGTGAACTAGCGTCTCCTTCATTTTGCCTCCTGGGCAATGGCTCTCCTGTACTTTCCATAAGGATCTTCGGGAGAGAACCTCGCCGGCTTGGTAATAACAGCAGGGGCGCCGCAGAGGGGACAGGCATCCTTCAGGGTGTAGCGGCCGCAGGCCGTACACCTCAGGATCTTGGATCTCATGCTTCTCTGAGGAAGGTGCCTTCTCCGCCGTGCTGCTCGATGTACTTCACCACAGCCTGAGCAGACTTCTTGAGAACAGACTCAGCATGCTTGTAGTCGGGAGCGGTAACATGAATGCGGTAGCGTGGCGCACCGATGTAGGTGACGTTGAGCGTCGCATCCTTGTCTTTGATGCGCTTGGCCTGCTTGAGGGCCTTGCGGATGACCTCCACTCCATCAGGAGCGGGAGAGGTGATATCCACGTAGCCGCTGATGTCAACGGAGGGTATCTTGACGTTCTCCTTGGAGAGATTTTCCAGGATGGCTACGTCTTCCTCTGGCAGGCCCGCATCTTTCAGGGCATCAGCTCCGCTGATCGCCGCCTCTTCCATAGCCAGGTAGAGGCTGTCGTAGGCGGCCACCAGGGCGTCGGCCACGCGCTTGACATCCTCGGGCCGGTCTTTGTAGGCCATCTCCAGCCATTTCCAGGCCTTCTGGTCGGCCTTCCACTCCTGGATCTTCTCCCGGCGCTGATGCTCATTCACATCTTTCAGGGAGAGGTCGATATGGTGCCGGGACGTGTCCACATTCAGGACTTTGCAGACGATCTTCTGCCCCTCTCGCACGTGGTCGCGGATGTACTTTATCCATCCGCTGGCCACCTCAGAGATGTGAATCAGGCCCTGCTTGCCGGAATACTCATCCAGAGAGACGAAGGCTCCGAAGTCCACCACTTGAGTCACAGTGCAGACCACTAGGGATCCAGGCTCTGGCCAGCCCTCACGTTGCATCAAAGATCACTCTAAGGCTTCCACTACCAGGGTCTTGATCTCGGCCTTGCCGCCCGTGGGCTCAGCCAAAGTCCGCCCGCATACCAGGCACTTCACGACCGTGGAGGCATGGGCGAAGATCACCTGCTCGTTCTCGCAGTCGTTGCACTTTACCTTGATGAACTTGGATGACAGATCTATCCCTCCACCAGGTCGAACTTGCCCGCCCGAAAGCCAGGCCGGTTGTGAGCCTTCTTGCAGACGCTGCAGCGGTACCTGAGGTTCAGCCTCTTGGTGGGCTTGTCGCCGCCCGGCACTTTGGAGAACTTGCCTTGATTTCCGATTCCATTGGCTCTGAGCTTCTGCCTGGAAATGTGAGTCAAGGAGGAAGCCCGGCCCTTTCTCACTCGCTCCACCGTTTGGGCGGTGTGCTTCTTGCAGAATGGGCAGTAAGCGTTAAGGTTTTTTGGCATCTTCACTTCAGATCATCTCTCAATCTTCACTTCAGCCGCTAGATTTTTGTTTCGCAGGTTTTTGGCGTGAACGGCCGGAAGGGCTGCCACATCGTCTTTGGAGAGGAGATAATTCCTCCCGTCAACTCCCACAAACAAAGGAACACTATCCAGCAACCTAACAACTTCGTAGTCCCGGATTATATCTTTCTTGCCCGTTAAAGGCCTTTCGGTGTGAGACACGTGAGCCATTATGGCCTCGCGTCCTTTTGCAATGCCCGAAAGAAGGCTCCTGTAGATCTCCTCCTCATCTTCGGTCATGCCCTGGAAAGCGTCCTCCCTGGAATCGGAGCGGGCGTTGCGCAGCGCCCGGCGGACGATCTTCTTCAGCCTCTGGTCGATGAGCCTGTTCACACTGCTCTTCTCGCTCTTGAGGGTATCATGGAGAATCTGGGCCTCTACGCTGAAGGGATCTCCTATCTTGGAGTGCTCCTGTCCCAGGCCGACCAGATAGGCTCCGACCTGCTGGTAAAAGTTCTTATCCAGATGCTGGAGCTCCGCGGACTTGCGCTCCTCCCGGAGCGTGTTGGCCAGGTCCATTCATCCTCCGTCAGCCCTTAGGCGCGGCTCTTTATCAAAGATTGGATACTATATATAGATTTATCACTGATTCAAAGCTTTGCCCGCGCTTCCGCCACACCCCGGGCCATGAGGAAGACCGCCGCGTGCAGCGGCACCTCCGTTCCGCCCTCGGCCAGAGAATAGCGCTCGCCCTTCATCTCCGTGCAAAAGGGCTTCTGGATCTCCAGGGGCACGGGATCATCACCGAAGACCACGGCATCCTGCAGGGGATCGAACTCCTCCAGGCCGGGCAGGGTTAAGGGCGTCACCCGGAAGCCAGAGCCGCCGTGCAGGCTTCCAGGACAGCGAATCAGCCGGCGCACATCGGCGGTGACAGGCTCGTCGGTCTCGCCACCCAAGACTTGCACAAACTGGTCAGCAAGATTATTATCGATAACGTATTTCCAAATTTCTTGAACACCCTTCAAACTATCCAGATTGCCAGAGCGTATGTCTTCTAAAACCTGATCGCTCTTGATGCGTGAATAGAAATCGACAGCGCGAACTTTTCCGATGCTTTTTATCTTGGTCAGCTTTATCACTGCGCTCTTTTCATCCATGCTGCGAATTTCCTCAGCGAACTTGACAATAGCATCATTGAATCTACCGCCCCATCCAAGCGAATTCTCAGGCGAACATCTGAGGGCACGAACCTTGTCATCACCGAAATCACCGGAGACCACTACCTTAAATCTCAACCTATTGATATCAAGCCCCCTGCCGGTCAGGTAGTCCAACACCTCCCGCCGCTCATCGCTACCAAGGGTCAGCACTCTTGGGTCTCGAATGTGTATGTGATAACCCCTACCTCCAGAGAAAGCCACATCGATGCTTTTCTCCGCAAACCCGAAGTCCGCCGTGAGAAAGCCCAGGAGCTTCAGTGTCTCCTTTTTCACCATGGCCAGCATCTCCCCGTAGGATTGGGGCGCTTTGCGCAGGTGATCGGCATCCAGATCAAAGATCAGATCCGCGCCCTGCCAGAGCTTCTCCTTCATGGTGGGCGCTCCGGGCCGCTGGTAGTAAGCAGCGGAGTGATAGATGTGGGCAGGCACCATGCTGCGCACGTAGTCCGCCAGCTCGCCCCGGTCAAAGAAGGACTTGTGGCGGCGCATGCCGGAGTCGTCGAAGAGGATGAAGCCCCACTCGCGCGCCTCCAGGGAGGGCGGGACGTCCAGAGAGGACTCAAGATAGTACTCCCTGAACTTCGAGATCAGGAAATTCCTGGTCAAGGCGTTCAAGATCACACCTCAGTAGATCTCTGGCCGCCGGTCGGCGAAGCAGGGGATCTCGCGGCGCACTGCATCCCGCTCGGCCAGGTCAACATCGTCCACGATCACCGCCTCCCCGGATCCAGCCTCGGCCTGTACCTCACCGCGAGCGCTGACGATGAGAGAGTCTCCCCCATCCGCCCAGTTGCAGGCCAGGTGGGGCATCTGGTTCTCGATGGCTCGGGCCAGGCAGAGGGCCCGCCACTGTGCCCTGCGGGCCGCGGGAAACTGGCCCCCGGTCACTAGGAAGTCTGCGCCTTGGAGGGCCAGGGCCCGCGCCACCTCGGGGAAGCGCAGGTCGTAGCAGATCTCAAGGCCCACCATGCCCCACTTCGTGGCCACGGGCGAGATGAAATCGCCGCCATCGAAGTGCTCCTTCTCCTTATCGAAGGGATGGATCTTGGGCCGCAGCTCTAGGCCTTCCGCATCGAGGCAGAACCCCAGGTTTTGACGGCCATTGCAAAAGGAGCCGATGATCAGGCACTCATGCTCGCGCGCCAGCGCCCGGAAGGGATCAAGAAGGGGAAAAGGCGAGAGGTCCTGCGCCCCGGCTTCGTAGCAGAAGCCCGTGAGAAAGAGCTCGGGATAGATCAGTATCTCAGCTTCGCGGCGCAAGGCCTCGCGGGCCAGCTCCAAAGCCCTGCAAAGGTTCTCCTTGGGCTGGCAGAGCTCGACGCGAAGCTGGAGGCAGGCGGCACGCATATTAAAAAGAGGGCAAGTTCGTATATATTAAGATAGATACAAAGGAGTCAAGATGGCCAAAAGCTATAAGCTCCGGACCTACGAGATTCTGGAAGCAACGGAATCCGACGACAGGACGGCCGAGGCAGTGAACATCTTTTTGCTGATCCTGGTGATCCTCAACGTCACCGCCGTGGTCTTGGAGACCGTGGAGAGCATCTATGCGGCGCATAAGGTTCTTTTCAATTATTTTTTAGATATATCAGTTATAATATTTACTATAGAATATATTTTGCGCGTCTGGTCTTGCAATATGGACCCAAGCTACAAAAATCCTCTTCTGGGAAGGCTGAGGTACGTCCTGACTCCTCTGGCTCTCATAGATCTCATGGTCATCCTGCCATTCTATCTGGCGCTGGCATTCCCGACGGACCACAGGCTCCTGCGCAGCCTCAGGATTCTTTGGACCTTCCGGCTGCTAAAACTTCACCGGTACTCCCAGTCGCTTCAGACCATAATAGACGTCATCAAGGCCCAGCAGCGCGAGCTGGCCATGAGCTTTTCGGCCATAATCTTCTTCCTGGTTCTGTCCTCGACGGTGGTCTACTTCCTGGAGCACGATGCTCAGCCCCAAAACTTTCCGAACATCCCTGCTACCATGTGGTGGGCGACCCTGACCATGACCACCATCGGCGAGAATGTCTATCCCGTAACCCCCTTGGGAAAAGTGGTGGGCGGTCTGATAATAATATTAGGAGTGGCCACCTTCGCTCTTCCTACTTCCATCCTCACCTCCGGCTTCGTGGACATGCTGCAGAGGCGGCGAGAGGAGCAGCAGGCCAAAGAGAAGGAAAGCGCCGAAGACGGCCCTTAGAAAGAAGAATGCTTTATATCCAAGACACCACTTTTTGGCTTGTATCGATGGATCAGAATCTCAAGACCCGCATCTTCAGCATCCTGGAGCCAGGGGACGAGGACAGCAAGTACTTTGATCCCTTCATCATGGGCCTGATAGTATTAAATGTAATTGCCGTGGTTCTGGAGACGGTTGACTGGATCAACGACCGCTATGCATTGATATTCAATGCTTTCAATGTCTTCTCCGTAGCTGTTTTCACAGTGGAGTACCTTTTACGCGTCTGGAGTTGTACTGAAGATCCGAAATTCAAAGATCCGGTTAACGGCAGGCTGAAGTTCATGATAACTCCACTGGCCATCATCGATCTCCTGGCCTTCCTTCCCTTTTACCTGCCCTTCGCCTTGCCGGAACTCAGGTTCTTGAGGGCCTTTCGGCTATTCAGGCTTTTCCGGGTGCTGAAGCTGGCGCGCTACTCCGAATCCCTGCAGACCTTCATGGATGTGCTGAAGCTGAAAAGGGAAGAGCTGGGCTTGATGCTCTTCGCCATCATAATTCTGCTCGTCGTCTCCTCCAGCCTCATGTACGAGGTGGAGCACGACGCTCAGCCCGATGCCTTCTCATCCATTCCGGCGGCCATGTGGTGGGGCGTGGTGACGCTGGCCACGGTGGGCTACGGCGACATGTTTCCCATCACGCCGACGGGCAAGCTCATCGGCTCCGTGGTGGTCATCCTGGGTATCGGCCTCTTTGCCCTGCCCACAGGGATTTTGGCGGCCGGTTTCTCAGAGGTGCTGCAGAGGAAGAGAGAGGCCAGGCGAAAGGAGGGCTTGATCTGCCCGCACTGCCAAATGAGGATCAGCGAAGCGCAGATGGGGGCGGCCTGCTCCCAGAGAGAAGAGAATGGAGAAAGTTGTTCAGATCCTAAGGCCAAGTAGTTGCCATGAGGGTCTCCGAAGAGATCAAGAAGGTCGAGCCGGTCGATGAGTTTCGGGTCTCCCAAGCTGCGGTTACGATCTGGGGTTTCATAGCTTTTTTTTGCGCTCAGAGAAGTGAGCTGGTCGCATCGGATTCGATCCGGCCCGCCCGCAGATAGCGTCCTGGTAGCAGCCTCTTAGTCTCCGAACCAGGGGGTCATCGCCTCTGCCCTACAGCAGGCGGTTGGGCCATCCGCAAATCCCGTTTCGCCTGCTCCATTGCTTTCAGGATGAAGTCGGTTTTTCCTCTGGTGTAGGCTGCGCGGTCCTGGGAGTATCTCGCGGCCAGACGCATCTTCAGCCTCTGGTATTCCCCAGCCGCCTCAGGATGTTTCGTGAGATAGTCCCGAAAAAGAAGACGATCCCAGTGCCCGAAATGGCTCTCTACCATGTGAATATGATGAGTCCTTCTGCCTTCAGAGTCTCTCTTGATGAACCAGGCATAGAAGGGCGGTGTGTCATCACCCCAGGTTGGCCTCCAGAAGTAATCGTAGCCCTGCGCCTCCAAGATGGGAACTATCCTCAGCCTGGTCTCCTCCAGGCTTTTGACCTCCACCAGGATATCGATGATGGGCTTTGCTGCCAGGCCGGGAACGGCGGTGCTTCCGAAGTGCTCAATTTGGCCGATGATCTCCCGAGGCAGACAGGCCAAAAGATGCTCCTTCTCTTCCTGGAAGAGCCTGGGCCATTTGGGATCGTAAGGGACCAGGGCCACGTTCTCCTGAACCACCCTTCTGATGCGCTCTTCGAGGCTTTCCATCAACTATCTCTGCATGGCCTTTCTTCTCAAATTCTCGGGCATCTTCTCCAGGGCATACCTCAGCGCTGTCCTGGGCATCTCACTCTTTCGCTTCATGATGTGGTCGTAGACCTCTTCCTGGTGTTTCTTGCTCGCCTCTTTCAGCATCCAGCCGTAGCCCTTCTGCACCAGGTCGTCTTTGTCTTTCAGCAGAAGGTCTGAGATCTCCAGCACATCCTCCAGGAACTTCCCCTTCCTGGCCGGGAGGATCAGCGTCACTGCCGATGCGCGTCGAAGCCACCTGTTCTCTGATCTGGCCCAATCTTTGAGATTTCTTATGTATTCAGGGTACTGCTCGATGAAGGAGCCTAAAGTGTGGTTGCAGAGAGTGTCGCATTTCGCCCAGTTGTCGACGTACTCCCGAACCCAGCGCTCGAATACCTGGAAGTCTGTGGGCTCGTATCTCTTTCGGAGGGAGTAGGCCCACTCAAAGGCGACGGCGGCCTCCTCGCCAAAGTTCGACTCCAGGAGCCTTTCACATAAGGAGAAGATCTCCTTCTTATCTTTGGTTTTTATCTCTTTGAAATATTTCTCGGCAATTTTTCTGACCACTGCACTCTTCACACCGTAGAATTTCACTTCCTCCTTGAAGAAGCGATTGGCATTGACTCTCGTCTTCTCGTCTGCGCTCTGCTCCAGCTCTTCTCTTATGGCCGCCACGACGTCTGTTTCCATCGCTACCCCTGATAAACTATATCCTTAGAGATCCTCATCGCTCAATTCATACGATCGAGCTTGATTCCCAGGATCAATCGGGATTTGTGTCACCATCGGTGATCATCTTTTCGCCGTTTATTCGATCATTCTCGGACCTGGCCTAAAAAATCTCTTCCAGGCATAGCTATTTGTGTGATTGACAGCTTTTTGTGTAATGGTCGCCCATCTCTTCAGGCCGAATGAGGAGATATTCGGCCAGCACCATCGATAGGTTCCGCCAAGAACTATGGAATTACAGGGCTTTTCCAAGAGAGCATTGGAGAAAGATAAGAACCACTAACGGACTCGAAAGAATTGACAAAGAACTCAAAAGGAGAAGCAGAGTTGTAGGAGCGTTTCCAAGCGATAGATCGCTCTTAAGGCTGGCAGTCGCCATACTCATGGACATCAATCTAGAATGTCTAACGGGTAAAAGGTACTTATCTATGGAAGAGAAATAGATTGAGGCCAGGATACAGGACTGAGAAATTACAGAAATTATGAGACGCTACCTAATATGAAAAATAGAAATATGAGCATGAGAAATAGGGAGAGAAAATAAGGGAAGGATAATGATTGCCTATGAGATTCGTTCTTCCGAGCGTTGGTGGCTCTAAATGACCTCATACCAAGAAAGGATCCTGGAAGTCATCGGGGAATCGGATGTGGGTCTTACCACTGTGGACGTGGCCAAGAGGGCTGGCGTCAGCAAGACCACGGTGATCAAGTACCTCTCTGTGCTCAGCTCCGAGGGCCAGGTCGAATTTGTGGAGGTAGGACCATCCAAGCTCTGGAGGACCAAAAACGCGATGGCGAAGCATGGCGAGGGGCATGTGCCTGCCTTAAAGGTCGAGGCTCTTCCCGTGGTGGACATAGACCTCTGCGACGGCGAGGACAAGACCATCTATTTTTCATTCCGGGTGAATCCGGATCAGATTTGCAGCCTCATGAAACGCGCCAAGAAATGCCTCTGTGACGCTGCCAGCACATGCTAATCGAGGAAGACGAGCCATGCCAAGCGGAAAGCAGATGTCCATACCGGCTGAGATCAAGGACTTCTTCAAGATAGAGGGCGGCCAGACGCTTCTCATCAAAGGACTGCCGGGAACGGGCAAGACCACCTTGGCCCTGGAGATAATGAACTGCCTTTGCGAGAACAAAAATGGGATGTACATATCCACCCGCATAGACCCGCACAGGCTGTATGCCACCCATCCTTGGGTGAAAGATGTCGTTCCACCCAGGAATGTGGTAAATGCGACCCAAACCAAGCTCTTGGAGAGCCTGAAGGGAATGGGCAAGGACCTCTCCAGCTACTACGCCGTCCTGGACTTCTTTAAGGTCTTCTTCGATGAGGCGGAGGAGATGGACAACCCCATGATCATCATCGATAGCTGGGATGCGGTCTTAAACTACACATCCCATCTCATCGGAGGCTCTCAGCACAGTTTCGAGCAAAATATCTGTGAATTTGCTCGGGATCTGGATACGCATCTCATTTTTGTCAGCGAGTTCGCCGATGTGATGCCCTTGGACTACATCGTGGACGGCGTGGTGACCATGGAGCAGTTCCGCCTGCCTGGCTATGCGGAAGGGAGCATGAGGACGCGCTATGTCCGGCAGATCAAGCTGGATAAGCTGCGGGGCGTGGAGATCAGACAGAAGACCTACACCACCACACTGCACGAAGGCCGGTTCAGTTTCTTTGAGCCTTATCGAGAGCATAACGACGCCAGAATTGCCAGCGATATGGTCAGAGTGCCTGACCCGGCAGAAGATAGAATCTCCACCGGCATTCCGGATCTCGATTTGGTCACAGGCGGTCTGAAGTACGGATCGTGCAATGTGTGGGAGATTGATCATGGCGTGGGCAAGAGGTACTACCAGCTCCTGACGGCTCTGGCATCCAACGCCATCAAGAACGGTCGGGGAGTCTTCATCCTGCCCAGCATCGGCTATCAGCTCAGCTCGCGCGATATCTTCGTTCCCACGAATGTGATCGCCTCTCAGCCGCATGGAGAGGATCCGGAGAGCTGGGGAAAGGAGCTGTTGCAGAAGTGGGACGTTCTGAGGGAGAGGACAGGCCGGCCTATACTGAGCATCATCGGCCTGGACGCCATCGAGTTCGCCTTCGGCTACAAAGAGGTTCTGAACTTAACCAACCTCATGATCAGCAACTGGAAGGAGACCAACGACATAAACGTATTAGTAGTAAAAAGTGGCCAGGAGAGCATGAATATGGCCATCCATACAGCTGACACCTATTTCCTGGTCAACGAGCTGAACGGAGGGCTCTGCCTTTATGGGATAATACCGAGAACAGAGCCCTACAACATGCTGCTGGAGGAGAGGAACAGGATCAGCCTGACGCCCATAGTCTAGCCTCTCCTGTTCTTTTGCTTTTTCCCCAATTCAGGCCCTGGCCAGGCCTTTCGCTTCCCGGGCGATCTTGACCGCAGCCTCTTTTCGCATCATCTCCATGAATTCCCTTTGCGTGGCATAGATCAAGGCTCCTGTGGGGCAAGCGCGAACGCATGCAGGGACCTCCAGATCCTTACAGCGATCGCACTTTACGGCCACGCGCGCTTCAGAGAGGCGGCCGATGACGCCATAGGGGCAGACCATGGCACACATCCAGCAGCCCACGCAGCTCTCAACATTTCGATCAACTATGCTCGTAAACGGGTCCTGAGACATGGCCCCGGTGCGGCAGACTGCCACGCAAGCCGCATCCTCGCAGTGACGGCAGACCAAAGGCACCTTCTGCCCCTCGGCCATCTCCACGTAAATCCGACGCACGGGGCCGGGCTTTTCAGCCACAGAGCCATAGAGGCTCTTGCTAGCGGAATGCTCCACAGCACAGGCCATCTCGCAGGACTTGCAGCCCAGGCAGTGGTCCAGACGGACGAACACTTCCTTCATATTCCCTCACAGCCCCAGCTTTTTGCGCTGGCTGTCGATGTGGTCGATCATGAGCTTAGCGGCCTTGAAGGGATCCGGTTCCACGGCGAAGCTTGCCCCCACGACATCCAAAGCTCCGACAGTGAGCAGCGCAGCCACGTTCTGACTGCCCAGGACGGGCGGAACGGTGCCCAGCACGGTGAACACCCCCGAGCCGACCACGTAGGCCCCGATGGCCACCGCCTTCTCACTCATCCACTCCGGAGCTGCCCCTGCCGCCGGCAGGTCGCTTATGTCCACTCCCAGGGCGTTGGCTATGGCCGCTGCCGCCACGAGAATTCTGCTTATGTCCACACAGGAGCCCATGTGCAGAACAGGCGGAACGCCCAATGATTTGCAGACGCCTTTCAGGCCGTCCCCGGCCAGATCTGCCGCCTCCAAAGTGAGCAAGCCGGCCTTGGCACAGGCCTGAGCGTTACAGCCCGTGGTGACCACCAGAACGTTGTTCTTGATGAGCTCCTTCACCATATTGACGTGGCCAAAGTCCTGCTGGACCTTAGGGTTGTTGCAGCCTACGACCGCTCCGATGCCGCGGATGGCTCCGCTCTTGATGGCACCCAGGAGAGGATCCAGCGAGCCGCCCAGAGCCCCGACGATCGTCTCCACACAAAAGCCCACCATGGCCTTGCACTTGATCTGAGGGATGTGAATCTTGGTTGGGTCTCTGTTGCGGTAATTTAAGACCGCAGCCTGCACGATGGCCCTGGCCGTCTCCATGGCATTCTCCTCATGGAACTCCATGTGGACTGCTCCGGGGAACTTGGCCTTGGGAGAGGTGGATATGAACTTGGTGTGATAGCAGCCGGCTAACGCCCCTAGGGCGGGCATGACGCACTGCAGATCCACGACCATGGCGTCCACGGCGCCCGTTGCCACAGCCAGCTCCTGCTGCAGAAAATTTCCTGCCGCGGGCACGCCATGGCGCATGAGCACCTCGTTTCCGGTGCAGCATATTCCCGCCAAGTTGATTCCTGCTGCCCCCTGCTTCTTGGCCAGCTCCACCATTTCTGGGCTGGAGGCCGCGGCCACGATCATCTCCGAAAGCAGAGGCTCATGTCCGTGCACTATGAGATTCACCTGGCTGGCATCCAGGACGCCCAGGTTGGCCTCGGAGACCACGGGGGTCGGCGTTCCAAAAAGGACATCCTGCAGCTCCGTGGCGATCATGGAGCCTCCCCAGCCGTCCGCCAGGCTGGTTCTCAGGCCGTGCAGTATCAGATTTATGTAATCGTTGTCCACACCCATGTTGGTCCGATGCATGCACTCCACGATCTCCCGGTCGATGCCGCGGGGCTCTATGCCCAGCTTCTGCCAGAGCTTCAGCCTCTTTTGCGGAGCCCGGCGGGTGAACTGGATAGGGCCTTCCTGCTGGCCAAACTCGGCCATGATCGCTTCAGCTAGGGCGATCTGAGTGTCAACGCCGTACTCCTTCATCAGGCGCTCCATCTTGGCCTTGTCCTTGACCTGATAACTTGGCGCTTCGCCCTTTGAGACCAGTAGGAAGGTATGGGCCACGTCCCGAGCGTGGTCAGAGTGAGCCGCTGCTCCCGCCGCTATGGAGCGCAGCAGGTTGCGGGCAACCATGATGTCTGCCGTAGCTCCACAGACGCCCTTGCTGGGGCCCTCCCCAAAGGGATCGATGCGGCAGGGGCCCATGTTGCAGTTGCGACAGCACAGTCCCAGCTCTGCAAAACCGCATTGTGGCTGCTGCTTTTCAAACCGGTCCCATGCCGTCTCCATGCCCGTCCTCTGGGCGATGGCGAGCATCTCCTGGCTGGCGGGATCGATGGATCTATTGCGAATGTCCTTAACCATATTAATCCCCCTATAATTATCGATGAATACAGATTGTGATCATTTTTGCCCGATACTATTTAATCCTAATCTTTTAAATTAAAGCTATTTTAAAGTCTTGAGAAGTTCTTATGAATGTCAAGCTGGTATGCTGGTGGAAAATAGCATTTCAACTTATGATTTTTACGTAATTTGCAAAGTCTATTAATTGCAAATTGCATTTTTGATAGATTTCTATTTCGACAAGGTCTTGACAGGCAAAGAGAGAAAAGAGCCAGAGAGGCGAAGATCAGGTTGCAGGCGAATCTATGGAGGATCACGAGCCATTGGAAATGCTTTTATAAACTTAAGAGATCCTTTACATCAAAAGGAGATTTCAATTGGAATTCCAAGAGCGGCTCTTTCTGCTCCTGGCCGTCCTCCTCCTCATCCTCTGCGGATTAGGCTCCTGCCGATATTACCAGGTCACAGAGGGAGACACAGGCTGGACTACAGGCGTTCGGCAGAGCAGCAATATATCTCTCGATATCTCCGGATCAGCTATCGGGGAAGGAACCTTCTATCGCTACACTGAGACAGACTTCAACGATGTGCGCATGAGAGAGAGGATTGCAGCTGCCCACGGCACTCTGGATACGGCAGAGCGCATACGCCTCAAAGCTGATACAACAAATCCAGTGGAGATCTACTTGGAGAAGTTTCCAGGAGGCCAAGACTATTTGCTTACGGTCAACGAGACTTGGCCGGTGGGCATGCTCGCCCAAAGGAGGCTGGATTATATGGGAAAAGGAATCTTCGATAGCGATTTCTTCGGCAACAACCTCGATTATGTGGGGGCATCCTACTCCTTTGCCCAGGACCTCAAGATGGACCGCTCCTGTCTCCTCTATCTCAATCAGGCCTGGTTTGAATTGGGCGTTAACAACTCGACCAAGGCCATCTACGCCGACCGATTCCTCCCTACCAAAAGCATAGACTACCAGCTGAATTCCCTCTTTCAGGGACTTGCCAGCTTCAAGTACAGACAGGCCGAAGGCCATACCATGACCAAAGAGAGACACACTACCACTAGCGAAGGCCTGGAGACCTATGCCGGAAAATTCCAATTGAACCGGCACATATTCATGGCATCCCTTGGCAGAGGCTCCCTAAACAATGATGATGACTGGCTGGTTTGCTGCCCCACGAAGCCTTCCCTGGAAGAAAGGATATTCGCGGTGAGCTACCATGCATCCTAGGACCATGCTGATGATCCTCTTTCTGACGTCCATCTTCTCTTTGCTAGCCCAATGCACCCAACCTGAAATTCAATTAACGGAAACTCGGGAAGGGAACAACCTGACCATCCTGGCCGAGATTGCGGACCCCAATGAGCTGGCCAGCGCCACGCTGTATATTCTGGAGAAAAAAAGCGGCGATGTGGTCTGGACTGAGCAGAGGATCCTTCAGGGATCAAAAGCCTCCGTGAGCTTCCGCTGGCCCTGGCGGACTTGGAGGATCTCCAACGGCACGCACCTCATTGAGCCGGTGCTTGTGGTCAAAACCATCGGTCCTTCTGCCGAAGAGGCACCCTATCTGGTTTACTCCGCCCCCTGCCTCCTGAATCTTTCGCCCGGATGGCCCCCAATAGCAGTCACGGCATATTTTGACGAGGAAGGCCGGTTCCATTCCCTGAGGGACCTCTCTGGCAACGAATTTTATAAATCAAGAGAGCTGTTGAGGGCGACCAGCCCCGAGACATCCTATGGCCGCTATGTTCAGGACAATATCTCTTTGAGCGTGGGTCGATCTTCCCTCCGCTTCCTCTTGCTGAACCGGGATACTGGCCTAAATCCATTCCCGGCCCTGGTTCTGGAGAGATCGCCCATTCAGCATTACACCCTCACACTGGAAGGAAGGACGGCCAGCCCAGGACCCTACATCGTAGGGATAGAAGCGAGTAGTGCGGCGGGGAACAAAGCAGCCAAGTTCTTTGAGCTTCCGTTATGAGAATGGTTCATTCGCAACATCGGAATGTCCACCATCTATGAATATTAATTTATTTTGAATCATCAAAAATTAAGCCCCGGGCGGGATTCGAACCCGCGACCTCGTCCTTACCAAGGACGCGCTATACCGAGCTAAGCTATCGAGGCGCCAAGAGCCCCTTGTGCTCTCCATTCATGAACCTTTCGGTTAGAATCCCGGAGCCCGGCCGTCAAATTCATCTCGGCGTCAAGACAAGTCTAAGAGGCCGCCTCGTGGCCCTGGTTCAGAGCCTGCAGATAGACCTCTTCCGTCCTCTTGGCGATGCGATCCCAGCTGAACTCGGCATCTATCCTGCTGTACCCTGCCTGGGCCAGCTTCTTCATCTCTGCCGGATTGCTCAATAGACGGTTTATGCACCAGGCGATGGACTCCGGCTGCACATAGGCCAGAAGGCCGTCCTCGAAGTTCCTTATGATGCTCACTGCCTCCGTCGCCACTACAGGCTTGCAGGCGTCCCAGGCCTCCAGCACCACTACCCCGAAGGGCTCGTTCCGGCTGGGAACGCACATCAGGTCGCAGGCATTTATCAGCTCCTCCTTCTCGGAGCTGGAGGTGTAGCCCAAAAACCTGCAGGCGTTTGCCACACCCAGTTCTCGGGCCCTGCGCTCGCATTCTGCTCTCATGCCGCCTTCGCCCATGAAGACGAAACGAACATCGGATCTGTTCCCCAAGACATGAGGAATGGCCTCCACCAGGAGATCAGGCCCCTTTTGGACGCTCATGCGGCCGCAGAAGAGCACCATGGGCATAAGGGGCTGGATGCCGTACTTCTCCTTGACCCGCCCGGCGTCCAAGCCGCGCTTCATCTTTCCCAGCACGATGCCGTTCGGTATGATGTGTATCTTTCCTGGGGGCAGGGAGTAGATCCACATCAGCTCATCCTGCATGCGTATCGTGGTGACGATCACCCCTGATGCCTCGTAGCATCCCAGCCACTCGCGGTGGGAGATCTCCTGGGATATACCGTATCCGAAGTTGTTGCCGTTCCTGCCCCACTCTGTGCTGTGCATGGTCAGAACGAAGGGCAGGCCGTATTCTTTCTTTATGCGAGACAAGGCCAGAACCGCATGCCAGTCATGACCATGCACAACATCAAAGGCGCCGAAGAGCTTTTGCACCGCCCCAAAACGATCGTAGAGCGCATTGCTCATCCTATCCATCTGAGCAAGCACGTCCCCGGAGCTGTCCACGTCTGCCCTTTGGTAATGGACGCCGTTGATCTTATCGTAGGATTCGAAATCTCCTCTGCGAGTAAAAACATGAACCTCGTGGCCCCTTCGCGCCAGAGCCTCAGAGAGCTCCGAGACATGAGGAGCCACGCCGCCAACCTTTATTGAGTACAGGCTCTCCCAGGAGAGCATTCCAATTCGCATCTCTTCACCGATCTGTCATCACTATGTGGTCCTCATGATCGCCCGCCGCTACGATTATCATTAATACATGAATTTGACACCGTTTTTGTCTAGTTAGGCCACTTTTTAAGAAAGTCCCGCGTCAGGAAATAGACATCCAGTGATACTTTTGTAGACCGATAATTGATTAACCTTTCGGCGTTCGTTTATGCCTGGCGGAGTTCAGCCGCAGCTTGCTCCGGCGGAACGGAGTTTATGTAGATGCCAGTGCCCCTCTCGAAACCCGCAATCTTGGAAACGGCAGGCTGAATCCTGATGTTGAGATGATAGCCAAAAGGAAGTTGATAAATCATTAAATTATAGGGCGGATCTTCCAGGAGGATTCGCAGGCTCATCAGGGCCTTCTTCAGCAGGGAGGCCAGACCTCTGCAATCTTCTTTGGTCATCTCCTCCAGGTTGCTGACATGCCTTTTGGGCAGAATCCAGGCCTCATAAGGCGCCTGGGAATAAAAGGGTGCAATGAGGATCCAGCTATCGTTCTGGGCAATGAGCCGGTTGGATGTCGCCTCACGCTCCGCGATATTGCAGAAAAGGCAGAAAGATGCCGTGGAGATGACATCCAGCTCTCTTTTTATTAGAGGCGGCATTATGGGTATGGCGATGACCTGGGAATGGCTGTGAAATAGAGATGCTCCTGCCTTTGTACCCCAGTTCTTGAAGATGGATATGTAGTTCACCCCGCTCATGTAGCGGTAATGGGCATAGCGGTCCCTGTAAGCCTGTAAAAGCAGCTCCATGTGTTCCTGGCCGAAATCCGCCGGGTTATCCCGATGCTTTGGCGAATCCACTATCACTTCATGATGGCCGTGGCCAGGCAGTGCTATCCATTCTGCGGTGGGTGGAGAGGGGCTGGGGACCATGGCCGCAAAGAGATTGGGAAAAATCCTCATCTTCCAGTTTCGAATCCTCTCCGATCCATCGGCCAGCACTCCACGCTCCGTGTAAACGGCTGATGCAGGTGGCGTCATCTCCTCGTTTCCCGGACAGAAAGGGCAGTTTTTCTCATCTCCCGCCTCGGCCTCTTGCAGCCGGAAATCCGATGGTCTCTTCTTTCTCTCCGATGCGATGATGCAGTACTCGTCCAGAAAGTAGTGCCTGCGGAGCTCCGGCATCATGCCACCTCTTTATAGATCTCCAGCGTCTTCTCCGCGGCTTTGCGCCAGGTGAACTTTTCGAGCACCTGCGCCCTGGCATTCTCTCCCCAATCCTTTAGCCTCTCCGGCTCCGCCAGGGCGAGATTAATTCCCCAGGCCAAATCCCGCGGATCGCGAGCGTTGACGTGGACACCCGTGGGCTTTTCTGATACAGGACTTTCCACGATCTCCCGCAGGCCGCTCGTGCCGGCTGCGCCCACTACAGCCGGCTTGCCCATGGCCAAGGCCTCCAGAGCCACGATGCCGAAGGGCTCATAGAGGCTGGGAAATACGCATAAATCCGCCAGTGCATAGTGGTACATCTTCTCCTCAGCATCCAGGAAATCCGTAACCAGGGTAACGACGCCGAGGCGTTCCGCCTCAAGCCTCGCCCAATCTTCCAGGCTGCCCTTGCCGACCACCAGCAGCTTCACCTTGGGATGCTCAGCCACCACGGCAGGGATGGCAGAAAAAAGCTGGATGATGCCTTTCACTGGCTCCAGCCTGCCCATGAAGAGCACGATGATATCCGTCTCTTCGAAACCATATCTCCTTCTAAGGGCTGCCAGATGCTCTGGATCAGCCCGATCCGGATCGAGAAACTCGGCGTTCACGCCGTGGTAGCAGACACGAACCTTCTCTGCCGGAACTCCCAAGGCCCCAAGCTCCTGCTTCATGGCTTCGGACACTGTGATGACCAGATCCGCCACCTCGGCGCCTCGTTTCTCCAGAGCCACCAGCTGGGGGTTGGGAGTCTCTGACCTGCCGATCTCCAGGCCGTGCACATGATAGATCATGGGAACCCTTGCTCTCCTCCCGGCCATGCCTCCTGGCAGGCTGAGCCAATCATGGGCCACGCAAAGGTCAAAAGGCCCTTTTGCCAGGAGGTCGGCGGCCGATAGCTGGTTGTAGCTAAAAAGATCAAGCAGAAATCTCAAACCCGTTCCCCAGGCCAGGGTCTGGGGCGAGAGGAAGATCTCCATACTGTCCTTCATGGGAACGGGATTCTCCCTGAAGACCTCCACTCCGCCTGCAATCTCGTGCTTGGGCAGAGCGCCATTGCCCCAGGTGAAGACTGAGATCTTCTGACCAAGAATGGTGAGCTGGTGAGAGATGTTGTCCGCATACACTCCCAGGCCTCCATAGATGAGAGGAGGATACTCAGTGCTGAAATAGGCAATTCTCATTTTTTAACACCAGGTCGGAATCTAAACCACGAGATTTTTATAATATTCTATGACAGGCTCCTTCCAGCTGAACTGCTTAGCCAGGGAGAAGGACTCTTCGCAGAGCAGCCGGTACTTGACCTCGTCCTCCAGATAGGTCCAAGTGAAGTAATCCATGGCCAGGGCGTAGTCCAGAACCGTCTCCTGAGGCTGCGCCTCCAGGTTGTCCACTATCACCACGCCGCCCAGCCCCGGCACGCGGTGCTTGATTTTCTTAAGAGCATCGCTGTATCCCGCGGATCGGCTTACGATGCTGGGCGTGCCCTCTCTGCCCGCTTCCAGGGCGGTGAGGAGGAAGGGCTCGTACTGTGACGGAAATATTCCGGCGACACAGCCGGCCATGATCTCATCCGACCGCATCCCCAGGCCGCCGTCCTCCGGTCCCACCCACTGAGGATAGAGCAGGGCCGCAACATATCTTTTGCCGGAGATCAACTCTCGCTCATCGAGGCCCCTATCCTTGATCATATTCTCCAGACGGATCTCCTCACCCACCAGAACTTCAGGTGTCAGATTGATGGGGAATCCCTCGGGCAGCTTCTCTTTATTTTTCGGACCATGAGCTGCGATTAAAAAGCACACCACCCGCGTGCCATCCGCATGGCGCTGGCCGGTTACCTTATGCTTAAGCAGATGATCCTGAAGCACCAGGGCATCGAGGAGCTGAGGATATCCCTTGTTCTCAATCTCGATGCGAGAGATGGTAAAAATAGGGATTAAGTTTTCCGGGTCCACACACTGACCGTCGCAGAACTTGTAGAGATTATCGGCCAGAAACTTCTGGATCCTAGCCCGGCAGCGATCTTTCTTTTCCCAGTCGATATCTTCCGCATCTACCTCAATTCCATTTCTTATGATGATGCCTTTCAGGCGGTAGAAGAGCATGGCCTCCTTCATGGTCGAATCGCCTACAAAGGTGACGGCATCAGCGTAGCGGGCCAGAGCCTCCAGGGAGGCAAAACCGAGGGAGGTTCCGGGCTCCATCCTGGAATCATTCTCTGCAATCTTCTGCAGCGACCTGTAGCCCGCTGTCCGTCCGGGAACGGTAGCATGAAGGGTGCAAACGGATCGCACCGGAATGCCCAGCTTCTTCAGCCTGGCCACGGCATAGAAGACGCCAAACTCATGGCAGTGCAGGGAGACTCTAACCTTGGGCATCACGGACTTGGCGAACTCCGATACTGCCTTGTCCTCATACTTCTCAGCCATCTCTTCGTGGGACTGGGAGAGGCAGCGCACCAGCTCGGATATGGCATAGGATAGATTCAAGTAGTGATTGTACTCCGCGCCATAGTGGGTTCTCTCAAACTGCATCGAGTCGAGGCCTGCCAGTTTAAAGGCCTCCGTCTTGATGACATTATTCAAGGTAAGCTCCTGGTTCTTCCAGCGAACGGTGTGGGACGGATAATAGTTGGTGTTGAAGAGCACATACCCAATGGGAGTGCCCTCCACCGTTCTCTGGCCGGCGACCGTCTCAATGCCTGAGGTGTGCAGGTCGGCCAGAACCGAATCCAGCTCAGGACCCAAAGACAGCTTCTCGTAGCCTGATAGATCCGTGACCCGATTCTTTCCCGTGTTCCAATCCGAACCAGAGGAGGGAAAATTCGGGCCCAAGACCAGTATCTTGAGACCGCTTTCGATTGCCCCCTTGGACGCCAGCCGAGCCAGCATCACCGCCTCGGCATCCACCACGTTCCAGATGCCGCCCATCTTGTTCGAGGGGGGGCCCGCTTCTTCGCCTGCCAGGGCGATCCACCTTTCGATCATTCTCACCTCAGGGATAAGGCGATAATGAGGACACGGCCATGCCCTCGTCGGAGATGTCCAGAACCCTTATGCTGCTGGCGATCTTCGAGCCGCGCATCTTCATGATGTAAATTGATCTTATGAGATTGTTGCCGATCCTCTCCCGATTGAGCATCGTGGCGGAATCCGCGCCATACTCCAGAAACTGGTTCATGCCAAAGGCTGTGCCGATGGTCACCACCGAGGTTGCCCCGCTGGACCGAATCGTGCCGAAGAGGTCATCCGTCAAAGACCTTACCTTGAAGGGAGCCTCCACGGCCATGAAGAAGGCGGTCAGGTCGTCTATGAAGAGCCTGGTCGGCTTTACTTCCTCTAACTTTCTCTCCACCAGCTTTCGAAAATTTATGAGAAAGTCCACTGGATCGACCTCAATGCTCTTCTGGAGGCGGAGCACAGGATCGGTGACATCGACTATGCTCAATTTCCCCTCTTTCTCCATTCCCGCGAAGTCCCAGCCAAAAGAGGAACTCATCTCTCTCTTCAGATATTCTGCACTCTCGGAAGGAGTGACGATCATCCCCTTCTCGCTGTTTTTCACGCCATAATGGATGAACTGGCTGGCAAATACGGTCTTGCCTGTGCCTGATGATCCGGTTATGGTGTTTACCGTCCCTCGATGAAAACCACCATCTACCAATTCATCATATCCCGGTATGCCCGACTTCACCCTGGGAAACTTGTTGCTCTGTACTCCCGCCACAGTGAACCTCTCCCTCGCCCGTCTTCGCGCCTAATTTGCCCATTATTGTCTCCTGACGAAGGTAATTAGTTCTTTCGGTGTGGTGCCCAGGGCATAGCTCGAAGGATGTAAATATTTTGCAGCCGGATAGGGAAGATATGACCTATGTTTCCCTCTGCTTTGAGGTCCATCAGCCTCTCCGCCTGAATAAAAATTTTTTTTGGCAAAGATCGCTGTTTAAAGAGGTTGCGCCCGATCTTTGGGACTTCTACTTCGACGATACAGAGAACAAGAGGATCTTTGACCGCGTATCCGGCAAATGCTATCTTCCGGCCAATGAGGTCATTTTAGAGAGCATCCGCAAGCATGAGGGATCGGACAGGCCCTTCAAGGTTGCCTACAGCTTCTCGGGTATCTTTCTGGAGCAATGCCGTAAATTTCGCCCTGAAGTCTTGGATTCCTTTGTCAAGCTGGTCGAGACCGGCCTCGTGGAGGTGATGGAGCAGACCTACTATCACTCGCTCGCCAGCCTCTATGAGGACAAGCAGGAGTTCTTCGAGCAGGTGAGGATGCACCGGGAGATGATCTGGGACCTCTTCGGGCTGCGGCCTACCACCTTCGAAAACACGGAGCTGATTTACAATGATCAGATTGCCAAGCTGGTCGAGGGCATGGGATATAAGGCCGTATTCACCGAAGGAGTGCTTGCAAATCCGAACCACGTTTATCGGCCCAAAGAAACGAACATCTCCCTGCTTTTAAGGAACTTCCAACTCACAGACGACATAGGCTTTCGATTCTCCTCCCGAGGGTGGGAGGAGTATCCTCTGACTGCCGACAAATATGCATCCTGGCTGGCGGCCACGCCCGGTCAGTGCATAAACATCTTCTGCGACTATGAGACCTTCGGAGAGCACCAGTGGGTGGAGACGGGGATCTTTGAGTTTCTCCGCCATCTGCCGGATAAAGTGCTCGCCTGCAAGGACCTCCGGTTCGCCACACCGTCTGAGATTGCCAGGGATATAGCGCCCAAAGAGGAGATCTCCGCGGAGAGATACGTCTCCTGGGCGGACCTGGAGAGAGATACCAGCTGCTGGCTGGGCAATGCCTTGCAGCAGGCCTGCTTCATTTATCAAAAGAGGCTGGAAGCCCCGGTGAAGGAGAGCCAGGACCGGGATCTTCTGGAGATCTGGAGAACTCTCGGGCTCTCCGATCATCTCTATTACGTCTTCACCCATGGAGGGGGGCCGGGAGAAGTGCACAGCTACTTCAGCCCCTACGGCACTCCTTATGATGCGGCAGTGACCTACTTCAGCGTTCTCTCTGATCTGCATTACAGGCTCAAGAAGAAGACCAGGCTGGCGGATGAGCCTTTCAGGTTCGCCACAGGCAAAGATGAATTCATAGGAGACTGTGCCTGGACTCTGGTGGGTTTGAAAACAGCCCTGTCCAAGGTCGATTTGGCCTCATTAGAGTATCATAATGACCGAGGAGATCTGGCTCTCTGGGCCAGGACCAGCCTGGGAGATGAGCCGCTGGCCGAAAGATTGGCCAAACTGAAGGAGATCAAGGGCGAAAGACTGCGAAAGAATCTCTTGAAGACGGCGGAGGCTTCTTTGCAGGTGGGCAGATGATGGAAAGGGGCTATGCCCTCCGGCCGGAGAGCTATCTGCAGGGCACGAGCCGCGAGTGGCTGGTGGCCAACGGCCTGGGCGGCTATGCATCGGCCACCGCAGTAGGCGCCAACACTCGTGCCTATCACGGCCTTCTCGTGGCCGCTCTTAGCCCTCCTACGGAGCGAATGCTTCTGCTCTCGTCTCTGGATGAGGAGATCAACGGCATCTCCCTGGCCAATCACCAGTATCCTGGCGCCATCCATCCGCAAGGGTTCCGGCACCTCCGGGAGTTTTGCCTCGATCCTTTCCCAAGGTTCCTTTACGCGGCGGGCACAGCCGTAGTCGAGAAGACCGTCTTCATGATCCATAAAGAGAACACTGCGATTATAAGCTACAAGATCTGTCACGGAGAGGGGCAGATGCGCATCTTGCCCCTGGTCCACTGCCGCAGCTTCCACGCTGCATCCGAGCTGCCAGAGATCCGCCAGGAGCCTCGAAGAGCAGGAACATGCCTGGAATCGAGCTGCAGGCTCATTCTCCTCTCGGACAGAGCAAGGTATGTCCCGCAGGAGGCGACTTATTACAACTTCGAGTACGAGCAAGAGCACCGCCGGGGCCTGGCCTGGCGGGAGAATCTCTTTTGTCCCGGCTACTTCGAGCTGGACCTTGCCAAAGAGACGACCTTCAATATCGCCGCCTCCACCTGGCGCAGCGCCATGCCCAACACGGCCGAGGTGCTTCAAAGAGAGACTTCTCGTCTTTGCCGCCTGCATGCACCAGTCCCAGGGCTGGCTCAGGCTGCAGACTCATTCGTGGTGCAAAGGGATGAGAAAGAGAGCATCATCGCCGGATATCACTGGTTTGACGACTGGGGAAGAGACGCCATGATATCTCTGCCCGGCCTGCTGCTCGCCACGGGGCGCTTTGACCATGCCAGAGCAGTCTTGAGATCCTTTGCCGCCGCCATGAAGGACGGCGTGCTTCCCAACGACCTCGGTGCCCGATCCTACAATACCGTGGACGCCTCCCTCTGGTTCATTCAGGCCACTTTCAGCTACTACGATTATTCCCAAGACCTTGATCTCGTAAAGAAGCTCTGGACGAGCCTTCAAGAAGTAGTGAAACGCTACTCCTGCCCGGGAAAGGACTTCGGAATGGGGGAGGATGGACTCATCAGCTCCGGGCCTGCGCTCACCTGGATGGATGCACGGGTAAATGGACGGCCCGTAACGCCCAGAGCCGGCAAGGCCTGTGAGATCAATGCCCTCTGGTACAGCGGGCTTAGGAAAATGGAGGCGCTGGCTTCCATCCTGGAGGAGCCCTGGAGCAGCGATCTGGCCGGAAAGGTGAAGGAGAGCTACCAGCGGTTCTGGAACAGCGAGACCGGATGCCTCTTCGACGTTCTCGATCCTGAGGATGCATCGGTTCGGCCTAACCAGATCATCGCCGCCTCCATTCCCGATCTGCTGCCCATGATAAAGAGAAAGAGCATCCTGGATGTGGTGACCAGAGATCTGCGTACACCCTTTGGCCTGCGGACCCTCTCATGGCGCGATCCGCGCTACGTCGGAAGATACGAAGGCGGGCCTCGCCAGAGGGACGAGGCTTACCACCAGGGCACCGTCTGGCCCTGGCTGATGGGACCTTATGTGGACGCGCTGCTCTCCGTGAACGATGGCTCAGAGGAGAGCAAGAAGCTGGCAGGAGAGGTCTTGCGTCCTTTGCTGGAGCTGGATGCTGGCGGAGTTGGGACTATTCCCGAGGTCTTCGATGGCGACATGCCGCAGCGGCCAGGCGGCTGCATCTCTCAGGCCTGGTCGGTGGCGGAGGTGATCAGGGCCCGGTCAAGGATAGGATTATAATCTTGATATAATTATTTGCCAAAATATTCCCTTGGCGGCCCCGTGGAGCCGCCCGGACAGCCCAAAAGTTGCCTGCTTTCCTACTTCTACTGCAGCCAGGGCATCATGGCCCGCAGCTCTGCGCCCACCTGCTCGATGAGGTGTTCGCTCTCGATCTTCTCCAGCGACCTCTTCACCGGAAGCCCGGCCTGGCTCTCCAGAATCCACTCGCGGGCGAACTCGCCGGATTGAATCTCCCCCAGGATCTCCTGCATGGCTTCGCGGGACATCTCATTGATGATCCTGTTTCCGCGGGTCATGCCACCGTACTCGGCAGTGTTGGAGACGTTGTTCCACATGCGCATGAAGCCTCCCTCGTAGATCAGGTCCACGATCAGCTTCAGCTCGTGGCAGGCCTCGAAGTAGGCGATCTCCGGTTGGTACCCGGCCTCGACCAGGGTCTCGAAGGCAGCCTTGATCATCTCTGTCACGCCGCCGCAAAGGTCCACCTGCTCCCCGAAGAGATCCGTCTCCGTCTCCTCGGTGAAGGTGGTCTGGAGGACGCCCGCTCTCGTTCCGCCGATGCCTTTGGCATAGGCCAGCGCCCTCTTCAGGGCCGCTCCGGAGGCATCCTGCTCCACCGCCACCAGGCACGGCACGCCCTTGCCCTCCTGGTAGGTTCTGCGGACCAGGTCGCCTGGTCCCTTCGGCGCCACCATGACCACATCGACATCTTTGGGCGGCACAATCTGGAAGTAGCGGATGTTGAACCCGTGGCTGAAACCCAAGACTTTGCCCTCCTCCAGATGAGGTGCGATCTCTTCCCGATAGATCTTGCCCTGGTACTCGTCCGGCAGGAGGATCTGGATGTAATCCGCCGCCTTGGCCGCCTCCGAGACGGTCATGACCTTCACGCCATCCGCTTCCGCTCTCTTCCAGGCGTTCGAGCCGGGCAGGTCGGCGGCAATAACATCGAGCCCGGAGTCCTTCAGGTTCTCTCCCTGAGCATGACCCTGGTTGCCCCATCCCACAATGGCGATGGTCTTGTCCTTCAACACCTTCAGATCTGCATCCTTGTCATGGAATATCTTTGCCAATTTTATTCCTCCTATATCTCATCAAGCCTTGACAACCCTCGGGCCCCGCACCATGGCTACCTTGCCCGTGCGTGCCAGCTCCTTTATGCCAAACTGGCGCAGCAGCTGGATGATGGCATCGATCTTCTCCTCGTCACCGGTGGCCTCGATGATCATGGACTTGGCCGAGACATCGATGATCTTGGCCCGAAAGATGTTCACGATCTGCATGATCTCGCTTCTGCTCTCCCGATCGGCGCTCACCTTGATCACGGCCAGCTCCCGCTCCACGGACTCCGCTGGCGCAAGCTCGCTGACGCGGATGACGTTGATCAGCTTGCTGAGCTGCTTTATGACCTGCTCCAGAACGTCCTTGTCGCCCTGCACGGTGATGGTCATGCGGGAGTAGTCGGGATTGTCCGTCGCTCCCACGGAGAGGCTGTCGATGTTGAAAGATCTGCGGCTGAAGAGGCCGGCGATGCGTGTCAGCACACCGGACTTGTTCTCCACGATGACGGCGATGGTGTGCTTCATATGTATCCCTCCGAGCCCAGGATCTCCTTGCGTGCATCCGAGTAGATCTTCTCCAGATGGCTGGTATTAGCCTCATCACACCATTCAAGATCCAGGATCTCGCCGAGCGTCGCTCCTGCAGGCACCATGGGCGAGACCTTTTCCGCGGGATTGATTATGAAATCCATGATAGTGGGCCGATCCGTCGCCAGAGCCGCTCGGATCACAGGCTCGACCTCCGATGGTTTGGTGGCCCGCAGCCCGACCGCGCCGTAAGCCTCGGCTAATTTGACAAAATCCGGACTGGTGCGCCCCAGGATAGTAGCGGAGTACCTCTTCTCAAAGAACAGCTCCTGCCACTGCCGGACCATGCCCAGGCAGCCGTTGTTCAGGATGGCCACCTTGACCGGTATGTCATTGACCACCGCAGTAGCCAGCTCCTGGCTGTTCATGAGAAAGCTGCCGTCTCCAGCGATGTCGATGACCTCGCACTCCGGACAGCCCATCTTGGCGCCGATGGCAGCAGGGAACCCGTATCCCATGGTGCCCAGGCCGCCTGAGGAGATGAACTTGTGCGGATCTTTGTGCACGAAGAACTGCGCTGCCCACATCTGGTTCTGGCCCACCTCGGTGGTGATGATGGCATCGGGCGCCAGCTCGCAGAGCTTCTCGATCACAAACTGGGGCTTGATAATGTTAATGTCCGGAATGTAGCGCAGCGGATGATCCTTCTTCCAGGCTTCGATCTTCTCGTTCCAGGCCGAACGCGGCTTGGGCACGACCTCTTTTGCCAGCGCCGCCAGCGCATTGCGGGCATCTCCCACCACAGGGATGTCCACGCGCACGTTCTTCCCGATCTCGGCCGGGTCCACGTCGATGTGAACGATCTTGGCGCGGGGAGCGAAGCTGGCGATCTTTCCGGTCACGCGGTCATCAAATCTGGCGCCCACGGCCAAGATCAGATCGGACTCCTGAATGGAATAGTTGGCGTACTTCGTGCCGTGCATTCCCAGCATCCCGAGCGACAGGGGATGATCCTCCGGGAAGCAGCCCACACCCATGAGAGTGGTAGTAACCGGGGCGTTGATCTTGGTCGCCAGGTCGAAGAGCTCGCGGTGCGCATCAGCGTACTTCACCCCGCCTCCCACGTAGATCACCGGCCGCTCGGCGTCCATAAGCAGCTTGGCAGCCTTTTTGATCTGCATCTCGTGCACCTTGAAGGAGGGATGATAACCGGGCAGGTTCACCTCCGGCCAGGTGAACTCCACCTCCTCCACGGTCACGTCCCTGGGCAGATCGATGAGCACCGGCCCAGGGCGGCCCGAGTGGGCGATGTAGAAGGCTTCCCGGAAGACCCGGGATATTTCCCTGGCACTGCGCAGGAGGTAGTTGTGCTTGGTTATGGGCAGAGTGATTCCGGTTATGTCCGCCTCCTGGAAGGCGTCCTTGCCGATCAGCCAGGTGTTCACCTGTCCGGTGATGGCCACCATGGGCACGGAGTCCATATAGGCGTTGGCAATGCCGGTGACCAGGTTCGTTGCCCCCGGCCCGGAGGTGGCGAGGCAGACGCCAACCTTGCCCGTGGCTCTGGCATAGCCATCGGCCATGTGCGCCGCCCCTTGCTCATGGCGCACCAGGATGTGACGGAGGTCCGATTGATAGATGGCGTCATAGAGGGGCAGCAGTACTCCACCCGGCAGCCCGAATACGACTTCCACGCCCTCTCTCTTCAGGCTTTCCAGTACTGCCTGGGCCCCGGTCATCTTAGTCTTGGACACGCGACCTCTCCTCCTCTTCCAGCCTCATCAGCCGATTGATGCCCTCCAGCACGGCCTCGACTGATGCCATGATTATGTCAGCGCCTGCTCCACGAGCAGTTATCTTCCTATCAGCCATTGCCATCGTCACCCAAACCTCAACTAGCGCATTTGTTCCACCGGTTATGGCGTCTACATGATACTCCTCAAGGCGAACATCCGCTACCCCGGATATCGCCCGTCTTATGGCATTTATAGCCGCATCCACCGGCCCGACACCGGTTCCAGCCTCCAGCTTCTCCGAGCCGCCGAGCAGGATCTTCACCGAGGCCGTGGGGGTAACAGTGTTGCCAGCGACCACTGTCAGCTCCTTCAGCCTCACCTTCGGCTCCATCTGGATGGAGAGCACTGTATCCGCTATGGTCTGCAGATCCGCATCCGACACACGCTTGCCCTTGTCTCCCAGCTCCTTTACCCGCGAGACGATCTGGGCCAGCTGGTCTTTTGTTGCGCCTATGCCGAACTCGCGCAGCGCCAGCTCCACTGAGGAGCTGCCAGCATGCTTGCCCAGCACGATGCGCCTCTTCCTGCCCACCGTCTCAGGCTGTATCGGCTCGTAGGTCTTGGTGTCCGCCAGGAGACCGTGCACATGGATGCCTGCCTCATGCGTGAAGGCATTTTCGCCCACGATGGCCTTGTTGGGAGCGAGCGGAAGCCTGGTCATTCGAGAGACCATGCGGGAGAGCTGGTAGATGTCCCGGCACTTGATGCCCGTCTCGATCTTATAAAGAGACTCCAGGATCATAACCACCTCCTCCAGGCTGGCATTCCCGGCCCTCTCGCCTATGCCGTTCACAGTCACGTGCGCTTGCGACGCTCCAGCGCGAAGCGCAGAAACAGTGTTGGCGGTGGCCATGCCGAAGTCGTTGTGACAGTGAATGCTGACAGGAGCGCCCAAATGGCGCAGCTGGCAAAAGATCTCATAGGTCACCTCTGGAACCAGCACGCCCACGGTATCGCAGAAGGCCAGCCTGTCGGCCCCGGCATCGATGCCCGCTGTGTAAAGGCTTACCAGATAATCATGATCCGCACGGCTAGCGTCCTCACCGCTCAGCTCCACGATCAGGCCGTGATCTTTGGCGTACTCCGTCACCTCGACAGCCTTGCGTATCACGGATTTTCGGTCCGACCGAAGCTTGCGCTCGATGTGAAGGTCCGATACCGGTACAACAAGATGGACGGAGTCCACATCGCAGGCCAGTGCCGTGTCAACGTCTGCAGGCAAAGCCCGAACGTAGCTGCAGATCTCAGCCGAGAGACCCGAGGCTGCTATTGCCTTTATGGATTGACGCTCTCCCTCGGAGGTCATGGCGGAACCAGCCTCAATCACCTGCACCCCCAGAAGATCGAGCCCTCGGGCAATGGCGAGCTTCTCATCCAGGGTCAAAGAGACGCCAGGCGTCTGCTCCCCATCACGCAGGGTAGTATCAAGAAATTTAACTTTACCGAATAAAGCAATCCCACGCATTCATATTCAATCACCTTTGGCCAATAGCCGGTTCTGGCTTTTTGATCTTTAATGATTGATAAAGCTGACGACGGGTGAGATCAGGCCGGACTGTTCATTCCTGTGGAGAAGGCCATGATTTGTATGAAGGATAATGATCTTCGTCGAATGACGTTCCAAGGGGAAACTATAAAGCCGTTAAAATCCTAGCACCGTGCGAATGGTGGAGGTTTAGGAAAGATGAGGTACAAGACACTGTTGCTTTTTACAGCCATGCTCTTCTGCTTTACAGCTTCAATCTACACGCTCTCATCTACGGCATTTGCAGGGCAAGGATGCGGCACCAACTGGATGGGTGATACGACCGGTGACACCGACTTTTATGTAAGCAAAAACCAGAATTTAGAGGGGGCACCCGGCACGGATTCATCTGGATCATCCGTAGCAGCAAAGCCTGCCATAGCTCTGGGCTCGACCGCGACCAAAGCCAGCCAGATAGCCTCGATCCAGAGCTTGACCCCGGACAAATCCAGTCCGCAGGCGCCGAGCACGGCCATAGTCTGGACGGCCGTGGCGAGCAATCCCGGCAACGGCGAGTTGCTCTATGATTTCCTGCGGAAAGGACCTTCAACGGGCGGCCAGCTGAAGGATGAGACCGGCTGGATGGCTGAAAATACCTGGACCTGGAATGCCACAGATGCAGATGTGGGAGAGAACCAAGTAGAGGTCCGGGTGAAGCACTCCAGCTCACAAGACTCTGAAGACAGCAAGGCGGTGAGCTATGTCATCGCTGCGGCATCCGATATCAATTCTCATCCGACATCCGAGACTTCCGACTCTACAGAGACCAAGCCGAGATATGCACCCGATGAGAGGCGCTCGACGGCAGAGCAAAGCAATGATATCTCCGGGCCGAACATGAGAATGCCCGATACGAAGCCTAAGCCATTAGTTCAAACGGATAATGCAGTAAGCACCCAGGAAGTCCAAGCAGTGGCGACCAACCCTGAGCCTGCTGAGCCCGAGGTCATGGAAGTGGATGGCAAATGGAATGTGAAGCTGGAGAATGCCAGCAGCTCTATGGATCTTATCCTCATCCAGACGGGAGAGAGCGTCACAGGCATGGGCAACCTCAATGATCAGAACACAAAACTTCCTCTCATCGTCATCGGTACCGTATCCGCCAATTCCATGACTCTGGATGTGAAGACTGTAGTGGACAAATACGTTCACAAGATAGACAAGCGCTTCAATCTGGATCTGGTCAAGGTGGACAGAGTCATCTCCGGCAGCTACGAAGCCTTTTCCGGCGAGGATCTGACGGGCAAAGGAAATGCTGCTGCAAGCAGATTTGGGTGATCAAGCCGAAATTGGCTTAGCCTCTCCGGGACAAGATCCCAAAAAGGCAGACCTAGAACAAACCCAAGAATGAGAACACAATAGAGACGTCATCAATCCATCCCCATCCATAGGAGGACTACCCCTGAAGACACTGATGATATTATGTGCGGCATTGATCGTGGCCATGCTCACCTACCAGGCGTCGGCAGGCTGCGGGCGCTGGGTAGTTCGGGAGACCACCGATTACCTGCAAGACCCGGTCTTCGACGAGGCGGTGGCGTCCTCCACCGGGCCCAACGCCACTGTGAACCCCGCTAGCCCATCCAACCAAAGCGAAGAGAAGAAGAACGATAAGGCGGCAGACATCGAGCCCGAGGCTGTCCAGGAAAAGTCTCCGGTCATAGATCTGGCAGGAAAGTGGATGGTCATGCTGCTGCAGGACCAGGGACAACAGAGCCTGGAAAGCCCTCTTGATCTGATACTGATTCAGTCCGGCGACCGATTGCAAGGTTACGGCACCCTGGAGGAGAAAGGATCCCAGATTCCGGCCACGGCAACAGGCTCCCTTTCGCAGGATGATGTTCGCCTGGATGTCAAATTGACCAAGCAGAATAAGGAGTACAGGCTGGATCTGTCCCTGATCAACAGCACCCTGGAAGGAAGCTACGAGCTTTACGAGAGCGACAAGCTTTGGGAAAAAGGCGATGCTAAGGCCAGTAGATCAGGGCCCTGAGCGCTGAAACTTATTGCTATTCGGATCATTATCCGTCTGATTAAAATATTTATTTAATTTTTAAAAAATTATTTATGGTAAGGCTCGTGATGCATTATCCTGAAGCTGCGGTAGATCTGCTCCAGAAGAATCGAGCGCATCATCTGGTGGGGAAAGGTCATCCTGGAGAAGGAGAGGATGAGATCCGCTCTTTCCAGGACGGAGGAAGCCAGGCCCAAAGGGCCGCCTATCACCCAGGCCATCTCATTTCCGCCCTCCAAGGCTCGGGTCTTCAGCCAGGCGGAGAGCTGCAGGGAGTCCAGGGCTATTCCCTGCCTGTCCAGGACGATCACCGGACCGTCATGATCCTTCAGCCTCTCCAGGATGTCAGAAGCCTCCTCTTCCAGCGCTATTCTCTCCTCGGCAGGAGAGGCTCTCTCAGGAATGCGAGCCTCGGGAATCTGGACCATCTCCAGCCGGACGTAGGGCCGGAGCCGGTGGGCGTAGTCGGAGACGGCATCCTGCCAGTGCTTCTCCTTTAGCTTTCCCACGGCAACGATCTTGAGTATCATTTGCCTTTTCCGGGATTGCCCTCCGCCTTCTGCAGTTCTGCCTGATCAGCGCCGGTCAGGTCTGCCTGGAGGAACTCCTTGTTCTCTGGGAGGACCATGAAAAATTCCGGAGTGTAGTCGATGGCGATGCTCGCGTTCTTCAGCGAGAAGTCCAGAACATGGCCGCCCGCGGTTCTATTCTCATTCAGGAAGTGGAAATGATAGCCTGGAACAATCACCCCATTCGCATAGGCCGGAGACCAGAATCCAACAATCGTGCCGCTCTGGTTATAGAGCTCGAAGACGCTCTGGTGTCCCAACGCCTCGGTCAGGGTCGGATAGGGCCGATCTTGAGCAGGCGGGCTCCTGGTCTTGATGTAATCAAAGGTCCCGTCGATCCTGATGGCGTAGAAGATGTTCTTGCTGGGCATCTGGTCTTCCAGATATCTCTGCAGCTCTGTCTGGTTGGCTGAGCCATTGAAGAGGATCTTCTGGTCAGGCTCAAAGAAGGTCACATCGGCAATGGGGGCCTCTTGGGAATCGCTTACAGGATAAACTTTCCCGTCCGCCTTCACCTGGTAGAACTGGCCGTCGAGCTCCACCAGCTCTCCGTCCAGATCATCCAAGGTTCCTATTCCGAAGTCCCCGTGCATAGCCAGCTCTTTGAAGCTCATCGAGCCCTCGAAGACGCCCTGCATGAGGGCGGTGATGGCCGATACTTGAAAGAGAACGTCCTTCGAAGGGTCTGACGCCAGAGATGCTGACGAATCCGGAGACGTTGCCGATACAAAAGCCATTAAGCCTGTCAAGATCACAGCTATAGCCACAAGCCAGATTCTAAGATTTGCTTTCACTTTTCTTCTCCAATCTGTTTTTTCTGTATTTGAAGTACAAACCTATTGCAACAACCAGAGTTATAAAGGATACGACATTCGAAATAATCAGAATTTTGTCATGAATATGAATCCCGTAGAGCAGCCAGAGGAAGATGCCCACAAAGAACTGCAGCAGCATCAGGAGGCTCACATCCTCGACCGACTCCGTCCGGTAGATCTTGAAGATCTGGGGCACGAAGCCGAACATGGTCAAAAGCGCCGCGCCTGAACCGATCAGCTCCCATTGCATCAGGTCGTGATAGAAACCTGATGGTATATTAGCTTGACATTGAAGCATAAAGCCTATTTTGCATGACAGAGATAGCAATGCTCGTGGATTCTCAAAGTTCAGACGCCAAGGCCGTAATCGAGGCCGCCCTCTTCGCTGCAGGCAGGACACTCTCGGTGAAGGAGCTGGCCGATCTGTGCGGCCTCTCTGAGGAGCGGGCGCGCGCCCTCGCCGATGATCTGGCCGGCGAATATGCCCGGCGCGGCTCAGGGCTGGAGATCAGAAGCATCGGAGAAGACTACGCCATGCAGGTCCGGGCCCGCCTGGCCCCGGAGGTGGTCTCGCTGGCCCCCAAAGAGCTGGAAGCGCCGCTCATCAGGACCCTGGCCATCATCGCCTACAAGCAGCCCATAAGGCAATGCAATCTGGTGGAGATCAGGGGAAACAAGAGCTACGACCATGTGAAGGAGTTGGAGAGAAGAGGCATGATAAACGCCGCCAAGCAGGGCCGGACCAAGGTTCTCACCACCACCAGGGCCTTTGCCGACTACTTCGGCCTTGCCTCCTGCCATCCGGAGGCGGTAAGAAGGGCCATCCTGAAAGACAAAAAGCTTGTCGGCGTCACTCCCATGTACCAGAGCCTGGCCCTGCGCCTGGGCCTGGACTTTATAGTGGTAAACCCCTACAAGCCTGAGCCCGATGATCTGGAGCGCCTCAAGGAGATCGAGCTTTTAGTCCTGGTGCCCGGCTACGCGGATCAGGTGAGAGAGCACTACTCAGGAGAGCTGCTTGAGGCCGGTGTTCGCACCCTCTCCCAGCTCAAGGAGAGCGCTGAGCGGATCTGCCAGGCCGCCGGGTCGGGGGATGTCGAACCGCTGGCAGCGGAGGTGGATCTTATGCTGCAAAGATACAGGACGAGGGCTGCCGCGGCCAGCCCCATCCAGCCGCTCACTCCCATGATCGAGGAGATCGCCCGCGATCTTCGCATCCCTGTTCAGGAGGGCGGCCTGACTGCTGCGCCCGAGACCGCCGGCATGGAGGCGGACATCCAGGTACCCGTTCACCAGTCCTATGACATGGATATCCTGGAGAGAATCGTGCAGCGCTGTGAAAAGATTCTGGAGGGCTAGAACCATCCTTTTCTCTTGAAATAAACCATCATTATCGCTACTACCATCATCATCAAAATCAGAACGGCAGGATAGCCCAAAGGAGACTCCAGCTCGGGCATGTACCGGAAGTTCATCCCGTAAAGCCCGGCCAGGAAGGTGAGGGGAATGAAGATGGTGGAGATGATGGTCAGGACTTTGATGACCTCGTTGAGCTTGTTGGAGAGGCTGGAGAGATAGGTCTCCAGAAGAGAGGCGGACATATCCCGGAAGGTCTCTATGTTCTCGATCACCTGAATGGTGTGGTCGTAGACATCCCGCAGGTAGATCTTCGTCGCCTCGGAGACCAGGGGAGAATCCGTCCTCTGCATCTTGCTGATGGCCTCCCTCAATGGCCAGACCGACTTGCGCAGGAAGAGCATGTCTCGTTTCAGGTTATAGATGGTAGGGAGGATTCCCGGCTCGGGGTGGGCCACCACTGCATCCTCCAGATCCTCGAACCTGTCTCCCAGCTTCTCCATGATCACGAAGTAGTGATCGACAATGGCATCTATCATGGAGTAAGCGAGGTAATCCGGTCCTTGCTTTCTTGTCCTGCCCTTTGCCGTCCTCAACCGGTCGCGCAGGGGATTGAAGACATCCACCTCCTTCTCTTTAAAGGACATTATGAAATTGGGACCGAGGATCATGCTGACCTGATCGAAGTCGATCTTGCTATCACCCAGCTCTTCATCCCCCTCCTCGTTGTAGTAGAGCATCTTGAGCACTATGAAAATATAGTCGTCATAGTCCTCTATCTTGGGACGCTGATCCGATAGGATGTCCTCCAGCACCAGGGGATGGATGCCATAGCACGCCCCCAGCTTCTCCAGGATATCGACCTGACGGAGGCCGTCTATGTTTATCCAGGTGACTGTGGGCTTCTCTTTGAAGACGAAGCACTCCGCTGCCTCTTTAACCTCCGCCTCATGATAATGCTGCTCATCGTAATCGATGATCGTGATCTTGGGCTTCTCCGCTTGCTTATCGCTAGCAGGGGGCAGAGTAGATGAAGGAAGTTCGGACACCTTTGCTCCTTTGCTGGATTGATCCAAGATGCATCCTCCCCAATTATCGTCTATCTGACGACTTCCTTGTGCTTAAACCTTTATTTTCCTGTACCCGAGACCAGGGCCGTCGCCACCAGCAGCAGAGTCAGGATGCTCATTATGATCGTGGTAGCCCAGGCCACGGCATTGAAGGCCTTGCTGTTGGTATACTCTCCCATCAGCTTCTTGCTGTTGATCAGGAGGAGCATGAACACTAGCACCAGAGGCAGCAAAGAGCCGTTTATCACCTGGGAGAGGACCATTATGGTCAGCAGGGGCGCATCGGGAACCAGGATGATGGCGGCACCTATGGCGATGAGCAGAGTATAGAGTAAATAAAACTGAGGCGCATCCCAGAACCTCTTGTTCAGGCCGGAGTCCCAGCCCATTCCCTCGCAGAGGAAGTACGCCGTGGAGAGCGGCAGTATAGAGGCGGCGAAGAGGGAGGCATTGAGGAGCCCAAAGGCGAAAAGCCAGGCCGAGTAGCTGCCCGCCAGGGGAAAGAGCGCTAAAGCGGCATCTTTCGCCGTCTCAATCCTGATGCCATGGGCAAAGATCGTTGCGGCACAGGTGAATATTATAAAGTATGAAACCACGTCTGTGATGACGCATCCGACATAGACATCCCATTTCGTATACTTATATTCGGATACTTTCACACCCTTCTCCACAACTGTGGACTGCAGATAGAACTGCATCCAGGGAGCAATAGTCGTTCCCACTACACCAACCACCATGTAAAGATACCCGGAGTCCAGGCTTATACTAGGGGTTATGGTCTGGGAGAAGAGAAACTTCCAGTCGGGATGCAGCAATAGCCCAGAGACAATGTAAGTGATATAAACCGAGCTGGCGAGGAGGAAGATCTTCTCGATGGAGTGGTAGTTTCCCTTGACTACAACCAGCCAGACCAGAACAGCGGCCACGGGAACCGAGACGTACTTGCTCACGCCGAAGATCTCCATGCTTGCTGCAATTCCCGCGAACTCTGCGGTCGTGGTGCCCAGATTGGCGATGATGATTCCCAAGAGCAATATCACCGTGGGCTTGACACCGAAGTTCTCCCGGATGAGATCCGCCAGCCCTTTGCCCGTGACCACGCCCATGCGCGCACACATCTCCTGCACCACGAAGAGGGCTACAGTAATGGGTATGAGCGTCCACAGAAGAGAGTAGCCGAAGTGGGCTCCGGCGATGCTGTAAGTGGTGATGCCGCCGGCATCGTTGTCCACGTTGGCAGTGATTATTCCCGGCCCAAGGACGCCCAGGAAGATCGCCAACTCCGCCAGGGTGATCCTGGGAACTCTGCCCCCCAGGTTCAGCTTCCCTAAGAGATGTAACTTCATCAGGCTACACCACGAACCCTGCGCAGCTTATGGTAATTCCAGGGCAGGCGCTTCTTGAGATCCTCGGGGATGATCTCATCCAGAGCATCGTCAAAGGTCACGATGCCCAGCATCTTACCGTCCTGATCAACCACGGGCACACTGAGGAAGTCGTACTTGGAAAGGAGGTTTGTAGCCTCTTCCACGCTCGATGTTGGAAGGACTCTGATGACCTCCTTCTTCATGACCTCCCCCGCATTCTGAGCCGGATCGGCTAAAAGGAGATCGCGCAGGGATATCACGCCTAGAAGCTGCTCCTGAGCGCTCAGAACATAGATGTAGTAGATCAGGTCTATCTCCTGACCCGACCTCCTGAGCCGGGCAAAGATGTCCGGAACGCTGCAGTCGGAGGGCACCGCGATGTATTCCGTGGTCATGAGGCTTCCAGCTGACCGATCACTGTACATCATAAGCTCCTTGACCTCCTTCGCCTCCTCCTCATCCATGAGGTTGAGCACCTCAGAGGCCTTGTTCTCCGACATCATCCCCAGGAGGTCTGCGGCATCGTCAGGGTTCATGTTCTCCAGGATATCGGCCACATCATCGCTATCCATCTGCTTCACCATAGTGGCCTGCACCTCCGGATTCACCTCTTCCATGGTCTCAGCCGCGGTCTCTTCGCCCAGGGAGTCTAGGATCAATAGTCGGTCTTTGTTGCTCAGATCCTCCAGGATATCGGCAATATCGGCTGGGTGCAGGTCATTTATGGTCTTTCGCGAAATCTTGAGGTGAATGCTCCTCAGGCTCGGATCGAGGGGATCGATGTAGGACCAGGGGATGATGTGATTGGGAAGCTTATCCAATAGACCGCGGGAGAGCCCGGAAAGTCCCAGCCGTCTCAGTATTCCTTTGAAGCCTACATCCACAGCCACCAGGCAAAGGGACTTTTTAACCTGTGCCAGGAGGACGTCATTGACCCTCACCACCTTCAGGCCGTCGATGTCCACGATCTGCTTGTCCAGAATGGTCTCCGTCACCAGCAGCTCCCTCTCAGAGAGCCTGCCCGGAGGTATCTCGTCTCTGGCCATTTCCAGCCGGATATCGCCATCGATGGAGCAGATGCTGGACATGGGCAGGATGACCTTCTCGCCCAGAATGTTGGAGGTGTAAACTATGCGAGAGATCTCCAGAAGCACCTCACCCGGCCTCAGGGACAGATCGGTGAGCTTTCCCACTACATTGCCATCTCTATCCACGATCTTCTTGCCCTGTAGCTGGGAAAAGAAGCTGACCCGATTCGTACCATTCGATGCTGCCTCTTTTACCCACAAAGGGCCCGGCGCTTTGATCTTCTCCGTGATGCTCTTGGAGGAACGCATCTCAACCTCTAAACAGGAGGAGTTTCTTCTTTTGCTCGCTCTACAACTACGATCTCAAGGAGATCTTCGATGCCGTCTATCGACCTGATGCTATCGTTTATAAGGGCATTAAGCTCCTCTAAGCCCCTCGCCCAGACCTTGACGAAAAGGTCGTACTCACCCAGTATCCCGTAAACCTCGGTAATCTCAGGGATCTTCACCAGAGCTGCTACGGCTTGCTCGTGCCTTTCCGCCTCAGTCTGCACCAGCATGATGGCGCAGACGATGTAGCCCGTTGCTGCCGGATTGGCCTTAATCGTGAAGCTCTCAATGACCCCATTGGCTCTCATGCGCTTGAGCCGGAACTGCAGTGTGGCATCGGAGATGCCTGTTTGGCGCGACATCTCTTGCAGGCTCATGCGCGCGTTCTGCCGGAGAAGCCGAAGAATGGAGCGATCGACTTCGTCAAGGTTCAAGCTGTTGCCCATATTATCTTGCATTCTCCCCTGGGTTTCGCCCGATTGTTGGTATTATACCAATAAAGTCATATAAAGATTGTCCTTTCTCCAAACATTTGTAGAGTCCCGAAAGTATGGCATTTATAAGCGGCTTCATTCCTTTCAAATCTATTCTGTTGCATTAAAATCTCTTTCCATCCTCAAAAGGAACTGGTTTAGCTTGCATTCATCAGGCATTCTTGACCAAATTGCATCCTCGGGGGTCTAAAGATAGTGTTTTTCAGGCTCTTCGCTATTTCACTATCCTGCCAGGGGAGTACAAAGATGGTGATTGATAGCGATAACTGGCCCCAGGATTCCTCATCACCAGGTTTACCCACACAAAACGGCGAGGACCCAAAATATTAATATCTTTGTTGAGCTAATTGCAATTGGAGGGCTTGTTGGATTACAATGTTACCAATAACCCTACGGCAAGCCATAAAGGTGGACCTGGTATGATATATACGAAAGCAATTATATTCGCTGTATTGGCAGCGGCTATCCTCTCCGTCATGCCTATTTCTTTGGCTGAGAATGAGACTTCATCGAGTAAGGCTGCTAATGGACAGCTGCAGTCGGATCAAAACCTTGCGAAGCCTGGTGTCGGAGATCTCTTATATTCTGACGACTTTTCCAGCAGTAAATCTGGCTGGGCCCAATACTCGAAAGGGAAATTCTTAGCTCTTTATAAAAATGGAAAATATCACGTGACAGCAGTACCAGCATTATATTACAGTTGGAATCGTATACCCCGCCTGAACTTCAGCGATTTCGTATTAGAGGTTGAAGCCACCAAAGAGGCTGGCCCTGACGACAATGATTTTGGTGTCGTGGTACGGGAGTTCAACAATAGTGATTATTATGCCTTTCTCCTCTCCAGCGATGGCTACTATAGGGTCCTTAAGTTGCAGAACAATTCTTGGGTATACGTTCCGGATTGGGCTAAATCGAGCGCCATAAAAATCGGCAATGCTACGAACCTGGTGAAGGTCGTTTGCAATGGAGATAAGTTCTCCTTTTACGCAAATGGCGCGAAGCTAATGGATTATAACGATAGCAGCTTCGCTAAAGGCCGTGTAGGCCTGCTTGTTGAAGCTAAATCTGAGGGCAATGTGACCATCGGGTTCGATAACCTAACAGTCCGGGCGATAAAATAAGACGTTATGCAGAGGAGCAGGTAGCATATGATGATAAGCCGCTCACCTCTGCGCTAACCTTTCTTTGTTTTATCAAGACCTTCTGCTGAAGTCTCCTGAGCTATTTAAACACAGCTCCTACCAGTTCTAGCTTATGAAGTTGAACAAGCGCAAGATTCCTTTAAATTGTTCGGCAAAAACAGAAGGGGTACCTACAAAACAGATTGCTTTGGATATGTAGATACGGTCGAGAACCCGCTATCGGAGAGAACATGGGCCGGCATTTTTCGACATCCTGATATCTTCAGCAAGCTTAAGAATTGCACAGGTGTTCTGAGATGAAACCGATTCTGATCGTCCTAACCTTGAGCTTGCTGGTCGCCTTCTCCGGATGCATCCAGCCGCAAAGCGGTCCCCAGGTGAAGCAGACCGCAGCTTCCCAAGAATGGAAGCCCGACGGCATAGTGGGGGCGAACGAGTACGCGAGAAGCATGCTCCTTCGCGAGCCGGGGAGCAGCGGCTACTCCGGTGGAGATCTGGAGATCTCCTGGAAGAACGATGCCCAATTTCTTTACGTAGGCCTCAACGGTTCGACCAAAGGCTGGATCTCCTTGGGATTCGAGCCCACGGTGTGGATGAAGGACGCCGACATCATCATTGGCTCCGTGGAGAAGGGAAAGGCCACGGTGCTGGATGAGAACTGCACAGGCAATTATGGCCCGCATCTGAACGATACCGAGCTGGTAGGAACCTATGACATCATCGAGTCGGGAGGAGAAGAGAACGGAAATTGGACGGTTATTGAATTCAAGAGAAAGATGAACACGAGGGACAAGTTCGATAAAGCCTTCATCTCCGGCCAGAGGGTATTCATAATCTGGGCCATGGCCGACAAAACCTCGGAGGAGGTCAAGCACAACGTGGCCAAAGGGGAAGGGACGCTCGATCTGCAGTGAGAGCGAGAGATCTGCCTCAAATCTCATCTCTTCCTTTGGGTGGGCTGCTGTCGGTGATGTTCCCCTTCACCTTGGCCAGCCGGGCCTTGGTGGCCTTTATCGAGCCTGCCAGGGTGCCAGGCGCTGGTTCATCCTGGGGTCTGCATTCATTGCAGCTCTGCGGGGCCGTGATGTTGGATAGCAGGCCCGCCTCGGAGTCTATATTCAGCGCCAAGGAACTGTTGCTGGAATACTCATAAACCAGCTCCACGGGTCTAGTAAGAGGAGAAAGGGGGCTGAAAACAAGCCCTGACCTAAGAGTCCCGTTTGGCTCCAACTCTGCTGCCTGGATTCCCTTTCTGCCGTAGATGTCGTACGCCTTGCTGGCGTACTTCCAGCCCCACTGATCCATCAGGCTGAAGTTCTCGGCGCTCAGAGGCAGTTTTATCGTGCCGTTGTTGGTAAGGCCTATATCAAACTCAAAGGTCCTTTTATTGGACTCCATCCAGGATCTCAAGACTCCATAGTAAAGCAGAGTCACCTTTCCGTTGCTGGAATTGGAAAGCCCGGGGAAAGGAATGGAGAACTGCTCACCCCCCGTGGGATCGGAGGAGAGGTCCACCGTCAGGCTTTTGGCAATGGTCTCAGTGGGAACCACGAAGCCAATCAGCTTGCGGCCGAATCCGAAGTCCTTTGTGTACTCCGGACTGGTCTTATAAACCCGGTCGTTGCCATCCGTGAGGCTGTAGATGGCCTGGATGAAAGTGCTGTCGCTGGCGTTGACTCTGGTTAAGCTCAAATCCACATTCAGAACTGCGTATCTGTCTGCATCAGCATTCCCTGTGGGCCAGGAGTCTTTGAAGGTGCCAAAGATGGTGCAGTTGACTTCTCCATTGCTTCCGTGCAAAGGATACCCCTGAGCGATTCCAGGAACAAGCATTACGAACAAAGCCAGAGCCTCCCATCTCATTCAGAATATACCTCCAATATCATGTCAACTTCCTTTGGATCCCTTAAAGGACTTGATCGATCTGATTCATAAATCTTGGCTATAATCTTGGCTGTAACTAATTAATATATTTTATTATGATATGGTCTTTCTCTTCGCAAGGGCATAACACCTTGTTGGAGCCTTTGCTAATAAAAATGGCCCAGGCAAAAAGGCCTGGGTAGAATAGCAAGAAGCCCATTGAGATTCGTTAGGCAGTACCATTCTGGGTGTTATTTTTTGTGCTCTGATTGAGACTTGTCCTCATGGCATCGAGCCTCTGACGGGTTTCATCCAGGCTGGAGTTGATCTTCTCGCCTATGGATGATTTCTGGCCTCCAGATTCGGAATTTGCCGCAAGCCGCGCCTTGCTGGCCGCTATCTGCTCCTTGAGAGAGCTGATCTTGGAGCTCGCATTGCTGCCTTGGGTCTGGCTGGCCGCGGTCTGGTTGGTCTGTCCCCCGACCGGAGCGGAAGCTGCCTGGCTCTGATTTGCGCTCGGCATGATGGATGCCGCGGCGGCGGCTGGAGCCGCGGAGGTGACGTTCTGGACGGCGCCGGAGCCGTAGACCACCTCGTTCGAGAGCGGTCCCTGATCCTTCTCCAGATCTATGATGACCTGATTGGCGGTTCCATAATCGTAGGCCAGGGCGGCGGGCCGGCTCAACAGCGAGACGCCGGTGAAGCCCACCTTAACCCTGCTCCCGGTAGCCTTCCCGGGCCCAACTACCTCGGGATCAAATCCCAGAGTGGGACGGTAAGCCCAGCCCCACTGGTCCAGGAGGGTGAAGTTCTGCGGGGCTACATACAGATCTTTTGTGCCGTTATTGGTCACGCGCAGCTGAAGGACGATGCCCTGCTCGTCCGGGTTGATCAGCCAGTCCGTGATTCCGTAGTACCTTATCACAGCATCCTGATTGAGGCCCTTGGGCGTTGCCCACCAGTTGATATTGAAGGACTTTCCTCCCGCAGGAGTCACCTTGACGAGCTTGAAGAGGTCATCCTGGGGAACAAGGAAGTAAACCAGCTGCCTGTCAGGCTGGAGAGTCTTGTACAGTCCGGGCTGATAAACGCTGTCTTTGCTGTCCACCAGCTCGTAAGTGGCATTCTTGGCCCCGATGAGGCCCACGTCCAGCTTCAGGATCTCCAAAGTGGCGTTCTCAGCCTCCAGAGGGGTCCTCGTTGCCCCGAAGAGCACGACGCTTCCGTTTTCATCGCCGCCCTGCAGCGGATAGGCCTGGGCGGTGCCGAAGATTTGCGCCAACAACAAGACTAAAACAATTAATCTCATCTGATACCCCCGTTATATTTATTGTCTCTCATTACATAGGTAATTTAATACTATTATCAGCATTTGCCATTCGGTTATATACATTTTTTCCATGGGCTGCCTCATGCCAGTGCTGTCCAATTCCTTCCTATAATTTTCAACAGTACGGCCGGAGATCAAAGGGCTGGGAAACCTATATCTGTTGTTACATCATATCGCGTGGCGGTGTTCTCATTGTCATCGCCTATCCTTGTAACCTGCGGCCTGCCCTATGCCAACGGGCCCTGCCACCTAGGCCACCTCAGAACCTATGTGCCTGCGGACATCTTCGTCAGGGCCTTGCGAAAGATGGGCCAGGAGGTGCTGTTCGTCTGCGGCTCGGACGCCCATGGAACTCCCATCGTGGTCAACGCCGAGGCACAAGGATTGCAGCCCAAGCAGCTGGTCGCCAAGTACCACCAGCATTTCCATGAAGTCTTTAAGGGCATGAGCGTTCACTTCGACTTCTTCGGAGACACTGACGATCCTGCCTGCCACAACCGGACGCAGGAGATTGTGAAGGCTCTCACGGAGAAGGGCTACGTCTACCCCAGGGAGATCGAGCTGGCTTACTGTCCGAAATGCGAGCGCTTCCTGCCGGACAGGTACGTGGAGGGCGAATGCCCTTACTGCGGCAAGCCCGCCCGCGGCGACGAATGCGACATGGGCTGCGGCCGCCACCTGGAGCCGGGCGAGATCAAGAACGCTGTCTGCAAGGTCTGCGGCGGCAAAGCCGAGTACCGCAAGCAGATCCATTACTTCTTCAAGCTCTCCGAGTTCAAGGACTTCTTGCTCGGGTACCTGGAGACCCTGGGTGGGACGGCATCGGCCCGAAACTACGCCCATGAGTGGGTCCGCCAGGAGTTGAAGGATTGGTGCATAACCAGGAACATGAGCTGGGGCGTGCAGTTCCCAGGCCACAACGAGCTGGTGGTCTACGTTTGGGTGGACGCGCCCATCGGCTACATCGCCTTCACCGAGGAGTGGTGCGCCCAAGAGGGCAAAGACTGGCGAGATTATTGGAAGGACGATGCCCGGATCATCCATTTCATCGGCGGAGACATAGTCTATCACCACTGCATCTTCTGGCCGGCCATGCTCAAAGGAGCTGGCTATACCCTGCCATCCGCGGTTGTGGCCAGCGGCATGCTGAAGATCGACGACAAGAAGTTCTCCAAGTCCAGAGGATACGTCATCTGGGTGAAGGACGACTACCTGGAGAAGGGCCTGCATCCCGATCTGCTGCGCTATTACCTGGCCAGCTACACCGCTCACAACAAGGAGGTCAACTTCGCCTGGAAGATCTTTGCCGAGAAGGTGAATACAGAGCTGGTGGGAGCTTTCGGCAACTTCCTCAACCGGGCGCTGACCTTCACCGTTAAGAACTTCGAAGGAAAGGTTCCGCAAGGAAAGATCGATCCCGAGGTCCATGCCAAGATCGAGCAGACCATGAAAGAGGTCGTCTTTGGCCTGGAGGAGTACGAGTTCAAGAAAGCGGTGGACAGCATCATGGCGCTGGCGGACTTCGGCAATATCTACTTCCAGAGCCATGAGCCCTGGAAGCTCATCAAGAGCGACAAAGCCTCAGCAGGAGAGGTCTTGAGGAGCTGCTTGCAGATCGCCAAGGCGCTGGTCATTTGCATGGAGCCGGTCATGCCCTCCAAGATGGAGGCCGCCTGGAAGCAGCTGGGCCAGGGCGGCAGTGCGAGCGAGAAGCCCTTCCAGGAGGCGCTGGTGCCCCTGGCCGAAGGCCAGAGCTTGGGCAAGCCGGAGATCCTCTTCTCCCGCATGGAGGAAGCTGTGGTCCAAGAGCTGGAGCGGGTCTTCAGGGACCGAATAGAGCAGGCAGAGTCCAGGAAGTCGGTGAAACCTACGGAGTTGAAGGAACAAATCTCCTTTGAGGAGTTTTCGTCACTTGACCTATGCATTGGAGAGATAAAGGAGGCCGGAAGCATCAAGGGCTCGGATAAGCTCCTCAAGCTCGCCGTCGATATAGGCAAAGAGACGCGCCAGGTGGTGGCAGGGATCGCAAACTCATATAAGCCCGAGGATCTGGTAGGGATGCAGATCGCGGTTCTCACAAACCTGAAGCCCGCCAAGCTCTTCGGCATCGAGTCGCAAGCTATGCTTTTGGCCGCAGATGTGGCCGGCAAGGCCGTGCTGCTCCGGCCTTCGGAAAAAGTCGAGACAGGAACCAAGGTAAGATAGGAGGTCTTCGCTTTGCTTTTGATCGAGAATTTACGCAAGACTTACAGATTGAAGGACAGAGAGATTGTAGCTCTCAAAGACATCAGCTTCTCCGTCCGGCCCGGCGAGATCGTGGGCCTGGTGGGCAAGAGCGGGAGCGGAAAGAGCACCCTGATGAAGATCCTGCGAGGCATGGAGGGCTTCGATTCCGGCAAGATCATCCTGGACGGCATCACCATAGCGCCCGATTCAAGTGATGAGGTAGTCAGGGCGCAGTTGGCCGTCACGGCCATACATCTGCAGAGGGATTTTGCCCTCTGGACAGAGTCGGCTCTAAAGAACGTGGTGCGAAGAATCCATTCCCGCAGCACAGGCTTCGAGGTTCTCCCCATCCCTGAGGATCATAACTACGATGAGATGTACGAGGAGGCCATGTACTACCTGCGGCTGGTGGGCCTGGGGGACAAGGCGCAGCATCTGGCTACCATCCTCAGCGGCGGCGAGAAGCAGAGGCTGCTCATCGCCAGGCAGCTGGCCAAGAAGCCCAAAGTACTGCTTCTGGACGAGCCGGCCACCATGGCCTGTCCGGCTACGAAGCAGGAGGTGCTGGATGCCATCAAGAACGTGAACAAGGAGCTGAATCTGACCATAATAGTGGTATCTCACCTGCCTGAGGTTCACGAGTATCTAGCGGATAGGGTGATATGGCTGGAGAAGGGAGAAATTGTCGCCGATGGAAAGCCGAGGGAGATTTTGGATAATTTCATGGCGGGGATTGGAAGATTGGAGCCGCTAAGACCCACCCCCAATGCCCGGCCGCTGATTAAGGTGAGAGGCCTGTGCAAGAGGAACTGCCTGGTCGGCTTGGGAGAGGTTCTGAATGTCCTGAAGATGGAGAACCTCAACTTCGACATAAACGAGGGTGAGATCACATCACTCATCGGCAACAGCGGCGGAGGAAAGACCACCTTGCTCAAGATCATGCAGGGCGTCAGGATGCCGGACGAGGGAGTTGTCTATTATCGGTACGGCGACAAATGGGTGGACATGATGACCTACTCGCCCGATAGAATGAACGTGCGCCGCACTCTCGGCATCATGTACCAGGAGTTCGCCCTGTATGCCGGAGAGATCATCATCGACCAGATTGCGTATCAGCTGGGCGTGAAGGGCCAGGATGTGATAGAGCATGCCCGGGCCATGGCCGAGGAGCTGGGAATCAGCGACAAGGTGCTGGATATCCTCTACACTCTTACGGATATGTCCGAAGAGGAGGCCAAAGCCGCCTTTGAGGCCCTGGGACTGAACAGGGATATCTTCAAGGATCTGTTTCCCCGGTTCCCGACGACGGAAGCACGCAGGTTCGCCGAGCCGATCTTTGAGCTGATGTCTCTTGATCCTGAGGTGATGTGGAAGCTGCCCGAGCAGCTGAGCGGCGGAGAGAAAGTGAGAGCGACCCTTGCCATACTTCTGGCGGCCAGGCCCAAGATACTGATCCTGGACGAGCCCTTTGGTGATATTGATCCCATCACCTTGCGAGAAGTTTCCAACGCCATTAAAAAGATCAACGCGGAATATGATACCACCATAATCCTGGTCAGCCACCATGTCGATTTCGTCAAGGAGGTCTCTCACCGGGCCATGCTCATGGAGAAGGGGGCCCTGGTGGCAGACGGAGATCCGGCCGAAGTCTGCAACGCCTTCCTGGCCAGTTGCCATGCGCCTTATCTGAAGTATTTGGAGGAACGCTACGCTATTCACGGATGACCGGGGATGGATGCGGAATTAGTTGAGATTTACAACCAGGTGGCCGATCAGGTCTCTCTGGAGGATTTCGAGGCCAGGGTAGCGGAGAAGGTGGCCCTGATGGCCGGGCTCTGCGATCGCAGGACGGCAGCCATGCTCGTGGCCAGAGACCTGGGCGCCTCCGAGGTCCTGACCAAGATCGGGAGCATCCGGCCGGAGTCGGGGAACGTCGCCTTCACGGGCAGAGTGCTCTCTGTCTCGGAGATCCGCGAGTTTCAGCGCTCTGACGGCTCAGTAGGAAGGGTCGCCAATTTAACCTTGGGCGATGAGACAGGGACGGTGCGCGTAGCGCTCTGGGACGAGACCACAGAGCTGATCAAATCCGGAGATCTGAAGGTCGACCAGTGCCTCAAGGTGAGAGGTCTGGCCAAAGAGGGCTACACGGGAACGGAGGTGAGCCTGGGCCGCCAGGGGAACATCGAGGAGGTGGACCTGGACATCCAACCAAGGGCTGAGCCCTACAAGATCTCGGAGATAAAAAGGGACATGGGCGAGGTCAATCTGGTGGCCGTGGTGGTGAACGCCGGTGAGCCGAGAGAGTTCCAAAGGAAAGATGGCAGCCCCGGGCTAGTCCGGACGGTGCTCCTGGGAGATGAGACGGGCAAGATCAGTCTCACTCTCTGGAATGAGCAGGCGCAAATGCATCTGGCGGAAGGCGAGACCATTGAAGTCATAAACGGCTCCTCCCGCGAGCGGTATGGCAGCGTGGAGATTCAGACGGGCGGGTATACGCTGATACGAAAGAGCAGCCAGAAGGTGAATTTCTCCGAGAAGATGACAGCTATTTCAGACTTAAAAGCGGGCATGCTCGCAAGCGTCTCCGGATTTGTGACCGGCCTTGGCGAGGTGCGGGAGTTCCAGCGGGAGAACGGCCGTCAGGGGCGTGTGGCCAATATCTACATCTCCGATGCCTCCGGCCGAGTGAAGGTGGCCCTCTGGGGAGACCATGTGCAGCTCTTGCCGGGCCTGGACCTGGGCCATAAGGCAGTGCTGATCGACGCCCTGGTCAAGAGCGGCTGGAACGAGGAGCTGGAACTCTCCTGCGGATGGCGCACCAGGATTACTTTCGCCCCGCCTGAGTAATTAAGTTAAGGAAGATATGCCAACTATTACCTGAGGAACTTTGAAGATGGCTACAAAATTGCTGGAGGATCTCCCCGGAGTGGGTCCGGCCACGGCGGAAAAGCTGCGCGAAGCGGGCTTCAACACCGTGGAGGCCATAGCCGTTGCCTCTCCCGGCGAGCTGGTGGCCGCCGCTGAGGTAGGAGAAGCAACAGCGGCAAAGATCATCGCCGGGGCTCGGGAAGCAGCGGACGTAGGCGGCTTCGAGACCGGGGATAGGATTCTAGAGCGCAGAAAGCTGGTGGGCAAGGTCACCACGAGCAGCAAGAGCTTCAACGAGCTGCTAGGCGGTGGCATGGAGACTCAATCCATAGTGGAGCTCTACGGCGAGTTCGGCTCTGGCAAGACGCAGGTGGCCCATCAGCTGGCCATAAACGTTCAGCTGCCTCGAGAGATGGGTGGACTGAACGGCTCGGCGGTGATCATCGATACCGAGAACACTTTCCGGCCGGAGCGCATTGCTCAGATGGTCAAGGGCTTGCCCCCCGCTCCAGAGGGCCAATCTTGGGAGCCGGAGGAGTTCTTGAAGCACATCAGCGTTGCTCGTGCCTTCAACTCCAACCATCAGATCCTCCTGGCGGAGAGCGCCATGGACCTGGCGGAGAAGCTGCGGGACTCGGAGAAGCCGGTGCGTCTTCTCATCGTGGACTCCGTGACGGCTCACTTCCGGGCGGAGTACGTTGGGCGCGGAACATTAGCCGACCGCCAGCAGAAGCTGAACAAGCATTTGCACGATTTGATGCGCTTTGCCGACCTGAACAATGCCCTGATATTAGTAACCAACCAGGTCATGGCCAAGCCCGACACCTTCTTCGGGGACCCGACCAAGCCCGTAGGCGGGCACGTCTTGGGCCATACCGCCACCTTCCGGCTCTACTTTAGGAAGTCCAAGGGCGAAAAGCGCATCGCTCGGCTGGTGGATTCTCCCAATCTGCCGGACGGCGAGGCGGTCTTCTCCGTGACCATGGAGGGGGTGAAGGACTGATCTTTTGCCGGTGATCCTGTGCCCTTCGGTTGATATCGACAGAGCGCATGCAGGCGAGATGGTTGTGCTCTTTCCTTCTGCAGCAGGTTAGATTAACGAGGCACAGGACGGCACGGGAGGAGACGGAATCGCATTATGAGAGCAGGGAATGGACGCTTGATCCATGGAAATTTTAGATCCCCTCCCGCAGAAACGAAAGGACAGTAACTCCTTTCCGCCATATTGACTTTATCAAACGGTTTTTCATTCTTTTGTCGTCCGCAGCAATATCATTGAATTCAAGCGTTTTGGAAGGAGCTAGCCTGTTGATGATCTCGATACAATCTCCCCCTGGAAAGTCGTCTGCTAATTTTTTTATTTACACGATTAGGCATAACCAAATATTAGTGCAAATTGTGATTTTCCTAAGATTTTAGCCGCAACTTTTATGAGCTGGCATGTATTGTAAACAGATGCCCAACGAAAGGGTTGACGATTGCTGCAATCTCAGAGCGGATGTTGGATTTCAGCTCTCTCGCCGGTCTCGATCCTCTGCTGAGGACTGGAGAACGGCAAATGGGAGCATAATCGATAGGAGAAGATAGCCATGTCTGGCGTACAGAAATCAGATGCAATGTTGCAGCATGAGAAGTGGATCGCATGGGTAACCGAGCACAATCCGAAGTGGATACCCGGAAGAGATAAGCCGGTGAATATGATGCCTGAGGCTCATATCCTTATCATGGCGTTCGCTGTGGTTACAATCATTGTAGCTGTAGCCCTGAGCATTCACTCTTGAGGTAGCGGCAGAGTAAAAGAAGGAGGTAATAAGAAATGAATGCGGGCGGCATTATTTCGGGGATATTGTTCATTGCAGGCATCGGCGCAATCTTTATTTCCAGTGGTATCACGACATATATGCTGGCAGGAGATGCATTAGTGGCTCTAGCCGGTCTATCCTTTGTGAAATTCTCAAAATAAGTTAGCTAATAATTTTTTAAAATATTTTTTAATTATTTTATATTTTAATTAATTGTATTTTGAATTAGCAGCCAATCTGCTGTATCCATTTCTGGTGTTGGGCATGACGAAACCTTTTTTAGCCTTCGCGGCCTTGGCACTCTCTGGAGGCGACTGATTTCATATCCATCTCTGCAACCGTGGAGGGTTGGAAGGATTGATCCGCGCCCTGGCCGCGGACATCGACGGGACCCTGACCGACCAGAACAGAGTGCTCTGTCCTGCCGCGATGACCGCCATGATGGGCTTAAGAGTGCCTGTGGTCCTGGTTACGGGCAATACCCACTGCTTCACCAGGACGGCGTCCGTCCTTTTGGGCACTCCCCGCATCTTCATAGCGGAGAACGGCGGAGTGGTCTCCCACGCAGAAAACGATATGGAGATCCTGGCTGACCTCCAGGCCTGCGAAGCTGCCTTCAAGGAGCTCAGCAAGATCTTTCCCCTGGAGAGGTACAACTCCACGCGCTACAGGTTCACGGATATAGCCTTAAAGCGCAACTTCGATGTAAAAGCAGCCTCGCGCTACGCAAGAGAGCGCAGCCTGCCAGTGGACATAATCGATACTGCCTATGCGGTGCACATCAAAGATAAAAGAGTGAACAAAGGCACGGGCCTGCGCTGCATCGCAGAGCGCATGCAGATCGACCTGAGGGAGTTCGCCGCGGTGGGCGACAGCCCGAGCGACATGCCCATGTTCGAGCTGGCGGGCTTTCGAGCTGCGGTGGGAAACGCCAGCCCGGAGCTAATGGCTGCCTCCGATTACGTGGCCAAAGCGAAGTATGGCGAGGGCTATGCAGAGATCGTAAGACACATGATCGATACAGGATTGCTTTAGTGAAACATAAGCCGTCCCGAAAACAGTATCACTTTCGATCCCGGATTAATCTGCGAAGAATACTGGCCCAGTTGTTCTCGCAGATGATCCACCAGCCCAGAGTGTCCTTGGCCAGCTGGCGCGCCGCGGGGCAGAAAGCGTCCACGGCCAGGTTGTAGGGCATCTCCTGCAGCGGCGGATGGAGAGGATATTTAGTGCAGGTGAGAGGCCGGATCTCGTAAATTTTGCACTCTATCTTATCTTCATCGTAAAAAGGACATGGCTGTCTTAAGACCCAGGCATCCAGGCGTTTGTCATATTTGCACAATGCTTTGAGCTTCTTCTTAGAGCCAAGGAATCTGGCTATTCTCTCGAAGTCCTCTTCCTCCAGAAAAAGTCCCGCTCCAGGTGTATAACAGCACCGTCCGCAGTGCTGACATCTGAACCGCTCCCAGAAGAGCTTCACACCCTGGTCGGACTCCTCCCGCGAGTCGCGGGCGGGCAGGGGCAGGGCGATGTCGAAGGGGATCTTCTCGCCCCAGGAGATCTGACCATACTGCTCCTCTCTCTTCAAGACCGACCAGTGAGGCCGCTGGCTCAGGAGGGCCTCGTGCAGGCCCTGACGCTTCTGTTCTACGCAAGAGGAGCTGCAGAGCTGGTGGCAAAGCTGGCGCGCCTGGGAGATTTGATCCTGGTTGTTATCGTACATATCCCGTGATCATAAAAGCCCTGCTCTATTATTAATGCTGTACCTTCTGCGATCACTTTCGCTCCGCCCGGCTCGACATTATCTGCTATTGCTTCGTATCCATCCTCAGTCAGATAGCATTTCAATGGTGATGATGATGTCCAAGAACCCCGAATTTGCCAAGTATGCCTCCGATCTCGCCCGCCATCAGGACTCCATCCGCTCCGCCAATGAGGATTTGATCAAGCTCTCCCAGAGGTTCGGACGCATGATGCCCAAGCTGCTGAGGCTGGATTCATCGGCCGTCCTCTCCTGGTTCAATCTCTACAACAAGGTCAAGGATGCGGCCAGCAAGTCAGACGATGAGGTATCTTCTCTGATGAAGAATGAGCTGGCGAGCGCTAATCCGGTTCTGCAGTCGCAGATCAGCTACTACTACGCCCAAAGGCAGCGGCTTTACTCCAAGATGGAGATCATGGACGACGTTCTCAATGGCATGATCGAAGAGCTTCTGGAGAACGGCAGCTTTGAGGAGACGCAAAAGCAGGAGATGCGGGTGGCTCTGGACGGAACCATGGAGAAGAGCAAACATCATGCAAAGCCCGCACCGGTCTTTGCCTGAGTTTGTCTCTCGATCTGGCCTTGCGCCCCATAAGATGCAACTTGGGACGAAAAGGCTCTTTGGAACAGACCGCCGAGATACTCAGACTCCCGAATTACAGAAAAGCAGGCAGAAAGCCACTCTCCTTTAGGGAGGGGATGAATGCCGTACGCTTTCCGGTTATCCGATAACTATATACGCTATAATGACATAACAAGAAGTTATGCGTAAATCGTATCGCTATAGGATCTATCCTACGAAGTCTCAAAGATCTAATTTGAATCAACATCTTGAACTTTGCAGACAGGTCTATAACGATACGTTAGCATTGCATAAGGATGCTTGGGAGAAGAATAGTGAATCTATCTCCATCTATGAAGCGAATAGCATTCTAGTAACCTGGAAAGCCCAAAGACTTGAACTTAAGCAAGTCTATTCTCAAGTGCTCCAAAATGTCCAAGTTAGAGTAGATCTTGCACTAAAAGCTTTCTTCCGTCGTGTCAAATCTGGAGAGAATCCAGGATATCCTAGATTCAAAGGGAAAGGCCGATACGATAGTATAACCTACAAACAGCTTGGTTTTGGAGTCAAAGATGACAAGCTCCATCTTGCCAAAATCGGAGATGTCAAGATCAAGCTGCATAGGTTAATTGAAGGCAAGATTAAGACTTGCACAGTCCGAAGAATGCCTACAGGAAAATGGTTTGCTTGTTTCTCGGTCGAGATTGAGGATATGCCCCTTCCTCCTTGGAGAGATGGCTCTGTAGTTGGCTTAGATGTAGGCTTGGAGAGTTTCGCCACCCTTTCCAATGGCGAAAAGATAGCTAACCCTCGATTCTTCAGAGAAGAGGAGATGGAACTTGCCAGAGTCCAAAGAAAGCTTTCCAAAGCTCCAAAAGGTACACCTGAAAGGAAAGCAGCCCTTAAGGTTGTAGAAAGAGTCCATGAGCGGATAGGCAACAGACGAACTGACTTTGCTAATCAGGTTAGTCGACAATTGGTAAATCGTTTCGGTGTAATCGCTTTTGAGGATCTTGATATCAAAAACATGCTCAAGAACCATTGCCTAGCAAAATCCATATCGGATGTGGCTTGGAACATGCTAGTAAAAGCAACCAAGAGCAAAGCAGCATACGCTGGCTCAAAAGTTGTGCTGGTAGATCCAAAGCAAACGTCTCAGCTGTGTTCTAGGTGTGGATTGATAGTCAAAAAGGATCTCTCTGAAAGAACCCATAACTGTCCAGAATGTGGCTTGTCTATGGATAGAGATCTCAATGCAGCAATCAACATTCTGAGATTGGGGCTTCAATCTCTTGGAATCAAATCCATAGAAGCCCTACCCCATCCTGAGTAGGGAGAAGTCACGGTTAAAGTTAAGATTTAAATATGTGATTTATCCGTGATTCTTTATGCAAGATCAGGAAGAGCGCGCCAGGTCCCAGCTCATGGCGATTGAGCTGGCCTACGGGATAAAGATCAAAAACCGAGATGAAGCCGCTCGAATCATTGCGGATAGAGTTGAAGATCCCAGACAGGTTTTATCGATATGCACTTCTCTGAACTCCTGGGTCGCCGTGAACGGTTATCAGGGAGAGGTCGCCATTCCAAGCAAGCTGCTGAACAGGCTGCTGGACGAGGCATGAAGAGCTCTTTGCGCATTCTTGGTCTGGCCGATCTCCATGACCGGGTGGAGATGCTGGACCGCCTGCGAGATGTGGACGCCGATCTGATTGCATTCTGCGGCGATCTTCACAATGGCAGCAGCGGGACGACGGCCGAGCCTGTTGTCGCTGCCCTGGCTCGCCTCGGCCTCCCTGTGCTGATCGTTCCCGGCAATATGGATCACAGGGACGTCGTGCCCCAGATGTGGAGAGAAGCCGGCTTAATAATGCTGCATCGTTCTTCCTTCCGGTTTGGAGACTTTGGCTTCATTGGCATGGGAGGCATGGCGGTTCATAATCCTCGGAGGCTGGAAGATCCTGCCAGATATTATCACCGGGATGAAGAGGTCTACGACTCTCTGGCCCAGGCCTATCAGGGAATATCAGGCTCAAAGAAGATAATAGTGCTGACGCACCAGCCGCCGCGCGACACACGAGACACCATTTACACGGGAGAGCGAACAGGGTGCATCAGCCTTCGCCGCTTCCTGGAAGAATATCAGCCCGATCTCCTATTATGCGGGCATATTCATGAAGACCGGGGCGAGTCCCAAGTTGGCCCCACCAGAATCATCAACGTGGGAGAGCTGCGCCAGGGATATGCGACCGTCATCGAGCTGAATGGTGAATTGGCGGTGGACTGGATAGAACTGTAAGATTACCGATATGCTTTTGGGCAACGATGATAATGGAGTATGATCCATCCACGTCTTCGACGGTGGGATAAGCCACAACATAAGACAGCCACCTCATCATCTCCGGAGAGTGCATCGTCGGCTCGTCGGAGAGCCTTTGCACAATCCGCTTGGCATGGGACAGCTGCTGTTCTCTCTTGTGGAGCGCCCTCGACCAGGACTGTCCCAGTCTATACATCACATGCATCCCGCGGCTCTCCAACATCCTGCAGAGCGATCCGTAATTGAACCATTGCTTGTGGCCCTTGTTTCTGGGCAGGCCGGCGCTGTCCCGCGACTCGGATAGAACATTTGGAACCGAGCATATGAGGAATCCTCCTGGCCGCAGGATTAGGGAGAACTGAGATACTGCTTCATTGGGATCAATCAGATGCTCAAGGGTCTCAAAGCTGACCACAGCATCGACAGACCCCTCCTCTATCTCCGGCGTTAAGTAATTGTAACAAAATAACATAGGTAAATTTAGACTTTTTCATTAGGTTTAATTGTATAATTCCATTCTCCATGAAATTTCTCAATTGTTAGGTTTACTTCTTTTAATTCTTTGTCAGATAT
>Ga0315280_10000466_pt1 | contig 75357 bp, 75 predicted proteins | sample YL17G06_40_MG_FD_203697 | JGI IMG/M metagenome (GOLD analysis project Ga0315280, IMG submission 203697) | Sediment microbial communities from Yellowstone Lake, YNP, Wyoming, USA - YL17G06_40 | ecosystem: Environmental > Aquatic > Freshwater > Lake > Sediment | place: USA: Wyoming | collected... | reverse complement strand
CCAGTCTTTTTGAGTTTTTGGCGGCAGTCATGATGACTTTTAGTTGAGGGTCGAGGTTTTTTAAGATCGAAACCGCTTCATATCCCTTCATTTCCGGAAGGTCCACATCCATGATAAGGCAGTTAAAACAGCCGTCGGAGATCTTTTTGATGGCTTCTGTGAGGCCCTTGCCCGTTTCCACATAATATTTTTCATTCTTCAAGTAGGAAGCCAGATCTTTTCTAACCTTGGTATCAGGGTCTATGATCAGAATCCTTTTTTCAGCGTCTCTCATCTCCAGCCTTCTGATTTTCTTTATAGAGCAATTAATGTGCCAAATTGGCCGGGATGAGAGCTGAGGGTATATTTCTATATTATTGAAATTATTTAAATTGCAGTTCAACAAGGCCAGTTCCTGTTTTTTTTATCGGGAATCAGAATTCATATGGGGTATTTTTCCCCGTTCCTGTTCCATTATTTCCTAATCTTGCGATGCGGCAATTTTAGCATGTTCGCCAGCTCTTGGCAATTAATTTTTGTTCATGGAAAGCATCTCCATTTATGTGATGACACTGATAAGGAATAGGGTCCTGTCACGGCTCCTCCCCCTCCGTCCTCACCTCCGCTCCCGTCAGATACTGTAAAGGAAATGATTCAAGCGCCGTGAGGCTCCGGGCGGGTGGGGAGCCCCTCCGCCGTGCCACCCTCCTTCGATTGTCGCTTCCTATCACATAAACAGAGATGCTTTCTTGTTCATGTCTATCTCGTCAAAAACAAAATAAAATTTTCTTTTTCGAAGAGACGAGATGGACAAGAGAGACAGGCTGAGGACACTAGACGTAATTGAGAAGAGAAACCGTCCAGTGGTGAACGGCTTGATGCAGGAATAAATAAGGCGGGCAAAGTGATCAGGAATGGATCACTTTGGTTTTTCATTCACCAAACTGGACGGTTTGTTCTCAAATTTTTATCTCTTCGAGAATTTTTTCCATAGCCTCGCGAACAGGCCTGGAAATCTCTCCTCCTTCTTGAATCGTCTCCGGCTGAATGCCAAGAACAAACGAGTTTTTCAACTGAGCGTAGTCGAGCTGGCTTGAGACCAGAGGCAAAAGCCGGTGACTCAAAACCGAGTCCCAGATAAGATGCTGGAGTGGGATAAGGGCTATTCTGCCCGGATTCCCTCCGAAATCAATCGCGTCGAGAAAAATGAGCGAACGCTCGGGTGATTTTTCATGGAGGGTATCATTTTCTTCAATTTCTGATTCCATAAGGACATCCGGCACACCCTGCTGTCGAAGTTTTGAAGCGAGCTCGAGACATGCACTGTCATCTGACCTGTTAGAGATTCCTAGACCTACGAATATTGGCATCTGTTTCTTTTTAAGGTCGGCCAATTTTTCTTTCCAATCTTCCTCAGGTGCTTTTTTAACCTGAGCCATGTGCACCGAGCAGCTGATACAGGGGTCAAAGGAGCGGACAACCAAATCCATTCTGTCTCGAATCTTATCTTCCTGACCAGTCTCGAGGAGTTTCTGTGCTGTGAGATAACAGTACCTTTCGATGTCCTCTGCATTTTGAGCGGTGGGAGTGACAATGTCAGCAGAGGCAACCCGGCCTTTGGAGATTTCATAATAGTGAAACAGAGTTCCGCGGGGAGCTTCTACCGCACCAGCCCCTTTCCCATCCTTTTTGATGTAAGGGACGATAGAAGCATCCGGGAGTTTGAGGGCTTCATCCACCACCCCGGGAATTCTTTCAAAGGAATAGAGAAGTTCAAGAGCTTGAGCGGCATTATTGAAGAGCGGATTTTTCTTCCAACGGGGGCTAAAATATTTTTTATACATCTTGCCGGTTTCACCTGTCAGCCGCTCGCCCAGATTATTCACCCGGGCAAGCGCTCCGACCGAATAAGGTTTCTCTTTATACAGGCTTCTCTTGCAATAGGAATGAGAGACGATGAATTCATTAGTGAGGCTTTTGTAATCTTGAGAATCAATGACATCCCCGTTAGATATGATGATTTCGTCCCCGACGAAGCCGAACTTATTCCCGGAAGGTTTGCAGCAAGCATACTGAGTTTCAGCTTCGGGGCAATCAGGATAGTCGAGCTCGGCAAAAAGTTTTGCCGTCTTCAGAGCAAAAGGCATGAACTGAATGGCTCTGTTTTTAATCAAAATGAGTTCTTCTCTTGAAGGGAACTTGCCAAATCCTCCAATCACTGGGTTTTCGCCGTGGATGAAGCGGCCGCTCATGGTTTTCATGATGTGATTGCCAAAATGCTTCATTTCCAGAGCGATTTTCACTTCAAACCCGAATTTGGACGCCATGGCAACTGCATTCGGGAAGCCGACATAGTCGGGCAAAGCTAAGAAATAGAGATGGAGAGAGTGGCTCTCGACCATTTCTCCCAGATGCATGAGCTCCCGAAGGAGTGTCACTTTCGGAGGGACTTTGACATCCAGCGCTTTTTCCATGGCGCGGAGTGCCGCATATTTATGGGAGAGAGTGCAGATAGCACAAATCCGGGGGACGATGTTAACATCCTCTTCTGGTGTTTTTCCTAAGGTCAGCCTTTCGACGAGGCGAGGTCCTTCGTTGACAACAAATTTGACTTCTGTGACGACTTTTCCATCGATGGTGGCCGTGACGCCGCCATTTCCTTCCAACCGAGCCAGATGTTCGATGCTTATCTTTTTCATCTTTTTTCTCCTTTCAGCTGGGCAAAGAATTCAGCAATTTTCGTTCCACTAAAATTGGCCATTTTGTTTTTGATCAAATCCAGGGCGAAACCTTTCTCCAGAAGGAGATTGAATTCAGACGTGCGGTTGGCTTCTCCCGTGGGTCCCCAGCAGCCAACACAAGGAAGATTATGATCGGTGCAGACAGAACCACATCCGGCCGCCGTTAGCGGACCCAAGCAGAGAATGTCTTTGTTGAGGAGACAATCGTTTTCGTGCCACTTGCACTCGACACAGACCGGGAAGTTGTACAATTCAGGGGGATTCCCTGCGAGAAGCCGGGCAAAAGTGGAGAGAAATTGCTCCTTGCCGATCGGACAACCAGGCAGATAATAATCCACTTTGACGTAGGCATCGATGGGCTTAGGCTGGAGAGCTTTGGTGTTTGTCATCTCCACCTGTCCGTAGACTTTTTGATAGTTTTCCTTCCATTCTCTGGGGTCGAGGAAGTTGGCTTGAACTCCTCCAAGGGTGGCGCAGATGCCGATGGCGACGACGAATTTTGACCTTTTCCGGATTTCCAGCAATTCTCCGAGTTCTTTTTCAGTTGACACCGAGCCTTCGACAAGGGCGACATCCAGTTCTCCATCAATGTTGTCGCTTTTGGCCATCAGAAAAGACTGGATGTTGGCCGCCTTGAAAATATTGACCAGCTCATCTTCACAATCGAGGATGAGGAGCGCATCGCCGGCACAGCCCGTTAATTCGTAGATTCCGATTTTTAATTTGTCTTGTTGCATCGTTCCCTCCTTAGATGAGCTCTCTCATGTGAAGGACATCCCAGTAGGTAAAGACGGGTCCGTCGAGGCAGGTGTAGATATAATCGATCGCGCAGTGCCCGCATTTTCCCACGCCGCACTTCATCCTTCTTTCCAAGGTCATCAGGATCTGGTGTTTGGGGATATTCAGCTTTAAAAGCTCTTTAATCACAAATCTGTACATAACAGGAGGGCCGCAGACCAACGCATAAGTATTGGGAGGGTTGACCTTTTTCAAATAGGGGAAAAGCGTTGTCACAACTCCAATCCGTTCTTTCCATGCTCCAGTATCATCAGCATCTACCGTCAAGTGGCAGTCGAGGTCGCCTCTTTCTTTTAAGGAGAAGTATTCTTCTCTAAAGATCATTTCTGCCGGGCGTTTCGCACCATAGAGCACTGACACATCGCCGAACTGGTCGCGGTTATCCAAGCAGTAAAGCAAGACAGAACGGAGAGGGGCGGCGCCCAAGCCGCCGACAACAATGACAATATCTTTTCCCTTGATGTCATCCACGGGAAATCCATTGCCATAGGGACCCCTCAAGCCGATGAGAGAATTTTCTTTAAGCCGAAAAAGGGCGTTTGTGATTGTCCCTACTCTTCGGATGCAAAATTCTAGAAGCCCCGGCCGTGAGGGTGTGGAGGAAATCGAGAAAGGGGCTTCGCCGGCTCCCAGAACAGAGAGCATGGCGAATTGCCCCGGACGGTATTTGAAGGAGAGCGCTTTGTCCATATCCACAAGCCGCACCTGGTAAAATTTGACATCTTCGGTGAGGTGGTAGGTGTGCACAATCCTAGCGGCTTCTGGAGTAAAAGGATTGGCCTGAGGTAAACTTCTATTTTCGATTTTCATTTTGTCACCTCTCTGCTGAGTCTATTCCAAAAGGCATCCACCTCTTTTCCTTCAAGGGCTCTGGCCACGGTCTTGACATTAATCCCCACAGGGCAAGTCACGAGACAACGTCCGCATCCCACGCAACTTGGCTTTCCATACTTGCTGACATAGGCCTGAAGCTTGTGAGTGTACCAGAGCTTGAGCCGATCGGATTTCTTTTCTCTGAAGTTTTCCCCGCCTGCGACCAGAGAATAATCGTGGAGCGTGCAGGAATCCCAGTGCCGGATTCTTTTGCCGGGTTTCCCTCCTAAATACTGTTTATCAACAATATTGTAGCAATTACAAGTGGGGCAAACCATGGTGCAAGAACCGCAAGCCAAGCAGGCTGTGCCCACTTTTTCCCAGAAAGGAGCCTTGTATTCCAGCTCCATCAGGTCGGGCATGGTGATAAAATTGATTTCCGTTTTGAAGGCTTTGTCTCTTTCTTGTTGCCAGAGAATGTACGCCTGGATATCCTTGTTAGAGAGGTTCTCATCGAAAATGTCGGGCATGAGACGAACGAGGTCATCGCCCTGGCTGGAACCGATCCAGACCAGGAAGTAATTCTCAAGGTCTGTGAAGAACAAGTCATAACCCTCTTCGATGATGTGGGTGTGAGTGGACCTGCAAAAACAGTGTTCATCCGGCCAGCAAGAAAATCCGAGGATCAGCGTCTGATTCCTTGCTCGCTGGTAATAAGGATCGATGAATTCTTGAATGAAAAGTTTATCCAGAGTGAGAAGACCGTGGATATCACAGGGATGAATGCCGAAAAGTATTTTTTTAGTGATGTGGGATAAGTCCTCTTTGTAGCCTTTTGCGGTGAACGTAAAAGTGTTGAAAGTGGGAGGAACCATGAGTCTTTTGGGAGGGATGATGGTTCTAGTCGTTTGCATCTCGATCTGAAAGAAGTCCTGGACATGTTCAAAGACATGTTTGTCGCCTTTTTTGACAGGAGCCCACAATTCTGCCTCCTTGGATATGACTTCCAAGAAGGGGAATAAATCATTCTTTTTTAATTTAAGTATCCTCATGTTTTATTTCCTTTGATTTGCATGAAATTTTGATTATCCTCCTTCTATCTGGTCAAAATACTAAACCTCTAAGCGTGAATGATATCTGCAAATTACATGCCTTTTTTTTTGAAAACAGAAAGATTTTATAGCATTTTTAAATTATTGATAAAAAACAAGATGGAAAATTTAGGAAGAACTCTTTCTTCCCCTTTTTTGCCAAAAGAAAGATGGCGGGGCATTTTTCCCCAATTGCTATGGGGAACGTCCCCTCTATTTGAGGTTATATTTTTTGATTTTTGCCCAGAGGGTTTTACGGTCAATACCTAGAATTTTGGAAGTTTTGCTTTTATTCCTGAATTGAGCCCGAAGGACAGCTTTGATGTACTCCTTTTCCATTTCCTCTAGTGTTTTATAGTTCCCCCCAATGGGACTTAAGAAAGAAGGGCTAGCGCTTATTCCATGATACATCAAGTCTTCGATATCGATCCCGTTGCTTTTTGAGAGCACAACGGCCCTCTCTATTGTATTTTCCAGTTCTCTGATGTTTCCAGGCCAATCATACTCCATCAAAGCCTTGATCGCTTGAGGAGAGATGGTCTCGATATTTTTCTTAGCTTTTTTGTTGTATTTTCGTAAGAAGTGCTCGACGAGCAATGGAATATCCTCTTTTCTTCCTCTCAAAGGCGGGAGATGGATGGGCACAACACTCAAACGGTAGAAAAGGTCCTCCCTGAACTTCCCTTTCTTAACCGCTTCCGCCAAATTTTCATTGGTTGCGGCAAGAATGCGAACATCCACTTTAATCGGTTTGGAACTTCCAATCCTCGTCACCTCCCTCTCCTGAATGACTCTGAGAAGCTTGGCCTGAATATTGAGGCTGATATTGCTGATTTCATCAAAGAAAATTGTTCCACTATGAGCCACTTCAAACCGTCCGTGTTTCGTCTCATGCGCGCCAGTGAAGGAGCCTTTCACGTGGCCAAAAAGCTCGCTTTCAAAAAGAGTCTCAACCAAAGCTCCGCAGTCCACGACTACAAGAGGAGCCTTGTACCTGAGGCTGTGTTTGTGAACTTCCCTGGCGATGAGCTCTTTGCCAGTGCCGCTCTCGCCGGTGATGAGCACGGTTGTTTCGGTGGGGCTCACGCGGCTGACAATATCCATGACCTCCTTCATGGCCCTGCTTTTCCCGACGACCATGTCAAATTCGGTTCTGGCCTCTAACTCCTTTCGGAGGAAGATGTTTTCGAAAAGCATTTTGCGGCTTTCCAATGCTTTTTTGGTGATGATCCGCAGTTCTTCGGGGGTGAAGGGTTTGGCCATGTAGTCGAAAGCCCCTTGCTTGATGGCCTCCACGGCGGATTCAATCGAAGCATAGCCGGTGATGATAATCACCGGAGTCTCCGGATTTGTTTCTTTAATCTTGCTCAGAACCTGCATCCCTTTCAGTCCCGGCAACTTGAGGTCAAGGAAGACGACTTGGAAATTTTCCTTGCCGAAAAGAGTTAGACCCTCATTCCCTTCTTTGGCCGCTTTGACGAGATACCCTTCTTTGCGGAGGACCTGACTCAGACCGTCGCAAATGGATTCCTCATCGTCGATGATTAAAATCGAAGCCTGATCACTCATTTCGGATTTCTCTCTTCAGAGGGAGCTTGACGGTGAAGGTCGACCCTTTTCCAATCTGGCTTTGGACACGGATATCTCCCTGGTGTTTTTGGATAATGCTGTAACTGATGGCAAGGCCCAAACCAGTTCCCTTGCCGACCTCTTTGGTGGTGAAGAAGGGCTCAAAAAGCCTTTTCTTGTCCTCTTCTTTGATGCCATGGCCGGTATCTGTGAATTCAATATTGATGTATTCCTTGTTTTCATCCAGATAGGTCTTGAGGATGAGAGTTCCTTTGCCGTTCATGGCTTCGGCGGCGTTGATGATGATGTTCATGAAAACTTGTTGGAGTTGAGCCCCATCGGCAATAATCCTAGGCAGGGAGGGGGAATACATTTTTTTGATGGCGATATTCTGAAAAAGGGCTTGCCGCTCGACGATCGAAAACGATTTATTCACAACATCATTGATTTCGGTCAGGGTCATTTCAGGCTCTTTGGGCCGGGCGAACTCGAGGAGCCCTTTGACAATATCTTTGCAGCGGGTGGTCTCTTTGACGATCTTTTTAAGGTTATCATAATAAGGACCGTTCTTGGGCGTATCCTCCAGGAGAAGGTAACTGTAAATGAGAATGCCTCCCAGGGGGTTGTTGATTTCATGGGCAATGCCGGCGGCCAGTTTCCCTAAGGAAGCCAGTTTTTCAGATTGAATGAGGCGGCCCTGCATTTCCGTCAATTCTTTAGTTCGCTCTTCAACTTTTTTCTCCAGGGTTTTTCCCCATTCGATGAGGTTTTCGTTGGCCTCTTTGAGATGCTCAGTCATTTGATTGAAGGAGTCGGCCAAGTTGCCGATCTCATCCTTCGAGCTTACCTCCACTTTATGGGAAAGGTCACCCCTGGCTATTTCTTGAGTGGCGATGACCATCCGCTGGAGAGGGTTGATGATCCGGGTCGTTGAGAAATAGAGGATGACCAGTAAGAAAATTACACAGAGAACAGCGATCTCCGTGAAAATGAACATGACCCGGTTCGCGGTATCGAGGTACGGCTTTTCTAACGTACCCACATAGAGGACGCCGACGATCTGGCTATTGATATTTTTGATGGGCTCATAGGCCGTGATATACCAGTTGTTGACGACAAAGGCTCGAGCAGTCCAAGGTTTTCCTTCATCGAGAACAGCCTTTTTGACCTCTTTCGAGAGAAGCGTTCTTATGGCGCGCTCTCCTTTTTCATCCTTGACGTTGGTCGAAATGCGCAAATCTTTCTGGAAAATGGTGGCTGTCCCTGTTTCCCGTCCTTTGTATTTTTCTCCTTTGAAGACAATCTCTTTGACACGGTCGACGATCTCATAGTTCCGATTGAGCAAAATCCCGCCGTAAAGAACTCCTAAAAGGTTGTTGTTTTCGTCGACGATGGAAGCTGCGGCTTTGAGTATCAATCCGCTTGTTTCTGTATTTTCGGGTCGGGATTCAGCTTTGGGCGTTGGAATTATTTCCATATAAGCTTTGTCTGCCAAATCCTTTCCTTCTTTAAGGAGTTCTTGTCGAGGGACAATCTCAGGAGAGGCGACATCTGTCTTGTTCAAGGCTTTTTGAACTATTTCATCTTGAGATTGGTCGTCGCCTGCAATTTCAGGATTTCTTGTTCTGAGCAGAACCTTTCCTGTTTTGTCGGTTAAGGTTAAGATGTCTAAATTGTATTTGGCCCTCACCCGATTGAGATACTTGAGGAGAATATCTTTTTGATTTTTCTTGATCAGCTCATTAAGGCTTTCTCTGGAAGCCGTGAGAGTCACAATGCCTTTGATGTTGTTGAGTTTTTCGTTAAAGACCATCCAGGCCGAGGCTAAGTCATGTCCGACTTTTTTTTGAGCCTGAGAAATGAGAGTGTTACGGATGAGTTTTGAACCGAAAACGAGTGAGATCCGGCCTCCAATGATGATGACAACAAGGAAACTGAGGATTAGCTTGGTTCTCAAGGAAAAGTGTGGAAGTTTCATCGTGCGCGCTGGTCAAACTCGTTCCCTCTCTTGCCCTCATTTTCAAGGGACAAGAGTGGGAATCAATGAATGGGACAGCCCTTGTCGGGGGAGTCTCCATCTCTTTATCTTTTTATTTGCTTAATAAGCTCTCTGTCCTTGTTGTAAATGTTGATCAAGAGAGGCATATCGCCGGGAAGAGCATGGGTGCCGCAGGCATGACAAGGGTCATAGGGACGGAAGGCCATCTCGACCATGTTTAGCAGCCCATCGGATACCTTGCCTCCCTTGATGAACGTCTTAGCCGCCTTTTCGATAGACATGTTGATAGCAGCGGAATTATTCACTGTGGCCACGATTAGATTGGCTTCGGTCATGATCCCCTTTTCATTAGTCTTGTAATGGTGAAAAAGGGTTCCCCTCGGTGCTTCGACAACACCAACTCCTTCTGTGGGGGTTTCCTTGGGGATATTCCTGATATTGGTATCGGTTATAGATTTGTCTTCGAGAAGTTGGACCATGTTCTCTGCCGCTTGAAGTGCCTCGATAAGCCGCGCCCAATGGAAGGCCAGGGTGTTGTGAGCGGGTTTGCTTCCCAGGATTTCATACATTCTGTCGTGCTCCTTTTGGGCTAAAGGTGTAGCCATACCGTCGGAAGCGTTAAGCCGGGCCAGCGGAGCCACTCGGTAGATTCCGCTATCCGCGCCTTCAACAAAGCCCTTCCAGCCGACCTTTTTTAAAAATGGAAACTTGATATACGACCAGGCCTCAACGTGCTCAGAAATATGATTCAAATACTCCCGGGGCTTGAATTTGGCAAACTCTTTTCCTTCGGGGGTAACAACCCGGATGTCCCCATCGTAGAAATTCACCTTGTTCTTTTCATCGACCAGCCCCATGTAATAGGTTTTCATTTTATACGCATCGCCGACCACAAGATTGACATAGTCTTTATTTTTCAGCACGATGTCATCAAAAATTTTCAGGGCGAATTGAGCGAACTCTATCGCAAACTTAGCCGTTTCTAAGAATTGAACCCGGTGTTCTTCATCCAAGCCCTTGGAGACTCCCCCCGGAAGCCCGCAGACAGGATGAATGACCTTGCCGCAGAGATAGTTCAGGAGGTCTCGGCATTCACGCCTGACCCGAATCACTTTCCCCCCGATCTCCAACCCGACTTTCCCGATAACTCCCAGGATATTTCTTTCTCCTGCGGGTGCCTGGGGACCTACGACAAAATCAGGACCTCCGAGGAAAAAGAAGTGGAGGGTATGGTCTTCCATCATGAATGTATTGTAGATGAGCTCCCTGAGCTTCCGTGCAGTGGGAGTCGGCTCAACATGGAAGAGATCATCAACGGCCTTTGTGGATGCCATATGATGGGCTGTTGGGCAAACCCCGCAAATACGGGGGGTTATCCGGGGCATTTCTTCTGCGGGCCGTCCAACAGCAAATTGCTCAAAACCGCGGAGCTCCGGTATCTGGAGGATGGCTCTTTCGACATCGCCTTTATCATCGAGAAAGATTTCAATCTTTCCGTGTCCCTCTAAACGGGTAATAGGATCGATGGTTATTCTCTGACTCATTTTACAGCCTCCAATTTTTTCCTTCTTAAGATAGACGTAGGTAAGCTGAACCGGTAAAAAGTTCCAGCCGGATCGACGATCGTTTGGACTATTTTTTCGATCTCCTTTTCATCTTTTGTGTCCAGGATTGAAGCAAAAGCGGAGAGGAATTTTGCCCCTTGGTCATAGACCTGGTCGGTAGGACCGAAGCAGCCTCGGCACGGCATATTGCCTTCAATGCATCTCTCTCCGCAGCCAGTGCGAGTAGCGGGTCCCAGGCAGATGACCCCTTGAGCCAGGAAGCACTTTTCCGGGTCAAGCATGACTTCCCAAGGCCTCTTGACTTCTTTTATCGATAGTTTTTCTGGTTTTGACTGGTTCCTATCGCAATCATCGCACAGGGATTTATTTGGAGAGAGGACAGATCCCTTTGGAGGGAGCTTTCCCTCAAGTATGGCTTTCACAGCGTTCAGGATTAAATCTCGCGGAGGTGCGCATCCTGGCAGATAGTAATCAACATCAATCACTTGATCGAGTGCATAAACAGTGTCATAAAACCTGGGGAGATGAAGTTCATGCCCATCCAGCTCGCTTTTTTCCAGTGGAACCGTTCCGTTCGGGTTATCTGTAGAAGGGGTCGTGTGGTAAGCGCGATGAAAAATTGTTTCTTTGTTCCAGAAATTGGCCAAACCGGGAATACCTCCCAGGTGAGAACATGAACCATGGGCAACAATAAGCTGTGACTTTTTTCTCAGGAGCTTAGACATTTCCTCCTGCTCGGAGAGCCGAATGGCGCCGTTGATAAATGTAACAGCAATCGATCCGTCCTCCATCGCTTCGACATCTTTTTTCTTAAAGTCCAGAGCGACAGGCCAGAAGACGATATCCACCGCATCCACAACTTTGAGGATGTCTTCCGCCAGGTCTACGATGGATTCCTCGCATCCGCCGCAGGATGAACACCAGTAAAAGGCAACCTTTGGTTTACTCATGTTTGCCTCCGTTTCTGAAGAAATTTAACGGGCCTAATTTCCTGATCTGTTCTGTGAACTCATTGCAAACCGCCTGGAATTTGACTCCTTCTGAAGCAGAGACCCATTCTAAGCGAAACCTTTCTTTCTCGATACCAAATTGCTCAAGCACTTTGGAAAGAAGTTTTGCTCTTCTTAAGGCTTTATAATTGCCTTCCTGATAATGGCAGTCTCCTGGATGGCAGCCAGAAATGAGCACTCCGTCAGCACCCTCTCGAAAAGCCTTGAGCACAAACTGAGGGTCTACGCGGCCGCTGCACATCACCCGGATGATCCGGATATTTGGAGCATAGGTCATTCTGGCAGTGCCTGCCAAATCAGCGCCGGTGTAGGAGCACCAGTTACATAAGAAGCCAACCAACTTGGGCTCAAAGGTCCCGTTGCTCATAAATGCCCTCCTCTAATCAAAATCATTATGAATAAAAATCATAATTTGAAGTCCAATATTATATCCAAGTCAAGAGCAATATTCTACTCTAATTTATTTTTTTTAAACCACAAATATCCCTTCTATTTCAGCAAAAATTTGTTTGTCGAGGAAGTGCTTCTGGTATGAAGCTCCACTCGGGCAGGCGGCCACACAGGTCCCGCAACCTTTACAGAGCGCATCATTGATGACCGAGATATCTTTTTCCTTGTCGTAGGTGATGGCTGTGAAGGGGCAAAGCCCAACGCAAATTTGGCAGCCCGAGCAGAGTTCTTCATCAATAACGGCTGTGATCGGTTCGAGATCAAACGTTCCTTTGTCTGCGAGAGCTAGAGCTTCTGAAGCGGCAGCTCCGGCTTGAGCCACTGTGTCGGGTATATCTTTCGGCCCTTGGCATGTTCCTGCCAGGAAGATCCCATCGGAGAAAGTCGAGACAGGAGCAAGTTTGGGGTGTCTCTCCAGGAAGAAAGTATCTTGGCTGCAGGAGATGTTGAATGTTTTGGCCAGCTGATTATGGTCCAGGCCGGGCTCGAGGCCCACAGCCAGAATGGCCATGTCTACTGGAATCCTCCTCACTATTCCGATCAAAGTGTCTTCGACACGGATGATGAGTTTCCCTTCTTCTTTCTCCGTGAGGGCCATGTCGGTAATCTCAGAGACACGGCCCCTTATAAATTTTGTGCCTTCCTCGAGCAAACGATGGTAGAATTCCTCGTAGCCTTTCCCGAAGCAGCGCATATCAATGTAAAAATCGTAGATATCGGCGTTTGCCTTTTCTTTGATCAAATGGGCAAATTTGAGCGAATACATGCAGCAGACTCGGGAGCAATATTCATTGTAATTTTCATCTCTCGAGCCGACGCAGTGGATGATTCCCACAGCCTTTGGTTCTTCTCCATTCGCCAGGAGAATTTTTCCGCCGGTGGGGCTAGAAGCATTGACCAACTTTTCAAATTCCAGAGCCGTGATAACATTGGGGAATCTCCCATAGCCATAAGCCGGAATTCTTTTGGCGTCGAAAGGATTGAAGCCGGAGGCTAGAATGATGGACCCGACCTCAATTTCTCTACTCGTGTCTTCCATCTCGTGATTCACGGCCTGCCGTTCGCAGACCTTTTCGCAAATCTTGCACTTTCCGGTCTTAAAGTGGATGCAGGCATCCTTGTCGATAAAAGGAATCATGGGGACTGCCTGGCGTGTGGTAACCCGGATGGCTGTAGTAGGGCCCAGATGCAGTTCATCATGGATGACTTTTCTTCCATATTTATCTTCTACCGTGATGGCCCCAGTGGGGCAGAAATAGGCACATGCCGTGCAGCTGATGCAGGCCTCGGAAGGTTCGCCAAAAGGAGGAGAGACGGTTCGGTCGGTGCCGCGCTCTATGAAGCTTATGGCTGAGGCCCCCACGATTTGTTCGCAGGTTCGGACACACAACCCGCAGAGGATACACTTTTCGTTCGGGTCCTTGATTTCGAACCTAGTCTTTTCAACACCCAATTCCTGGGCTATTCGCTGCAAGGGTTCAGCGGCTGGAGCCCGGGCCATGAGCATCTCCACGTTGAGTCTCCTCGCCCTCAAAGCTCTTTCAGAGTTCGTCTGGACTTCCATCCCTTCCTGCACTTTCGTGTTGCAGGAGGTGATGAGCTGTGTTCTGCCTTTTAAGCTAACTTCCACCATGCACACCCGGCAAGCGGCGTAGGACTCAATCAGCGGATGGTAGCAAAGGGTTGGGATTTTGCTCTCTGCTTTCTTGGCAGCTTGGAGGATGGTTGTCCCTTCCTCGACCTGAATTTTTTTCCCGTCTATTGTGAGATTCACCATTTCGAAACCTCCTTATTCAACCTTCACGGCGCCAAAATTGCAGACATCAAGGCAAGCGCCGCACTTGATACATTTGCTCTGTTCGATGGAGTGTGATGTGTTCTTTTCACCTTGGATGGCGTCAGACGCACAGTTCCGACGGCAGAGGTCACACCCGCGTCCGACATTGAGACATATCTCAGGATTGATGGTGTAGACATTGAGCTGGCGGCAGACATGGGCGGGACATTTCTTCTGGTTAATATGAGCCTCGTACTCGTTCCGGAAATAGCGCAGCGTGGTGAGAACGGGATTGGGAGCAGTTTTTCCCAAACCGCAGAGTGATGTGTCTTTGACCGAGAGGGCGATGTCTTCAAGGAACGCTAGGTCTTCCTTTGTCCCTTTTCCCTCTGTGATCCGGGTCAGGATATTTAGCATGGCTTTGGTTCCTTCCCGGCAGGGAGTGCATTTTCCGCAGGACTCATCCTGGGTGAAAGAGAGGAAATATCTTGCGACATCCACCATGCAGGTGTCTTCATCCATGATCACCATTCCACCTGAGCCCATCATCGAACCAGCTTGGGTTAAGCTTTCGTAGTCGATCGGCAGGTCGATCTTCTCTTTGGGAATGCATCCACCGGATGGTCCGCCCGTCTGAACTGCTTTAAACTCTTTTCCTCCAGGAATACCGCCTCCAATGTCGTAGATGATTTCTCTAAGTGTAATTCCCATGGGGACTTCGACCAATCCTGTGTTGTTGATTTTCCCCACCAGGGAAAAGACTTTTGTCCCTTTGCTGGTTTCAGTCCCGATTCCTGCATACCATTTCGAGCCGCGCTCGATGATAATCGGAACATTGGCCCAGGTTTCCACATTATTGATGCAGGTGGGTTTCCCCCAGAGTCCGCTCTGGGCAGGATAGGGAGGACGAGGCCGTGGCTCTCCAAGCTTTCCCTCGATCGAGGCAATCAGGGCAGTTTCTTCTCCGCAGACAAAAGCTCCTGCGCCGCGATGAACCTTAATGTCGAAGTCGAACCCTGTGCCCAGGATGTCTCTGCCTAAAAGACCGTACTCCCTCGCCTGTTCAAGGGCAATGTTCACGCGCTTAATCGCCAGAGGATATTCGTTTCTGACATATATAAATCCTTCTGTTGCCCCAATCGCTTTGGCTCCGATCACCATGCCCTCGATCACCGAATGGGGGTCGGCTTCCAGGATGCTCCGGTCCATAAAAGCTCCAGGGTCTCCTTCGTCTCCGTTGCAGATGATGTATTTCCCGCCGCCGTTTGAGCTCTCTGATTGACGGACAAGGTTCCATTTGAGCCCGGTAGGAAATCCTGCTCCCCCTCTTCCTCTGAGACCAGAAAGCGTGATATCCATGATAATTTTTTCAGGGATCATCTCCGTCAGGGCTCTAGCCATGGCTTTGTAGCCGTTGCGGGCGATGGACTCTTCGATTTTTTCAGGGTCGATCAACCCCCGGTTGCGGAGGGCGATCAGGACTTGTTTGTTAAAAAAAGGGATTTCATTGAGGACAGGAATAGGAGTTTTTTCTTCAGGCGGGACATACATGAATTTTTGGACCGGCCGACCTTTTAAAAGGTGCTCTTCGACTAGGTAGGAAATATCCTTCACACTCAACTGCTGGTAAAAAATATTTCCCGGTTGAACAACCAGAAGTGGTCCTCTTTCGCAAAATCCATTGCAGCCGGTGGTCACCACCAAGACCTCGTTCTCCAGTCCATGTTTTTTGATCTCTTTTTCCAAAACAGCCTTGACCTCGAAAGAATGGTTGGAAACACAACCTGTTCCTGCGCAAACCATGAGATGAAGCCTGTAAGTTTTCTCTTTATCTCTTTTCTTCTCGGCCATCTTCTCTCTCCTTTCAATAATCCGTCTTCTCGCTGCCGATCCCTAGGGCAAACTCTTTAACAATCGTCCCCCCCAGAACATGCTTCTCAAAGATCTCTTTGACCTTCTTCTCATTCAGGTCGATGTACTTCACCGGCGCCTGGTCCCTGAGTTCAACTGTTACCATGGGCTCATGGCTGCAGAGCCCGGCGCAGCCCGAGTTGGTGAGAAGCACATCATGAACCTCTCTCTCCTCGATCTCTTTGATCAGGGCGTTCATGATCGTCCGCGCTCCGGCTGCGATGCCGCAGGTTCCCATATGGACGTTGATTTTGGCGCGGTACTCACCTCTCTCACGGAGAGAGGTGGCTTTTTTTGCTTTCTCTCTTAATTTTTCTAAATCTTCAAGTGTGAGCTTAGGCATCTTTCTCCTCCCTCATTTCTTATATTTTTTTAGAAGCCCGGAGACCTTAGCTTGAGTTATTTTTCCGTGGACTTCTTCTCCGACCATGACCACAGGAGCCAATCCGCAGCATCCGACGCATCGAACAGCATCCAGGCTGAACTTCTGATCTTGGGATGTTTCTCCGGTTTTAAGCCCGAGTTCTCTCTCAAACTTCTCGAGCACGAGCTGAGCTCCGCGGACATGGCAGGCTGTTCCCAGGCAGATGTGGATGGGGTGTTTTCCTTTGGGCTTTAGACTGAAGGCTCTGTAAAAGGTAGCAAGGCTCAAAATCCGGCTGAGAGGAATGTTCAATTCTTTGGAAACCTGTTTGAGCACATTTTTGGGCAAATAGCTGAATTCTTCCTGGATATCCTGGAGAATGGAAATGACAGAACTCGGGTCCGCCTGATACTTATCCAAGATTTCAGTGACCTTTTCCTGGTTCATTTTTTCCTCCTTAAAGACTCTAACCCTTCGCTAATGTTGTTTTTGATGAATTTTATGACTTCCGGAGAGTTGATGGCTATTCCCTCCAGTTGTTCTTTTAACTCTTTGGTGTCAAGAATATATTGTTCATGGTTGTAGGTATGCGAATAGAGGAAATCGATTTCAGGGTGGCCGACGATCAATATCACCAATGTTTGGGCAATATCTCCCAGAGGCTTGGTGTCGATGTGGCTGAGTTGAAAACTCGCTTTAACATGAGTCCCTTTTCCGGGTTGAGACTGCAAGTGAAAAGTCCCGTTTGCAGCTTTGGCGGCTTCGGCTAAGAGCGGCAAGCCGAGGCCAAACCGCCGCGTTTTTTTCGTCGTGACAAATGGGTCGAGGGCGGTTTGGACCATCTTTTCATCCATCCCTTTCCCATCATCCAAAATTTCCAAAGATAAGATGTCTTTTTCTCGATTTTCCTCGAGACGGATTTCGATGGTTTTAGCCTGAGCTTCGATCGAGTTCTCTGCAATATCCAAGATGTGCAACGATAGGTCCTCCATTTTTTGCCCTAATGAATGATTTTTCTGCCTTCCTCATTCAGGAAGGCTCTTTTTATTTCCTCGACAGTTCCCGCTTCAAGGAAAAAAGAAGTGGTGCTGTACCCGATATCCCTTAAAAAATGAGCATCTGAAGAAGAAGTGATGGGAAATTGCGGGTTAAATTTGTTCAGAGCTTCTTCAAAAGAGATCAAGGGAGAAATCTCGACGGCATCCAGTTTCAGGTTTTCGGGAATAAAACCTAACTGACCTAGAATGCTGAAGCCTTCCCGGTCGATGTGGGAGGCGATGGCGATGCCATCCAAGGAGTGAATGATTTCGACAATCTCTTCCACGGTCAGAGTTGAGGCCCCAATCAAGAGTCTCTTGTTGAACCCAAGAATCTCTCCTTCCTCGTTCACAACAACTTGCAGGCCGAAAGCATTCTCATCATTTTCTCCAGGAAGGTTCTTGTAGATAATTTCTTGTAGCTTCAGAGCTTTCTCCAGTTCATCGAACAGAGCTAGGATATGGACTTCCTCCTGGGAGGTCACTTCCATGCCGGGCAGGACATTGATTTGAAACCTGGCGGCTGCCTCCTGGATCGCAGGGACATTCTCGGCGGAATTGTGATCACAGATCCCAAGGATATCGATCGCCCTCTGGCGGGCCTGTTGAGCAATGCCCAGAGGAGACATTTCCAGGTCAGCACAAGGGGAGAGGCAGGTGTGGATGTGCAAATCCGCCTTAAAGACCTTCAGCATGAATCAGCCCTTCTCTTTTAGCAATGCATAGAGCTTTCCAGAAATATTGAAAGCTGTCTCCGCAGTGACGAGGAGCGGTACACCTTCTACCTCGGCTTTTTTGAGGGTCTCCTCATCTGGCTTTCGGTTATTGACGATGATAATCGCTGCTAGGTCTTTTAATTTGGCGACCGCGACGATATTTTGATGAGTCTGGAGTGTGATCCAGACATTTTTTTCCCGGCTGGTGGCGATCACATCACTGAGCAGGTCGCTTGTGTAGCCATCCGTCACACTTTCCTCGAGCCGATTGTGTGCGGTTAATACCTTAAGCTCCAATTTTTGGATAATTTCATTTAATTTCATTTTCTTTTCCTCGATTCTTTGCCTTCCTTTTCTTCTTCCAAGATGGCCGAAGTCTGAGAAACATTTTTAAAGAGGCAATCCCCAAGATTGGCTTCTCCTTTGACCACATCTTCAGCAAAATCCAGACATGTGGGAGAGCCGCAGGCTCCGCAGTCGATTTGGGGTAAAGATTCATAAATTTCTTCTTTTTGTTTTCTTTTCATGATGGCGCGGGCCAAGTTTTCATCCAGAGGTTTCAGGGGGCGCGGTTCTAATTTTCCTTCGATGAAGAAATATCTCTGCCGGTAAAGGTTTCTCACTTCCCGGATATCCGGGCATGCTTTGATTTTTTCAAACTCCAGAGTATCGATCAGTTTGACGATTTTATTGTGAGAGCTGTAGATATTTTCCACGGTCAAGGAGCCTCCCACGCAACCCTGAAGGCAGGAATAGGCTTCGATAAACTCGATGTTGCGGAGTTTCCCCTTCTCGATATCATCGAAGACTTTCAAGATTTCTGTTAGCCCAGAAACCGAGATAGAATTTTTTAGCCTTAGGGTGCGGCAAATTCCTCCGACCACAGCCCACCCGATTCCAAGTATGCAGATACTTTCCAGGGATTTCCGGTAGCTTTCTTTTGGAACTTCTTCCATGGCGGAAAGGAGGGGTCCATAGATGTCAGTGATAGCAATCGCCCCATCGAGATGAGATTTGCCTTTTTCCGCAGGCTGTCTGATAGAAATCATCTTCACCGGGCAGGGCGTGAGGTAGAAAGTGCCAATTTCTTTTTCACGGAGGTCCAGTTGTTTGGATTTTTTCTTCTTGGTTTCCCGGGCTGCAATCTCTCTCGGGTTATCAATCGAAATAATGTGGTCGATGAGGTCGGGATATTTCACTTGAACCAGCCGGACCACAGCCGGACAGGCGTTGAAAATGAGAGGCTTGGGCCCCTCGTATTCTCTCAGATATTCCTGAATGGCAAAGCTCACTTCTCCGCAAGCAAAGGCGAGATCATAGGCGTCGTCAAAACCGATTTTTTTTAATCCTGCCAGGATTTTGCCGGGCAGTATTTCTCGATCGAATTGAGCGTAAAGGCTCGGCGAGGGAATGGCGATGGTGTACCGGAATTTTGTGAGTTCTCCGAACGGGTCGGTCAAGGGGATGATGGCAGAATTCGGACAGGCCGTGATGCATTCTCCGCAGTCGATGCATTTCTCCTCGATGATCGAGGCTTTTCCCTGCCTCACCCGTATGGCTTGAGTGGGGCAGATCCGCAGGCATTTCATCCGTCCGTCGCACTTTTCCTTATCGATACGAATGGAATGAAAATATTGGCTCATTATCTTCTCTTTTGATTTAAATAGATATATATATTCAGATATGTCCCTTTCCCCACAGCTGAGGAAATTTCGAACTTATCCGCATTTTTCTTGATGTTGGGAAGGCCCATCCCCGCTCCAAACCCCATCTCCCGCATCTCGGGAGTAGCCGTGGAATAACCTTCTTGCATGGCGAGCTCTATGTCCTCGATGCCAGGGCCGCTGTCAACCAGCCTGATATGAATCATGGATGGGGTCAGGTTCAAAGTCAGTTCAGCTCTCTGGGCATACATCACAACATTCATCTCTGCTTCATAAGTGGCGATGGCCGTTCTCCGGATGATCGAAGAGTCAATCCCAATTTCCTTGAGAATCTCTTTGATTTTAGTCGAAACATTTCCGGCCTTGCCAAAATTTCTGCCCTGGATTTCAAAGGTTTGAGAAAAGACATTCTCCTCTCCCCTCGTCATTTTTTCTCCTGAACATCCGCAATTCCGGCCAGGCCGTGCTGAAAGAGAATGCCACAGGCGATATACATCATGAGTGTCGTTGATAGAATGGGGATTCCTTTTTCCATGGCTAACTCCAAGCTTTCCAAATCAGGCTTTTTACCTCGAACATAGACGATAGCTTTGGCTTCAATGATATCGGCTGTCCGGACTGACTGAACATTGGTCAGTCCTGTGAGCAGAAGAGTCCCTGGTTTGCCAAAGGCAAGGACGTCACTCATGAGGTCAGAGGCTCCCCCATATTCGATGTCAATCTCAAGCTGTTCTTCGCTTCCCCAGATGACTTCAGCCTGCAGAATTCTTTGAATTTCTTTGAGCTTCATTTTAGCTTTCTTTTTCCACCCTATTGATGATGATCTTTCCTTTTTTAATGACTCTTTCCGAGGGTGTGATGGTTGCCGGACAATTTTCCCAGCAAGCCCCACAGCCGTTGCATTTGTCAATATCGACATATCGAGCTTTTTTCTTGATCTTAGCCTTAAAGCTTCCCACGTATCCCGAAACTTCTTCGATCTCACTCCAGGTTAAGAGTTCAATATTGGGATGCTTTCCGACTTCACTCATCTTGGGCGTGAGAATACACGCAGAGCAGTCAAGGGTTGGGAAAGTCTTGTCGAGCAGAGCCATGTGTCCTCCGATGGAAGGATCTTTTTCCACCAGATAGACTTTTTTCCCGGACTTGGCGTAGGTTAAGGCTGCGTGAATTCCGGCAATACCTCCCCCGACAATCAGGACTTCCGGCCGGACCGGGACTTCCTTTTTGACTAGAGGATCGTGAAGCGCAACTCTCCGAACCGCCGCTGAGATCAAAGCTTTTGCTTTTTGGGTGGCTTTCTCCGGGTCGGATGTTACCCAGGAGACTTGTTCCCGGATATTCGACATCTGGAAGAAGAAGGGGTTGAGGCCTCCTTCGAAAGTTGTCCCTCGGAAGGTGGGCTCATGCATGAGAGGGGAGCAGGATGCGACCACTACACGATTCAGGTTGTGTTCCTTAATATTCTGTTTAATCAATTCTTGGCCTGGGTCCGAACACATAAATTTGTATTCTTTAGCGACAACGACATCAGAAAGATGCGAAGCAAATTCCACGACTTCTGAGATGTTGATTTTGCCTGCGATGTTTGTTCCGCAGTGGCAGACAAAGACGCCGATTCTTGGTTGTCCGTTGTTACTCATTGGGCCCTCCATTCTTGATTTTCTCCCACATCGATTTTAAGGGGATGATCGAGCGGGAGAAGCCGAGGTCTTCTTTGGGAATGCCCAAGGCCAGCCCCATGAGCTGGCTGAAATAGAGGATGGGCATTTTGACATTTTCCTTGTATCTTTGGACGATTTTATCCTGCAGGATCTCCAGGTTAAACTGGCAGAGGGGACAGATGGTGACAATGAGGTCAGCCCCCTTTTTCTTGGCTTCTTTAAGGAGAATATAGTTCAGTCTCAACCCGACTTCTTCGATCGTCCCCGTCAAAGAACCCCCGCAGCAGCGAGTTTTGGCTGAGAAATTCACAGGCTCAGCACCGATGGCTTCCATTAAACTGTCCAGTTTCGTGGGGTAATCAGGGTCATCAAAATCTGTGTAGGGTCTCACCAACTGGCATCCATAGTAACAGGCCACTCGAAGGCCCTTGAGTTTTCTTTTAACGCTCTCTCTGATATTATCCAAGCCCACATCCTGGATGAGCACTTCGAGGGGATGTTTGACTTTCACTTGGCCCTTGTATTCACAGCCGCTCGTTTTCAAGTCATTCAGGATTTTCGAAGCTTTGGCATTTTCACTTTTTAGAAAAATGTTGGATTTCTTTAAAGTCAGGAAACAACCGGCGCAAGGGGCGATGATATCCTTTCCCAATTTTTCGGCAAGCGACAGGTTGCGGCCGCAGATTGCTGCCGCCATGGTATCGTCGACCGAGAAATAAGCGGTAGCGCCGCAGCAATTCCAGTCCTCGAGTTCCTCGAGCGGCAGGCCGATGACTTTAAAGACAGGAAGAATGGATTCCTCATAATGCTTGGAATTTCCTTTTAATGAACAACCAGGATAGTAGATGTAACCGTTCATCGGGCCACCTCCTTGATGGCTTTTAACTTGATGGCTTTTAAAAGGGTTCTCAGTTGTTTTTTATTTTTAATGGATTCTTTCTTGAAGCTCATCCGGCCGGTCTTGATGAGTTTGAGTCCGAGGGGTGCCATTTTAAGAAGTCCTAAAGGATTTCTGGACTTCAGGTAGAGGTTTAGGATGAGCCATAGCTCGGAATTCCGACCGTTCGCAGCGATCAGTTTCGACATCTCTTTGTCCAGGACGGGAATTGCAAACCGGGATGGATAGACTTTTTTTTCAATTGCTTTTCTTTTGAGGGCGTACATGACATCCGTGATTTTGATCTGAGCCGGACAGCGGACCTGGCAGGTGTAACAGGAAGAACAAAGCCAGATGGTGAAACTTTTGAGCGCTTCGTCTTTAAACCCGTTTTTCACCATGGCGATTATTTTTCTCGGGGGATAATCCATGTAAACCGACATCGGGCAGGAACTGCTGCAGGTACCGCATTGAATGCAGCGGTCAATCTCCTCGGACCCGGACATCTCTTTGATTTCATCCAAAAAATGGCTGTCTAATTCTTCCTCGTATTTAACCTTTCTCTGGATTTCCATGAATCCTCCTTTTTAGAGATTTAAAGGAATTTTTGGGGAAATGATGCTTGTGAGTAGGGGAATGATGAGACAGAAGTGGGTTGAACGCGTTGAAAGGATAACTCCATACTTTTTACTCAGTAAAATATCAATTAAAAATATAAATTTCGTTGAAGAATTCAGAAATTTCAGAGCGATAGCAACGTTATACGCCGCACTGATATTCCTGCATCAAATAATACTATAAATATAGGAAAACTAAACTATTTCTTATAATTAAGGTTGATTTTATGAAGAAAAAAATCATTTGTCAATAGAGAAAATAAGAGTAAGCAGTGAGCTGCGAGCCGTGAGCAGTTAAAATCATCTAAAATTCTTAATCTTATTCCGCTCACAGTTCACTGGTCACTAGATGAAGGATGTCCCTTTGGGGAACGTCCCCATTTACATTTAGTCTTTTCTTCCTTATAATCCAGCCAATGAAGCCGAAAATCGATGTGGACTACGTCTCGGCCCTTGCCCATCTCCAACTGACTGAGGAAGAGAAGGCGGATTTTGCGCCCAAGCTGATCAAAGTTGTGGAATGGGTTGGGAAACTAGAGGAATTGAGATTTGATGATTCAAGGATTGAGGGTTTTTCTTCAGTTCCTTTCTCCCTTCCTTTCCGGCCGGATGAGATTCGGGGGTCTTTCCCGACTGAATCGGCCCTGGCCAACGCACCTGAAAAAAAGAAGGATTTTATCCTCGTTCCCAAAGTGATTGAAGAAAAATGAACCTAACTTCTTTAAGCCTTATTGAACTCAGGGAGGTTATCCAAAAAAAGGAAATCAAGGCTGAGGAAGCCCTTCTCGCCCATTTAAAGAAGATCGAAGAAAGAGAAAACGACATATCTGCCTTTATCACCGTGCTTGGCGAGCAGGCACTCGTCCGGGCCAGAAAAATCGACGGGAAAAAAGAGAAGGGAAGGCTGGCGGGAATTCCGATAGCCATTAAAGACAATATGGTGACGAAAGGCGTTCGAACAACCTGCGCCTCAAGAATCCTGGGAAATTATCTTCCTCCCTATAGTGCCACCGTTGTCCAGAAGTTAGAAGCAGAGGATGCCATCGTCATTGGGAAAACAAACCTGGATGAATTTGCGATGGGTTCCTCGACTGAGAACTCCGCCTTCTTCCTCACCAGGAATCCCTGGGACCTGCGTCGAGTGCCTGGGGGGTCGAGCGGCGGTTCAGCAGCCGCCGTGGCAGCTGAAGAAGTCACCGCAGCTTTGGGCTCTGATACCGGAGGCTCTGTGCGCCAGCCTGCGGCTTTCTGTGGAGTTGTAGGACTGAAGCCCACCTATAGCCGGGTTTCGCGTTACGGACTGGTCGCCTTTGCTTCGTCATTAGATCAGATTGGCCCTTTAACTCGAACCGTGGAGGACTGTGCCTTTCTGACCCAAATAATCGCTGGTCATGACCTCTGCGATTCCACTTCCTCAGCCCAACCAGTTCCTGATTATCAGGGGGAAATGAGGGAGAGATTGAACCCGATCAAAGCAGCTTACCTCGGGGAGAAAATACTGGAGGGCATCGACCTTGAAGTCAAGGACATCTATTATAAAACGCTCCAGTTGCTTGAAGAGTCGGATGCGCAGCTTTTTGAAAAGAAATTTCCTTTATGGAAATATGCCCTTCCCTGTTACTATATCATCGCTCCCTCAGAAGCCAGCTCTAATCTCGCCCGTTATGACGGCGTGCGCTATGGCTTTCGCAATCCCGATTATTCCAATCTGAGGGAGATGTATGTCCAGACCAGGACAGAAGGTTTTGGGGAAGAAGTCAAAAGAAGAATTCTTCTCGGCACCTTCGCTTTGAGCTCTGGTTACTATGATGCTTACTACCTCAAAGCCGCAAAAACAAGGAGCCTTATCTATCAAGAATTTCAGAGAACTTTTGAGGATGTGGATTATATCCTGACACCGACCACACCCGAACCTGCATTTTTAATCGGAGAGAAGAAAGACGACCCGATCAGCATGTATCTCTCGGATATCTTCACCATCACGGCGAACCTCGCTGGCTTGCCCGCGATTTCCCTTCCTGTAGGTTTGAGCCAGGGAGGGTTACCCCTCGGTTTTCAAATCATAGGAAAACATTTTCATGAATCTGATTTATTTAGGCTTGCTTTTTTAATCGAAAACAAAGTAAAATTTGCTAGTTGTAAAATAAAATTACCAAAGAAGGAGGAATAATGGGAAAAAAGAGTCTCTTTGTCATCGGTATCTTTCTGATTCTGTTCTCGCTACAGAGCTGCTCTTCTAAACCCGAAAAAGCTCTATTAGGCAGATATTTCCATGCGATTCTCTTGAATGACATCACGACCATGTCCACGATGGCTTTGGAACCGGTTGCCATTGAAGCTAAATCCTATGAAGTTACGAAAGTGGGTGTGGATAAAGTGGAGCCTGCCAGTTTGCCGGATTTAAATAAAAAAGAGCTGGAGCTTAAGAAGAAACTGGAAGACCACGTTGCTCCTACGCTGGATGCAAAAGATGCCTTGGATGCAGCCAAGGACGAGCTGGATTCCGCTCGAACAGGAGCAGCGAAGAATGCCGCCAAGAAAAAAGTGGAAGAGCTTCAGGCCAAATACGATCAGGAGTACGAACTCCATAAGCAGCTCCAGAAGGATTACAATGATGCTAAAGCTGCTGCAGCGCGCGAAGAAGAAATTACCACTTTCTCCCTTGGAGCTGGCGAGCTGCCCACGATCCGAGAACTAACAGGAAATGTTCATTCCAAAGAAGTTGAGGTGAAAGTCATTAGCAAAGAGGGACAGGTAAAGAACTATATATTCCACCTGAGGATGTACGACCTGAGGGATGAAACTCTGAATATGAACCGCCGCGGCCGTTGGGTCATCATCAATTTTGAACTACTGAGCTAATCTTGGAGGTGCTACCCGGACAATAATCGTCTTTTTTGACTATTGACTCTTTTTACTCATTCCATTATAAATAATAAAATTCTTTTGCGTGGGCCGTTAGCTCAGAGGGAGAGCACCGGCCTTTTAAGCCGGGTGTCGCTGGTTCGAGTCCAGCACGGCTCATATCTCTCCCCTTCGCCCCTGTCGTCTAGCCAGGTCTAGGACATCGCCCTTTCAAGGCGGCAACACGGGTTCAAATCCCGTCGGGGGCGCTTCTATCCTGTAAAATCGTTTTTCTCGGCTGTCTCGTCTTTTTGGCTTTTTCTCTTTTTCCAGAGCCAGAAGACATAAGCGGCAGGAATCTGATAAACCGCAAGAATGACGGGTGAAAGAATAAGCCAGTAAATATTAAAATCGAGCACAAAAAGATAAATAAAAGCCGCGATTCCCCCCAGAGAGAGCAGGATGCTCGATGCGAGCCAAAGGGAGGAAAGGAGCTTGTTCATGGCCTGTCTTTAGTCTAATGATTCTCCCTGGGCTGTCAAGCTGATCTAATCCCCCCTCATCCCTCATTTTTTTTGGTAGTTGTAGGCTAAGGTAGCCGCTTTAGTCTGCGTCTTAATTAAGGACGCAAATTAAAGTTTGCGGCTACCATTTGACTGTAAGCGCAACCTAAAGGTTGGGTTACCGGGGAAAAAGCAGCGTGCCTTCGAATCACTTAGCCTGAGCCGATTATTCTTCGAACTTAAATTTTTTCTCTCGAAAGATTTTAATGCAGGTATCAACCACACCCGGGTCAAAGTAGAAGCCCCTGTTCTGCAAAATTTCCTCTAATGCCTTTTCGATTCCATGAGACGGCCTGTAGGGCCGATGGGAGGACATGGCTTCCACAACATCGGCAACACTTAGAATCCTGGCTTCCATGAGAATTTTATTTCCTTTCAGCGCCAAAGGATAACCGGAGCCATCCATCCGTTCATGATGTTGAAGGACAATTTGGGCTACGGGCCAAGGAAACTCGATGGATTTCAGGATATCATACCCGACCTGCGGATGGGTTTTGATGATGATGTACTCTATTTCTGTGAGCTGGCCTGGCTTGCTGAGGATTTCGGCCGGCACATAGATTTTGCCGATATCGTGAATATCTCCCGCCATGCGCAGGCCCTCGATCTGATGTTCAGGCAGGCCCATTTCCGCCGCTATGGCACAGGACAGCTTGCTCACACGGCGCTGGTGGCCGGCCGTGTAGGGGTCTCTCATTTCCAAAATCAGGGCCATGGCTTGAATCGTCCCATCCAGCGTCCTTCGGAGCCTCTCGAAACTTTGGTTGAGTTCTTCTTCGGCATGTTTTCTTTCTGTAATGTCGCGGAAAACCAAGACCCCTCCCGTGATAGATTTTTTTCCATTCTCGATAGGCGAGATAACCTGCTCGATCTGGATTTGGGTTCCGTTTTTGGTGAAGAGAATTTTCTCTGTCGCCAAATTTTCAGCAACTTTTCTGATCGAATTATGGTGAAAAAGATTAAAAACTTCTTTCAATGGTCTATCCAATGCCTCGTCTTGTTTCCAGCCTGTGAGTTTCTCCGCAAGCGGGTTCATGAATCGGACGGCTCCTTTTTTATCTGTGGCAATCACTCCATCCCCGATATGACTGAGAATGGTGGAAAGCCACTGCTCCCTTTCTCTGAGTTTTGTCTCCATTTGAGATTTATAGAGGGCCATCTCAATCGTCGTCTTTAATTCTCTTTCCTCGAAAGGCTTGAGGAGATAGCCGAAGGGCTCCGTCGATTTGGCACGCTGGAGGATAGTATCGTCAGTGTAAGCAGTGAGATAGACGACCGGGATGTTGTAGGAATCCCAGATTTTGCAGGCGGTCGTGATGCCGTCAATATTACCTTTAAGGACAATGTCCATGAGCACTAAATCAGGAGCAAGCTCTAAAACTTTTTGCAGAGCTTCCTCTCCGGTGGTCACAACTCCCAGGGCGCTGTACCCCAGATTCGTTAACATATTCTGGATGTCATATCCGATCAGACTTTCATCTTCCACCACTAAGATTTTAACTTTGTTCATACTTTAGATCCTTTGTTTATAATTCAACTCTCCAAAGATAATCCTGTAAGTAGTTCCTTTTTTCCGTTCGAGCTGGATGCTCCCATCAAGCTGATTCACGAGCATTGTGACCAATTGCATTCCCAGGGTTTCAGTGTTGCGAAAATCCAGTCCCTCTGGAAATCCTCTGCCGTTATCCTTAATTCTCAGAAGGAAGTTGTTGTCCGGTGTCCGATGAAGCGAAACTTTAATTTCTCCGCCCTTTCCAGCTGGGAAAGCGTGCTTCAGAGAATTTGAAACGAGCTCATTTAAAATCAGTCCGCAGGGTATGGCGGTGTGGATGTTCAGTGAGATATCTTCCATATCCATTTTGAGTTGAATGTGATCTGATTTGATCTGGTAGGACTGAAACAGGTGGGCGAGGAGAGCCTGAACGTACTCTGTGAAATTGATATTGGCCAAGTCCTGGGATTGATAGAGTTTCTCGTGGACGAGGGCCATTGACCGGATGCGCCTCTGGCTTTCTCTGAACATCTCCACTACCCGTTCATCGGCGATGTTTCTTACCTGAAGGTTAAGGAGACTGGAGATGATCTGCATGTTGTTCTTAACCCTGTGGTGAATCTCGCGCAGGAGCAACTCTTTCTGCTTGAGTGAGGCCCGAAGCGCCTCTTCTGCGTGTTTGCGTTCTGTGATATCCAGGCAGGCAATCTGCAAGGCTGGCTTGTTTTGATAACTTATCAAGCAGGCCAGAATTTCGACCCAGCCGGTCGTTCCGTCCTTCCGCAAAATGCGGACATCAGAGCGTGCTGGGGCGAGTTGACCAGCCAGATGTCTCTCTAAATTCTGCCAGGCCCAATCCCTATCCTCAGGGTGAATAATTTCTTTGAGGGCGATTGGAGAAAAGGCAAGGATCTCCTCCGCAGAGTATCCAGTGATTGCAGGCACAGTCCGATTGGCAAAAACAATCCGATTTTCCTGGATGATAACCATTCCTCCAGGAGAATTCTCGATAAGAGTTCGATAGACTTCTTCCGCTTTCCCGGCGCTAATTTTTTTTGAGTTTAAAGCGATTTCACTTTTATCTTTCATCAATGTCTCTCGGACAAGATTCTATTTTGCCATTAATTTCTGGTTAATCTTGGGCCCAATAGACTTTTTGGGGGTTGAAGACTTTGTAGTTGTTCCGTCCATCATCTTTAGCCTGGTACATGGCCATGTCGGCGTTCTTAATCAGAGTCTCAGCGTCTTCTCCATGGTCAGGGAAGAGAGCAATTCCGATGCTGGTCGTGATCTGGATCTCTGCGTCTTTTAGATCAAAAGGAGTTTGAAATATATCCAGGATTCTTTGGGCAATGGAGATCGCTCCCTCCAGATGAGAGATGTCTGTGAGCAGCAACAAGTATTCATCGCCTCCTAGCCGGGCCACGGTATCCCCCTCTCGCACAGAACTTTTGAGTTTTTCGGCAACAGCCACCAGCAGCTTATCTCCGACATTATGACCCAAGGTGTCATTTACCTTTTTAAAATAGTCTAGATCGAGCATCAACACGGCCAAATTATGTTTTTTGCGTCGGGCCTGCTGTAAGGTCTTGGTGAGTAACTCGTCGAAAAAGGCCCTATTCGGTAAGCCCGTCAAAGGATCATGGATAGCATTGTAACGTAGCTGCTGTTCATACTTCTTCCGTTCTGTGATGTCCCGAAAGACGAGGACGATTCCTGAGATCTCTTCTTTTTCGTCTCTGAGGAAGGCGGAGCCGAGCTCGATGGGGAGAGGATATCCTTCTTTAGAAATAAGGATACAGCGCCGAGGAAGGTCCCGGGCCCCTTCTTGAGCGATATTTTTTATAACAATTTTGACCTCTTCGCCCGGGCTGCCGTCCTCTTTTTCGTTTTTGAGATTAAGGACGTTTCTGAGATGCTTTTTCTTATTCGGATCCAAGTTCCATCCTGTGAGCCTTTCGGCGAGAGGATTCATAAAAGTAAGGTATCCTTCTTGATCTGCGGCCACCACGGCATCATCGATGTTTTTGAGGACGGTGGACAGCCATCGTTCCCTCTCGTTTAATTTCATTTCCATCTGGGATTTGTAGAGCGCCATTTCAATCGTTGTCTGCAAATCTCTTTCTTCAAAGGGTTTGAGGAGATAACCGAAAGGTTTTGTCAGTTTGGCCCGCTGCAACGTGGGCTCGTCGGCATAAGCTGTGAGATAGACCACAGGAACATTGAATTGAGCCCAGATTGTCTCTGCAGCCTTGATGCCGTCAATACTTCCTTTGAGGACGATATCCATAAGAACTAAGTGGGGAGAAGTTTCCGCAACTTTTTGGATAGCTTGTTCACCCGAAGAAACGACTCCAGAAACATCATATCCTAGACTTTTGAGCATGCTCTGGATGTTCCAGGCCACGAGGTTTTCGTCCTCAACAACTAAGATTTTAGTCTTCTCCATTGACTTATAGCCTTTGTTTGTATTTAAGTTCTTCAAACACGATCCTAAACTCTGTGCCTCCATCCTTCAGAAGCTCGATCGTTCCCTCAAGCTGGTGGACGAGCATGTTGACCAGCTGCATCCCCAGGGTCTCTGTCTGGCGAAAATCCATACCTTCCGGAAACCCTACCCCGTCGTCCTTAACGATTAGCTCCAGCTTTTGATCCTCCGTCGGGTGGAACTCAATGTTGATTTCCCCCTTCCTCTCCTCCGGAAACGCATGCTTCAGGGAGTTGGAGATGAGCTCATTGACGATCAGACCGCAGGGAGTGGCGGAATTAATGTCCAAAAACACATTGTCCACATTCAGGTTGAGATGGATGAGATGGGGATCAATTTTGTAAGAGTGGAAGAGATGGACGGCGAGGCTGCTGAGGTAATCGTAGATATTGATTTTGGCCAGGTCTTTGGACTGGTAGAGTTTTTCATGGACGAGGGCCATGGAGCGGATGCGGCTCTGGCTTTCTTTGAGGATATCGAAGGCTTCGGGGTTGGAGATATGGCGGGCCTGGAGGTTGATGAGGCTGGACATGACCTGCATGTTGTTTTTGACGCGGTGCTGAATTTCCCGTAAAAGTACCACCTTTTCCTTGAGAGAAGCACGGAGTTGTTCCTCGGCCTTTTTGCGCTCGATCGCCATAGCGGCCTGAGTCGAAACGAACATGAGCATATTCTTGTCATCTTCCCCATACCGGATGCCTTCGGTGTATGTCTGGACCACCAGGACTCCGATAGTCTTGTCTTTGGTTTTCAAGGGGACGCCAAGCCAATCGATGGAAGGAGCCCCGATGGATTCGACTTCTCCTTTTTTTTCAAGCTCTTCAAATTTTTCAGGAGAAGCCAGCAATGGATCTCCAGTGCGGAGCACATATTCTGTCAGTCCTCGGCCGAGTTTTTTAGGCACTGGAGCCTCATCACATTCATCGATAAAATAGGGAAAGCTGAGCATTTCGGTCTCAGGGTCGTAAAGAGCAATGTAGAAATTTTTGGCAGGCATCAGCTCTACGATGATGTCATGGATGGAACGGAAGAGCTCTTCGAGATTTTCCGAAGAGTAAGCAGCTTCCGAGATTTTATAGACAGCCGCTTTCACTTTTTCTGCTTTCTTGCGTTCAGTAATATCGCGGACATATTCAATCACTCCTTTCATCTGCCCTGTTTTCTGATCCACAAAGGGAAAGGTGTAGAGATCGAGCCATCCGACGACAACCCCGCCTGGTCCCGCTTTGGGGACAACTTCGTAGGCGGCTTTGCCCGTTTTGATTGTTTGAAGAGTCGGGCATATTTCACAATGTGCATCTCGGCCGTGGTAAGCTTGGTAGCATTTTTTTCGCGCGAGAGGCATGGCATGGGAGTACCACTGCTCCATAACAGTGTTGACACGGACAATATTGAAGTCTTTGTCGAGAATGCTAATGCCGTCATGGATACTGTTGAAAATGCTCCCCAGGAAACGCTCTCCTTCCTTCAATTCTTCCTCTGCTTTATGGCGTTGTGTGATATCCCGGACGTAAACTATAGCCATTTGTTCATCGCCAAACGTGGCGATCTGGACATTGATTTCGCAGGGGAAGAATTCTTCAGTTTTCTTTTTATACAAGGCCTCTGTAAAAATAGTGCCTTTTTTTCTTAGTTTGGTGACAACCTCTGACAGCTTTGTTTGAAATTCCTCAGGTACGAGGTCAGTCACTGATAGCCTAAGGAGTTCCTCTTTCGTGTAACCGAACATCTCACAAGCAGAAGTGTTGCAATCGAACACCTGGCCATCTATCGTCACCAGCAAAATAGGATCCATAGAAGCTTCGAAGAGAGTCCTGTATTTTGTTTCACTTTTGTTCAATGCCTCCTCTGCTTGCCTTCGTTCTAAAACCTCGAGGGCAAGAGAAATCATATCCGCCACCGAAGCCGCAAAATCTTGTTCCTTCAGGGTCCATTCTCTTTGGGGACCAATGTGTTCATGGCAGAGAACGCCAACGACTTTTCCTCGGTGTCGAATAGGCACATCCATCATGGATGTGATCCCCAAAGGGATCAAATAGCTTTTGGTGAATTCATTGGCACGAGGGTCTTTGCGAGCATCCTCGGCTGCTAAAGTTCGGCTCTCTTCAAGAGCCTGAAAATATCTGGGATAATCTCGGATTTGGAGCTTTAGCCCTTTCTCATGGAGGCTCTCACCAGCTCGGTAGAGGTCTTCACAGATAGTTTCTGAGCGATTTTTGTTATAAAGCCAAACACTCACCCGTTCAACGTCAAGAGCTTTGGAGTCTATTTCGGGAATTTTCTTGATAATGGAATCGAAATTAGAATTATCCAATTTTGTGATTTCCAGAAGCGCTCTTTGATGGCGGATATCCTGCTCCATTCTTTTTCTCAGGACTTCTTCCGCCAGCTTGCGATCTGTGATATCTTGGGCCATTTCATAACGAACCCATCGTCCATCCGGCCAGCGGATGGCCTTATCGATGCAGTGATACCAGCGCAGATTCACCTTATTCTGGAAATCCCAGATGTAGGGTTGGCCTGTTTTCTTACCGAAGATGTGTTTGTTTGTGCAAAACGGACAGGGAGAGTCAAAGCCTTGAAAGGCTTTATAGCATTTTTTGCCTATGACGTTCCCTCGGTCTTTGATGAGGGATCGATTGACGTACAATACCTCATAGGTCTCTGGGTCACTCACATAGATGATTTCATCAATGCTGTCGAATATGGACAACAACTGTTGGTGTTCAGAGTTATATTGCTTTTTTATGTTTTTCATCTCTCTTTCCCCAAATTTCTCAAGTCCTCGGCTTGCTTTTGAGTTCTTCAAACACGATTCTAAACTCTGTGCCCTTGTCCTTCAGAAGCTCGATTGTTCCCTCAAGCTGTTGGACGAGCATGTTGACCAGCTGCATCCCCAGGGTCTCTGTCTGGCGAAAATCCATACCTTCCGGAAACCCCACTCCGTCGTCCTTAACGATTAACTCCAACTTTTGATCCTCCGTCGGGTGGAACTCAATGTTGATTTCCCCCTTCCTCTCCTCCGGAAACGCATGCTTCAGGGAGTTGGAGATGAGCTCATTGACGATCAGACCGCAGGGAGTGGCGGAATTAATGTCCAAAAACACATTGTCCACATTCAGGTTGAGATGGATGAGATGGGGATCAATTTTGTAAGAGTGGAAGAGATGGACGGCGAGGCTGCTGAGGTAATCGTAGATATTGATTTTGGCCAGGTCTTTGGACTGGTAGAGTTTTTCATGGACGAAGGCCATGGAGCGGATGCGGCTCTGGCTTTCTTTGAGGACTTCGATGGCTTCCTGGTTCGTGATATTTCTGGCCTGGAGGTTGATGAGGCTGGACATGACCTGCATGTTGTTTTTGACGCGGTGCTGAATTTCCCGCAGCAGGACCTCTTTCTCCCGGAGTGAAGCCTTGATCTGTTCCTCGGCCTTTTTGCGCTCGATCGCCATAGCGGCCTGAGTGGAAACGAACATGAGCATATTTTTATCTTCTTCCCCATATCTTACGCCTTCGGTGTACGTTTGGACGACAAGCACTCCTATTGTTTGTCCTTCGACTTTAAGCGGGACACCGAGCCAATCGATAGACGGGGCACCTATCGAGACCACTTCTCCTTTCTTCTCGAGTTCCTCAAATTTCTCAGGGGAAGCAAGCAGCGGCTCCCCTGTCCTAAGCACATGTTCTGTCAAACCTTTGCCGAGCTCTTTAGGCGCAGGAGCCTCATCATATTCGTCGATGAAATAGGGAAAGCTGAGCATTTCTTTCTCGGGGTCATAGAGCGCAATGTAAAAATTTTTGGCGGGCATCAATTCTATGATGATGTCGTGGATGAAGCGAAAGAGCTCCTTGAGGTTTGTGGCCGAATTCGCAGCTTCAGAGATTTTATAGACTGCATTCTTTAATTTTTCTGCTCGCTGGCCCTCCTCTTCTGCCTGTTTTTCTTTAGTGACGTCTCGGCCGCAGCCGACGGTGCCGATCAAGTTGCCTTGGTCATCCCAGAAAGGGGCTTTAGAGACATCGAGAAAGAGAAATTTTCCTTTCACATTGCCGAACTCATCAAATCTTTCAGGTTTCCTGTTCTTCATGACAACCGAGTCGGAGTCGGCGCAAATCTCACCGAAGGTGTGATAGTCTGGATTCTCGGGATGGGCCGCTCTTTCTCTGGCGGTGAAATACATTTCCGTTTTTCCGATCGGCTCTTCTGTGTCCTTGGCATTCAGTAATTTTTCACAGATGGCTTTGTTCACAAAAATAAACCTCTTTTTTAGATCTTTGGCCCAGATAAGGTCCGGCACGTTGTCACACATCAGCCTGGCCATTGAGTCCAGGGACTTGAGCCTTTTTTCGTTTTCTCGAAGAGCATCCTCTGCTTGACGGCGTTTGGCTTCTGCAGCTTCAAATTTTTTGAATTTCTGGCGAATTTCTTCAAGCTCAATGGTCAATTGCTCTTTAGTCTTATTTTTCGCTTTCATTCTGGCTTTCTCCTGTACAGAGCAGTATCCTTTTTTGATGCAGTCTTTAAATAGTTGATTTCCAGGGAAAAGCAAATAGCCGCTAAGAATGAATTAGGGGGTGATTTTTGGGCTGTTTTTATAACCTGTAAAGGGGATGTTTTAAAGAGATTTCTGCCTTTCAGGTTGCGGCGAGAACTCCTCTGACATAGCCAATCGATTCTGCAGCGCCAGGCAGAGGGTCCTTTTCATCCTTCTCGTACTCTAAGGCTACGGTTCCCGAATAATTCAGCTTGAGCAAAGTGCGCAGGAATTTGGGGATATCGACAACACCCCGGCCAATCTCGATAGGAATTCCCTTGGCAGTTGAGGCTGTGACATCTTTGATGTGGACATCGAGCAACCGGTCAGAGTACTTCTTTGCCGCACCGGAGGGGTCAACTCCCGCGCGCTGGGTATGGCCGACATCGAGACACAAGCCGAGGCGGGGATCCAGGTCAGCGATCTTTGCGTAAACACTTTCTGGAGTCGGGTAGAGTTTATCTGCAGGCCCATGGTTGTGAATAGCCAGCTTGATATCGAATTCTTGGACTCTTTTATTCACTAGATCTAGGAGTTCATGGTCAGGAACGCCGATGATGATTTGCATTCCTGCAGCCTGAGCATACTCAAAGGCCTGATGGACTTCTCTTTCATTTTTCATATAGACAACGCCGCAACCATAGAGCTCAAACCCTGCGACTTTGACTTTCTCGGCCACAGCCTTTATTTGTTCTTTGGTGCTTTCCAACGGCAAATGAATACTTCTGAAAGCGATTCTTTCGAGCCCTAGCCTCTTTGTCATGGACAAGGCATCTTCAAGACTAAACTCCTGGAAAGTATAGGAAGCGAGTCCCAACTTCAAGGGCTGGTAAATGGCCATTGGCTTTCGCTGGGTGTTCTTGACGGAAGACTCGCTCTTGATTGTTAAAGGCAAGGTCGCCAGGCTCATTCCCCCGAATTTGATAAAATCCCTTCGAGTTGTTTTGGTCATTGCTGGGCCTCCTTTGTCTGGGCTTATTCTTTAGGAAGGACCCAGGGCTTGCGGTAAGCCCTGCCCACCAAAGCCTGTCCTTCTGGGTCATTGAGCAACTGTTCTTTTCGAGCATCCCAGCGGATGTAGCGCCGGAGGCGGACCGCAATGTTCCCCAAGTGGCAAGCAATGCCCGATTTGTGGCCTATTTCCACATCTGCTGTGGGTGTCTTTCTGGACTTTATTGAATCGATAAAATTCTGGACATGAGAGAAGTGAAAGTCGGCTGAGCCTTCCTGACGCGGAGTTGGTGTCATACGGTAAACGCGCTCAGGTTGCTTCAAACTATCCGTCTCGGAATACACCTCCCACCCACCTCTGTCCACAACTAGAATGCCATTTTCTCCGTGGAATTCCACGCCATGCTCCCGCTGCCAGGGGCCTACACCACAGCCGATCATGTGTTCCCAAAGCAGGGAGAAACTCGGAAATTCGACAATGGACTGCTGCGTGTCAGGCGTTTCTCGGATATCATCAGAGAAGCCGTATTTTCCACCGATGGCCATAGCGCCGAGCGGCTCTTCGTTCATGGCCCACATGGCAACGTCGACCATGTGAGCTCCCCAATCGGTCATCAGCCCGCCAGAATAATCCCAGAACCAGCGGAAATTGTGATGGAAGCGAGCCGGGTTGAAGGGGCGCTGGGGAGCTGGACCCAGCCAAAAATCATAATCGACATAAGCGGGAGCGGGTTCGTCTGGCGGATTTCCCAAGCTTCCTTTCCAATCAAGATAAGTCCAGGCTCGCACGAGCCGTATTTTCCCGAGCTTGCCGGATTGAACAAAGGCCACGGCATTGTTGTAGTGCTGCGCGCTTCGCTGCTGTGTCCCGACTTGAACGATCCGGTTGTATTTGCGTGCAGCATTGACCATCGCCCGGCCTTCTTGGATCGTGGTTGCCAGAGGTTTTTCGACATAGACATCTTTTCCGGCCTGACAGGCATAGATTGTTGGCAGAGCATGCCAGTGGTCAGGAGTGGAAATGATGACAGCCTGGATATCCTGCCGATCGATGATCTTGCGAAAATCCCGATAGCCATCTGGCTTCTTGCCTCGACTGTCTTGCACAAGCTGCAATCCCTCTTCCAGGTGTGCCTCATCGACGTCTGCAATCGCGAGGCATTCGACTTCAGGGATGCGCAAGAAATCGGACAGATTGCTTTTTCCCATTCCTCCGCAGCCGATCAGCGCCACATGGATCTTGTCGTTTGGGCTAATCTTTTTTTCTGGGGTCTGAAATAACTCAGCAGACTTGTCAAGGCCCGAGATCAACGCCGATGTGGCCACAGCGGCTTTAGTGGAATCCCCTAAAAATTCCCTTCTTGATATTTTTTTCACGTCCTTGCCTTTGCCTCAAAATATTTCTTCACAGGTACTATATATACCAAGAGCAAATTGCCCTTCAATACTATTTTTTGTAATTTCCAGATTAAATACTGCCACCGGAGGAAATTGGACAGGGTTGGAGGCCTATATTTGATGGAGAGATATTTGAATGGTGGAAAATTATTGACCCATAAGCCCAGCCCTCTTCTTCCTGGCATCCTCAACCTTCAACCTGGCCCGGGTCGGCATCCTTCCAGAGGTCGAGGAGTTACTCGTATATTCCTGCTAGTATCCATCCATAAGTGTGGATCCGTCCTGCCAGAAAAAGTGGTAATAAGACCGCGATAAACCAGATAGTTTTATAGCACAATTGCAGGAAAAGAACAGATACAAATTTATGTGGCGATCGGAAACCCAAGATTGATAGAAGGCTAAATGCTGCAAATCCACTTCCTGTTATGCCAAATAACAGTGGATCTTGATCGGGCCATCCAAAGATCGCTTTCAACGCCTCTGGAATCAGGAGTAAACCAAGTCCAAAACCTCCAACCCCAAGAATGGTGTAGAGATACATAATTTTCATCCATCGGAATCTGATTTTACTCATTTCACCCATAATTATTCCCTCCTTAATTTCCTATGACCATATAGGGGTAGATGCCCCAAGTACGATTGATTAATTTATAGGGATTTCGTTTTTGAGCCAGAATGAATTTTTTTCCCTTTTCGGCTTGGATCACATATCTTGCTGTTCCAGAAGAATTCCATAGCCGGCGGGTTGTCCGAGTCAACAAATACAAATATTAAGCTTCTTCCCTTGCAACAACGATGCCACAAATTCTGCTTAAACTCGCTTAATTTGGCTTAATAGCGCTTAAAGGGAAAACTAGGAGTAAGAGGCTATCTTCCCTTAATTTTTAGCAAGTTTGCCTGGTGGGCGGTACTGGGTTCGAACCAGTGACCCCCGGTTTGTAAGACCGATACTCTACCGCTGAGCTAACCGCCCGTTTTCATCCTGGATTATAAGGAAAGTCAGAAGAAGCGTCAAGGCTAGGGGTTGGGCTCTGTGACGAAAAGTGTGGTAAAGCAAAAAAAAGAGGAAGGAAATACTATCATCCGCCATCAGCCGCAGCGACCATTGAAGGTTTAGCCTTCCTGAGGCGCTTTTCGAGGGAACCCAGTCTTCTGGGTGGCGAGGATGTCTGAGCCTGAGGAGGTCAAGCGGAGAGGTCAAAGGAAGGCCAGGGACAGAGTCTTGGTGCGGTGATCTGAGTAGCTAGTTCCGCAGCCACCGAGAAAAGTGCTGAGGGAACGGCGTGAAAAACCTGAACGGGAGCGAGGCTGATTGCGGATGATCTTAGCTTAAAATAATGACCACACTTTTCGTTATAGAGCCCTAGGGATTGTTGACACCGAAACTGTCCTATGTTAAAGTTAGAATCTCTTTTTCACCGCTAATATCTGTAAAAAAGGTAAAAAAAATGTTCGCAATTATCAGAACCGGAGGAAAGCAATATCGAGTTCAACCCCAAGATGTACTCAGCATTGAAAAGTTGAGCTTAGAAAAAGGCCAAAAAGTCTTCTTTGATCAAGTCTTGCTCATCGAGGATGGAGAGAAGACTTTGATTGGGACTCCGCTGGTTGAGAATGCCGCTGTGCGGGCAGAAGTCATTGAAAATTTTAAGGACAAAAAAGTTATTATCTTTAAGAAAAAAAGAAGGAAACAATTCAAAAGAAAAAGAGGGCATCGCCAAGAGCTAACCCAGGTTAGAATCGAGGGAATCTTTCCCGACAGGAGCCTTGTCTCAGAGAAAGAATTAGCCCAAGTTGAAGTGGCACCTTCGATCATGGCCGAACAAAAGGAGATCAAAGAGGAGAAGCCCAAAGCAAAGAAGGAAGAAAAAGCGGCGTCTTTGAAAGAGGCGAAACCCAAAGCAAGAAAAAAAGCGATTGAGGCTAAAGAGAAAAAAGAAGTGCCTTCCAATAAGAAAGCCGTAGCCAAGGCAGCTGCGAAGAGAAAAGCTCAGGCTAAGACAAAGGAGTAAAAAGATGGCGCATAAAAAATCGGCCGGAAGCGCGAGGAATGGAAGAGATAGTCAGTCCAAAAGGCTGGGAGTCAAGCGGTTTGGCGGACAGGTTGTCAATGCCGGCTCAATTCTTGTCCGTCAGAGGGGGACACCTTTTAAACCCGGTTTCAATGTGGGGAGAGGGAAAGACGATACTCTTTTCGCCAAAATCACGGGGATTGTCGCCTTTGAATTCAAGGGAAAAAAGGGCAAATTTGTCTCAGTCCTTCCTGCCTAAGTGGTGTCAGATACTCAGCGCATTCTTTTTGAGAAACAAAAAAGTCAGTCCTTTATTCAGCTTATAGAGGGAAGATGCAGATTATTCTGTTTTCCTTTTTTCAAAGGTCGGGGCTTCAACCAGAATGTTTATTGATCAAGTCAACGTAACACTACAAGCAGGGAAAGGGGGCAACGGCTGTGTGAGTTTCCGCAGGGAATACCGTGTTCCCCGGGGTGGCCCGGATGGCGGCCGCGGTGGGGATGGAGGGAGTATTTATTTTGTCTCCGACGCCGGACTCAATTCCCTTTCTTATTTCCGCTTTCATCCCATCAATAAGGCCAAAAATGGTGCTCACGGCGAAGGGAACAACCGCCAGGGAAAGAAAGGAGAAGACCTTTATCTTTCCGTGCCAGTGGGAACTGTTGTCAAAGAAAAAGGCAAAGATGAGGTGCTATACGATTTTTTAAAGTCTGGCCAAAAATTTTTAGCAGCCAAAGGAGGAAAAGGAGGAAGGGGCAATGCTTCTTTTGCAACCTCTACGCACCAGGCCCCTAGGGAGCATGAGAAGGGGAAACCCGGAGAAGAGAAAAAGATCACACTCGAGCTCAAGCTCTTTGCGGATGTAGGGTTGGTCGGCTTCCCCAATGTTGGAAAATCCACCCTGATTTCGAAAATCTCTGCGGCTAGGCCGCTCATTGCGGATTACCCTTTCACGACACTCCACCCCCATTTAGGGGTCGTCGATGCCGGGAATCTTCGGAGCTTTGTGGTTGCAGACATCCCCGGCCTCATCGGGGGCGCTCACCTCGGTCATGGCCTCGGCATCAATTTCTTGAAACATATCGAGAGGACAAAAGTTTTAGTGCATCTCTTGGACGTCTCCCCTTATTCAGGGAGAAACCCGGTGAGCGATTTTTATGTGGTGATGAAGGAACTTGAAGCCTTTAACCCCAAGCTTGTTCGAAGGCCTCAAATTTTGGTTGCCAATAAGATTGACCTTTTGGGCAACGACAGGGAGAGGTTGATGGCTCTGGGAAAGCTAGCTCGAAAGCAAGAACTCCCCTTTTTGACGATATCCGCTTTAAAAAAGGATGGCCTTAAAGCCTTGGTTCGCACTTTGGCAAAGACTCTTAAAGAGCTTGAAAAAAATAAATAATTCCATGAAGAAAGAAAGAATCGGGCTTTTTGGAGGAACTTTTAACCCGATTCATTTTGGTCATTTGAAAGCTGCGGAGAGCGTTCAAAAAAAATTTTCTTTAAACCGTGTTCTTTTCATTCCTTCCTACATCCCGCCGCATAAAGAGTCAGCAGAAATTGCTCCCGCTTGCGACCGTCTCAAAATGGCAGAGCTTGCTCTCCAAAATTGCCCTCAGTTTATTTCATCTTCGATGGAGATTGAGGCTAGAGGAAAGTCTTATTCTATTCTCACGATTGCAAAGATAAAAAAAATATACCCAAATGCCTGGATTTTCTTTATCCTCGGTGTGGATGCTTTCTTGGAGATAGACACCTGGAAGGACTATAAAAGGGTGCTGGAGGAATGTCTGTTCATTGTAACCACCAGGCCGGGGTACTTTTTGGAAGAGGCGAAGAATGTCTTGAGCGGGAAAGACAGCGAAAGAGTGTATCCTTCCCCCCTGCCCCCAAAAATAGAGGATGAACTTTTTATGAATTATAAGATATTCCTTTGCCCGATCGAGGCTTTAGACATCTCCTCGACAGAGATCCGGAGAAAAGTGAAAAAACATCTGTCCTTAAAGGGACTCGTTCCGGAGAGTGTCGAGTCTTATATCCAGGAGCACGGACTTTATCAAAAATAAAATGGACAAGAAGAAGACAAAAGCTCTGACCAAAAGGAGCCTCCCCCAAGAGGTAAAACTCTCTGTCAAGGCTAGCCAGGCAAAAAAAGGCGAGGATATTCTTGTTTTGGATTTAAGAGAGATTTCTTCATTCACTGATTTTTTTGTGATCATGCATGGCAATTCTACCAGGCAGAATGTAGCTCTTTATGAGAATATCGAAGAGGAATTGAGAAAACAGAATATCCGGCCGCTCAGTGTCGAAGGGGCAGAGCACGGCGAGTGGATTCTCATGGACTATGGAAGCTTTATTGTCCATGTTTTTTCCAAACCCGCCCGCACCTATTATTCTTTGGAAAGATTATGGGGAGATGCTCCGAAGATTAGCTTCTGAGGAAAATTTAAAAACCTATTGACTTTTTCCGCACGAATCATTATTTTAATGGACAATTTTTATGAATTTGAAGATCCTGTGGCCTGGGAAAACGAAGGACGGAGACTTCAGACGATTGCAGGGATTTTATCTGGAGAGAATCCAGCAGCTCGCAAACTGCAAGCTGATGGAGACCAAAGAGGCCAGAGGCATCGAGGAGAAATTCGCTGACCGGATTAAAGAAATCGAAGCGCAAGCCCTTGAAAAATATTTGAAAGATGACTATATTATCTGCCTCTCGGATGAGGGTTCAGAGATGAATTCTTTTGATTTTGCTCGATTCCTAGAGAAGGGGGGAGCTTCTTCGCGCCCCATAACCTTTGTTGTCGGAGGATTTTTGGGATTAGCTGATAGAATCTTAAAAAAGGCTGATTTTCTTCTTTCGCTATCTAAGATGACGTTCTCTCATGAATTAAGCAGAGTCGTTTTCTTGGAGCAGCTCTACCGCTCCCTGACTATCCTTAGCGGGAAACCATACGCCAAGTGAGGGGGGATAGATTGAACAAAAAAGAGAAGGAATATTTCAAAAAGAAACTACTGGAGAGGAAACAGAAGATTCTTGAGAAGCTGACTGAATTGGATACTGAAAGCAAAGAAGTCGAAACAAATATCGCTCAGGATGTTGTGGATAAGGCAGAAAGCTCTTACACCAAGGAGTTTCTCTTAAGCCTCTCTGATGCTGAGCGAAGCCAACTATTTCTGATCGATAACGCTCTCAAGAGACTTCAGCGTGGGGAATTTGGCATCTGCCAGATGTGCCAAAAAGAGATTGGGAAAAAAAGACTGGAAGTGGTTCCCTGGACTCCTTACTGTATTGACTGTCAAGAAAAAGCTGAAGAAGAGACTGAGTGACTTTGTTTTCCCGCAGCCTTGCCTCTTCCTGGGCAAAATTCGTTGAGCTTGTTTTTTTCCCCTCCCGTTGTCAACTGTGCTCTTCTTTTTTAGAGAGGCCTGGAGAAAGGGTTGTCTGCAGGTCTTGTTTGGGAAAGTTAAAACCGCACGCCGCCTCGTATTGTATCTGTTGCGGTAAATTTTTTGAAGGGGCTGGAGACCCGCATCTCTGTCAAGATTGTCTCCATCATCCTCCGCCCTTCTCCCGACATCGTTCCTGTGCCAAATACAGGGGAGAATTGAAGGACCTGATCCTCCTGTTTAAATACCGGCACTTTGGGATACTAGGAAAAGATTTGGCCCTCTTTGCCTATGAAGCCTTAGCCAAAGAGGAAGACCTTTGGTGGGACGTGGACGCCATTATTCCTGTTCCTCTCCATCCAAAGAGGAAAAAGCAAAGAGGTTTCAATCAGGCCCGGGTTATAGCCAAAGAGCTGGCCCGGATAAAAGGGATTGAACTTGCGGAAGGATGCCTGGTTAAAATTAAAAATATAGTGCCTCAAACTTCATTGGAGGCAGAACAAAGAGAAAAAAATGTTCGCGGGGCCTTCCGGGTCAAGAGAGAGGAAGGTTTAAAAGGGAAAATCGTTCTCCTTGTAGATGATGTTTATACGACGGGGTCGACCTTGGGAGAATGCAGCAAGGTTTTGAGGAAAGCGGGAGTGAAAGAAGTCAGAGCCATCACAGTAGCTCAAGCCTAATAAAAAATCCTCCATTGTTCCGCTATTTATAAAAATTCCCCCTCTCGCCCCTTCAAGGGGGGATAAAAGGGGGAATTTTGTCTTATTTCTTTGCCTTTTCAGGCGTTGCCGGCTTGAGGATTTTTACCTTTCGAGGCTTTAATTCTGTCCTCCTGGACATGGTGATCTTCAGGACGCCATTTTCGTGGACAGCCTGGATTTTATCCTGATCAATGTAGTTGGGGAGAGTGAAGGACCTGTAGAAAGAACCGTAAGAACGCTCAATTCGGTGATAATTTTCCTCTTTAGTCTCTTTTTCGAATTTTCTCTCACCTCTGATCGAAAGGGTGTTGTCTTCAACCTTGATCTCCACATCTTTTTCATCGATCCCAGGAATTTCCGCAGAGAGAATGAGCTCGTTTTCAGTCTCATAGATGTCCACCGCAGGGGTCCAAGTGCTTGCAATCAAATCCTTTCCTTCGCCTCTTGAAGTAAAGGCATCCTCAAAAAGCCTGTTCATCTTTTCTCTGAGAGTGACTAAATCCCTGAAGGGATCCCATCTGATAATAGCCATTTTTTACCTCCGTTCAAAACTTTAGTTAGATATAAATATAATATCTTAGCATCCCTTTGTCAAGTACAAGACTATTTATTCCCCTGGATAAGAATTGTCGTTTCGCCTTTCAGGTTTATGTTCTTGAGCCTTTCTACCAATTCCTTGGTCTTTCCCCTGAGGAATTCTTCATAAACTTTGGTCATTTCCCTGGCTATGACAACCTCCCTGTTGCCTAACGTCTCCTCGATAAGTCCCAGAAAAAACTGTATTTTTCGTGAAGGTAGGTAAAAAACGAGAGTTGCCTCTTCATTTTTCAGGGCAATCAACTCCTTTTTGGCCGCTTCTTTTTTGGCCGGTGGGAAGCCAATGAAAAGAAACTTGTCTGTGGGAAGGCCAGAGGCACAAAGAGCAGAAGTCAGGGCCGAAGCCCCAGGAATAGGGATTATTTTAATCGCTTCTTTAATGGCTTCTTTCACCAGCCTGAACCCCGGGTCAGAGAGTCCGGGTGTCCCGGAATCTGAGACGAGAGCGATTTCTTTCCCTTCTTTGAGAATTTGAATAATTCGGGGAATTCTTCGTTGCTCTCTGGGCTGGTAATAACTGATCAACCTTTTTTTTATTTCATATTTATTCAGAAGTTTAATTGTCTGGCGCGTATCCTCACAGGCTATAAAATCCACCTCTTTAAGAATTCGAAGGGCTCGAAAGGTAAAGTCTTCCAGATTGCCGATGGGCGTGGCGACGATATAAAGCCTGCCTTTGGATTTATTTCCCGAGTTAATTTCCTCCATGACTCATCTATCCCAATCATAAGGGTAAAGGAAGTCATGTCCTACGGTTCGGGTGGAAATCTTAGGGATGGGCGGCAATTTTCGTTTGAATTCGGAGTTTTTTATAAGGCTTATGATTTTTTCAACTTTTTCTTTTTCAAACCCCGAGGCAATGAGCTCCTGTTTGGACTCCCTGAGGTCGACGAGCTTGAAAAGAATTTTATCGATTTCTGCATAGGTCAGGCCGATTTCTCCCTCGTCCGTTTGCCCTGGCCAAAGACCCGCAGTGGCGATTTTTTTCAGGATTATCGCGGGTACTCCCAGGTGCCTCCCGAGTTGCCGGATCTGAGTTTTATACAGGTCGCCTACGGGATTAATAGCACAAGCCATATCGCCATGGATGGTTCCATAACCGATCAGCAACTCTGTTTTGTTGCTCGTTCCGAGAATTAGGGCTTTTTCCCTGACTGAAAAATCGTACAGAATGGACATCCTTTCTCGGGCCATTTTGTTTCCTCTTTGGATTGGGTTCTCAGTTGGATATTTTGAAAAGTAGGCATCCACCATGGGTGAAATGTCTATAATTTTGGATTGAATGCGAATAAGGCGGACAACTTCTTGTGCATCCTTGACATCTTGTTTGAAAGATTCGCCATAAGGCATGATCAGAGCAATGATATTTTTTGGTCCAAGGGCCTTTACGGCTAAGAAAGCACAGACCGATGAGTCGAGTCCGCCAGAGAGGCCTATTATTGCCCTGGAGTAGTTGAATTTGGCCAGTTCTTGCCTGATAAATGAGGCCAATATTTTTTCGACAAAAGGCGCATTAATCTTCATACTTTTGGACAATCCTTTTGAGAGATTCGAGTAAGACTTCGGGCTTGTCATCTCTTTTAAAAGGCCACTTTTTCCGAGTTGTTCTTAAATCATCGAAGCTCACTTCTTTTAGGATAAAGTCGGGGTCGACATAAGAACCTTTGATCAAAAGTTGTCCTGAGGGGCTGTAAATGAAGGAGCCGCCCGCAAAGGGCATCCCTTCCTCAAAACCCACGCGGTTGCAATAGATAACGAAGGCGGTGGAGAAATAGGATACGGCTTCTCCCATCAGTTCCCACATATGGCTTGTTGTGAACCGTTCGGCTTCAGAGACACCACGGCCAGGGGCTGCACTGAGCACGATAATGATTTCTGAGCCGCCGGCAAAAAGAAGATAGCTTGCTCCAAAACTGAGGAAGTCCCGGCAGATCATCAACCCCGTCTTTCCAAAAGAAGTGAGGAAGGTTTTAAAATTTTTCCCGGGAGCGTAAAACTTTCCTTCTTCGAACATCCCGTAGGTGGGGAGGAAAACTTTTCTATGGATGTGGAGAACCTTGCCTCCTGAAAGATAGGCGGCTGAGTTATAAAAAAGTCCTTTTTCTGTTTCTTTTTCTTCAACAAAACCGAAGACAAGGGAGATATCACGGCTCAAAGTTTTCAGCTCTTTGAAAAGTGGGTTTTTTTCTGGATTCAAAGCGACCTCTTCGACAAGGTCCTTGAGCGCATAACCGGTTAAGCTCAATTCGGGGAAGACAAGGAGATTCACCCTTCTCTTTTTTGCTTTTTCGATCATCTCGAGATGAAGTTCAAAATTTTTTTTGACATCTCCGAGATGGGGAGAAATTTGAGCTAGAGCTATTTTCATAGGAAAAAATTAGCATATTTCGCTTTCGATTTCAATAAAGGAATAATGGGGAACGTCCCCTTGGGTTGCAAAATTTAGAAGTTTCAGTTATAAATATAAAATTGAATAATGAATCATATAGCTTATTATTTAAGAAACATTTATCTCGATAAAAAATCAGGCCGGCTTATATTTAAATACGGAAGCATCCAAAAATATCTCTTCTTCCAGGAAGGAAACCTAGTCTTTGCCCGAACCAACCAGCTAAGTGAACAATTGGGAGAAATTTTGTTCAAACTGGGAAGAATTTCTGAAGAGGAAAAGTTGAGGATTGATCGCTATATTGAACCCCGCCAGAACATCGGGCAAATTTTAGTCAAAAAGGGCCTTATTTCTGAGAAGGATTTGTATGATGGCCTGGTTTACCAGATGAAAGAGATCGCTTTAACCCTTTTCCCTTATTTTGACGCTGAAATTCTCTTTCAAGAACAAGAGCGATTTGTGGAGCAGGGTCTTGAGTCAAAAATGGGCGTCCCCTTTATCATCGAAGATGGTATCCGGAGGATGAAATTTCATCCCTCCCTGAAAGAATTCATGGGGAAAAGGATTCCCTTTGTCAGAGGAAAAACTCATGTTCACCTTCTCACAGAAGAAGAGAAGGAGATTTTTAGCCGGATTAAAGAGAGGCTGGCCACAGAGGCTCTTCTGGCTTCGATGAGGGTGAATCCTGACATCTTCTGGAAAAGCCTTTACCTTTTTTATTGTCTGGGCCTAATTGATTTTGAAGGTGAAGAGCCTGTTTCAAGAGAAGAGCCAAAGGAAGAACCTCCTTCTGAAGAAATAAAAGATCAAATCGGCGATGTTCTTGCCTTACGGGAGCACCTTTCTTCCCTGAACTATTACCAAGCCCTAAATGTCGCCAAAGACGCATCTGAAGCTGAAATAAAAAGAGCCTATTTCAACTTAGCCCGGAAATATCATCCCGACCGTTTTGACCGCAACCTCCCTGCCTCGATCAGGAATCAAGTCGAAGAGGTTTTTGATTATATTACCAAGGCCTACCGGACCCTCACCAACAGAGAGAAAAGAATCGAATACAATTCCAGGGTGTCCGTTTCCGGCAAAGAAGAGGAGGCCAATTTATCCAAGAAGGCCGAGATTAAGTTCCGTCAGGGCAAGACGCTTTTTAATCAGGGGAAATATGAAGACGCTTTGACCCTTCTCGAAGAGGCTGTAAGGCTCCGGCCCAACAAGGGAGATTACTATCTGATGCTCGGCATGACCGAATCGAGGATTCCTTTTTATCGGAAGAAGGCGGAGCAGGATTTCCTAAAGGCCATCGAATTAGAACCATGGAATCCAGAAGGGTTTGTGGGGCTGGGGGTGTTGTACAAACAAGAAGGGCTTCTGACGAAAGCCAGAAGGCACCTTGAAAAGGCTTTGGAGATGGATTCAGAACACGAAATGGCCTCAAAAGAATTGAGTGAAATGGAAGGGTTCAAAAAGAAAAAAGGTCTTAAAGATTTACTCTCGATGGATCTTTTTGGTTCCAAAAAGAAAAAAAAATAGCCGCATTCTGCTTACTTTTTCTTGACCAGTTCCAGAAACTCCTTTTCCCCCATGGTGTGAACGCCCAATTTTTGGGCCACTGAAAGCTTAGACCCTGGTTCTGCCCCTACAATCAAATGAGTTGTTTTCTTGGATACGGAAGGGGCCACTTTGCCTCCGAGGCTCTCTATGATTTCCTGGGCTTCCTCCCGGGTGAGGGCGGAGAGCGTTCCGGTGAGGACAAAAGTCTGTCCCTCCAGAGGCTTTGCCCCGCGTGCCTCTTTAAATTTAGAAGAAAAATTTAACCCTGCTTCTTTTAGCTTCTTGATAAGTTCGATATTTTCAGGTTGCTTGAAAAAGAACACGATGCTCTCGGCCACTTTGTCCCCTACCCCTTCGATTTGAGTTAATTCTTTATAGGAAGCTTTGACAAGGCTCTCCACATTTTTAAAATGGCTGGTGAGTTCTTGGGCGGTCCGCTCCCCCACATATCTTATTCCCAAGGCAAAGACCAACCGGGAGGGCTCTCTTTCTTTGCTCTTTTCAATTTCATCCAACAAGTTCTGGGAGCTCTTGGGGCCCATTCTTTCTAAGTTCACTAAGTCTTTGTACTGGAGAGAATAAAGGTCAGGAATTTTTGAAACCAATTTTTTTTCAAGGAGCTGGTCGACCATCGCATCTCCAAAACCATCAATATTCATGGCGCGGCGCGAGCTCCAATGAAGAAGGGATTCTCTGATTTTTGCAGGGCAGGAGGGGTTGGTACAGCGAGCGATGGCTTCGCCCTCAGGCTTAAAGATCGAAGAACGGCAGACGGGACAGTGAGTGGGCCAGATAAATCGTTTTTCTTTACCTGTCCGGCGCTCTTTCATAACCGAGACGATTTTGGGAATGACATCTCCGCTTCGTTCGAGGAGAACATAGTCTCCAATCCTGATATCTTTGCGCTTGATCTCATCCTCGTTGTGAAGAGTGGACCGGCTGATCGTCGTCCCAGAAAGTCTCACGGGCTCCAAGACGGCGACAGGGGTTAAAGCGCCTGTTCGGCCGACTTGAACGATGATGTCATTGATCCTAGTTGTGGCCTGCCTGGCCGGAAATTTGAAGGCGATAGCCCAGCGGGGAAACTTAGCTGTGACACCGAGGATTTTTCTTTGCTCAGCGGAATTGACTTTGATCACAACCCCATCTGCGTCGTAATCGAGGGAGTCCCGCTTTTCTCGCCATTCATCATAAAACGCCATGACTTCATCGAGATTTCGGCAAAGGCGGGAATGAGGGTTGATCTTAAGCCCCAATTTTTTAAGGGTCATCAAATTTTCCCACTGGCCAGAAGTCTCTTTTCCATCGATGAAGATATAGTAAAGGAACATACTGAGATTCCGCGCTGCCACTTCCCGAGGATCAAGAAGCCGGATGGACCCAGCGGCTGCATTCCGGGCATTGGCGAAAAGAGGCTCTCCCTTTTTTTTTCTCTCTTGGTTTATTTTTTGGAACGATTCAAACGGAAGGTAGATTTCTCCCCGTACTTCGATTTCATGAGTATTCTCGATGGTCAGTGGAAGGCTTTTGATCGTCTTGACATTAGCGGTGACGTCGTCACCTCTAATTCCATCCCCCCGCGTTACAGCCTGGGCGTATTTCCCGTCCCGATAGATGATGGAGATTCCCAAGCCATCGATTTTGAGCTCCGCGGCATATTCTACTTTTTGCTGGGGGAGAATTTTTTTGATTCTTTCCTCAAATTCCCTGAGTTCTTCCTCGTTATAACAATTGTCCATGCTCATCATGGGAATCCGGTGTTCGACGGCAGGGAATCCCTCCGCGGGCTTTTCTCCCACTCTCTGGGTAGGAGAGTCGGGAGTGATGAGCTCCGGAAATCGCTTTTCGAGGGCCTGAAGTTCTTTGACGAGAAGGTCAAACTCGTAGTCTGAAATTTGAGGGTCGTTATCAACGTAATACTTTTTTTCGTGATATTTTATTTTTTCTCGAAGGTCTCGGGTTTTTTTTGCGGCTTGCTGGCGAGAGAGACTCGGAGACACATCCTCCCCCAAAAAATTAGGAATAAGCTAAATTTATCTGGCTTTTATTTTATTCCCAGCCTTTGCTTTGTTTCATCGAGGAGCTTGTTGAACTTGGCAATGTACAGATTCTGGTCTGATTCCAGTTTCTGGAGGTTCTTTTTCTCGACTTCTATGGTATCTAACAAGGTTTTCATTTCCTTTTTCTCGGCATCGCTCAGTTCGTCTTCGTTCTTGCCCTCAAATTTTGTGTTGTAGGTTTTGGTCAATTCATCAATCTTTTTGTTGATATCTTCGATCTGTTTGATATTTTCGTTGTATTTGAGGTCTTTGTTGGCTGTAAAGAAAAGGCTTTCGGCAAGAGACAGGGCCTGCTGAGAATTGGCCGGAGAAAGGAAGCTGGCTTCGAGCAGATATTTGATGGCTTCGTTAGCGAGAGCTGGGTTTGTTTTGGAATCTTTGGCCAAGATGATGCCGATATTGTAGGCAATTTCTCCGTTCTTTTGTTTGCCGTAGGCTTCTTTGAAGTAGGCGATGGATTCTCCATTCTTGCCATTCCGATAGAGTGACTTGGCAAAGAAAGCGCAGCTCTCAAAATCCCTGGTTGTGCTGTAAGCCACTTTGAAAGCCTTTTCTGCATCAGCATACATTCTGGCTTCATACAGAGCTTTTCCCACCTTTTTCAAACTGGCGATAATCTGAGGATTCTTCAGGATGTTATAAGAATTCACGTAGGAATCAACGGCCCCTTTGTCGTCCTTGGTTTTTTCTTGAGCCTGTCCCAGAGCGAAATATCCAGCTCCGATGAGCTTATTCCACTGGTCTGAACTTTCTGGTTCTTTATTCTTATTGGCCCGGGCTAACTCAATAACCTGGGTCGCATAACTTTTGGCTTTTTCCAGATTCTGGCCGGTTTGGCTGTCTATGGCAGATAAATTAATTAGGATCTGGGTTTTGGTGAGGTCATCCAAGCCTCCTGTGGCCAATGCCTTTTCACCATAGTCGATGGTTTCTTTAGGGGTTTTTGTCTGACAACGAGTAAGACAAAGCTGGGCATAGGCAAAATTTTCGTACTTGGTTCTTTTCCCGGCGTATTTTGTAATATAAGCCTTCAGGAGCTGAACCCTCTGGCAGGGATCATTACTTGTCATGGCCTTGATGTAATCGTCGTCAGCCGGATCAGTTTGTGCTTGCAGGAAGCTAAACAGGAAGAGGGATAAGATTAAGGTGGTCAAGCCTCTTTTTTTCATTTTCTTTCTACCTCACATCAAAATTTTTTTGCATGATAACGTGCATCTCTAAAAATGTCAACATTAAATCGCAATTATAAGCCAAAACTATTATAGCAAAAAATATGCCAAGAATGAAATTGTGTCTGTAATCGTTTCTTTTTCATTGATAGCCATGAGCAGGAATAGATCCCTGTCACGGCTCCTCCCCGTCCGTCCTCGCTCCCATCAAAAAGGTCTCTTTCGTCTCTTCCGTCTATCTTGTCACATAAACAAATGAAAAGAAAATCGAATTGGATTTTCTTGGCGAGAAAGACGGGTCGGACGACTGCAGTTATTTTACTCTTCATCATATTTCATATAAAATAATTACGCGCGAGATGACAACAGCGTTTAGTCAATTTTTCCTGGGGAGAGTTAAAAGCCCTTTGCGGGAGGGGGTGAGGCTTCGGGGTTATTCCCATTTCAGAATTGGCGGCCCTGCAGATTATTTTTTCGAAGCGAAGACCGTTTCAGAGCTAAAAACTGCGATTCAATCGGCGCGCGAGTACTCTTTTCCTTATTACCTTGTCGGAGGAGGATATAATCTCTTGTTTGACGATGAAGGATTCAGGGGGCTCATCATCAAAAATGAGGTGTGTGGGATTAAACAAAAGGAAAAGAAGGAGGAAATTGAAGCTCTCTCTGGGACTCCTCTGGCCAGTTTCGTTCAATTCATGATGGATCAGGGCTTAGAAGGGCTTGAATTTATGGCGGGAATTCCAGGGACTGTAGGAGGTGCCGTTTTTGGAAATGCGGGCGCCTTTGGACAGAGTATCGGAAGTTATCTGAAACGGACCCTTCTCCTCAATGAGAAGGGAGAAGAGGTCGAAGTCAAAAGAGACTATTTTGAGTTTAGCTATCGTCATTCTTTTCTCAAAAAAAAGCACGATATCCTCTTAAGTGCTGTTTTTGCCCTTGAGGCCGGCGACAAAAAAAAGATAAGGGACAGGATCGAAGGAAATCTGAAAAAGAGAAAAGAAAAGCATCCCCCTTGGGAGACGGCTTGTGCGGGGAGCTATTTCAAGAATCCTGTTCTTCCCGATGGGACAAAAGTTCCTGCGGGGTATCTCCTGGAACAGGTCGGGGCAAAATCCGCCAGAATTGGTGATGCGGCTGTCTTTTCAGGACATTCGAATTTTCTGATCAATCTGGGCAGGGCGCGGGCCCAAGATGTCCTTCTTCTCGCTCAAGAGCTTAAAGAAAAAGTGAAGGGAAAATTTGGCGTTGAACTCGAAGAGGAAGTCATTTATGTCCCAGCATCTTCTTCAATGCCCTGATTTTTTGACGGGGGAGCTTTTCGCTCCCCGCTATTTCCAGAGCATGAGCGGCAAGCTTCTTGTAGAGGTCTTGATAGAGGGGGAATTTTTCTAAAGCTCGAAGGTGTTTTTGCACGGACTTCAAGTCTCCCCGGGCAATAGGTCCGGTGAGCGCTGCTTTTGTGTCAAATTTATTTACATTGCGTAAAGTTCCTTCAACGAGTGGCAGCAAACATTCTAGAATCTTTTTTTCCGAGAGCCCTGTTTGCTTGAGGAGTGCAGTTGCCATATCTAAAAGAACAACAAAGAAATTGGAAGCGATGCTGCAGGCCGCGTGGTAGAGGGCTTTGTCTTTTTCCTTGAGCAAAAGCGTGTGCCCTTCCAATTGGCGGACGATTTTTTGGGCCATGTCCAAAGCCTTTTTGTCTCCTTCCAAGCCAAAATAGATGCCTTTAAATTCCGTCGCCGGGGCATCCTTTTGGGAGAAGGATTGAATGGGATGAAAAGAGGCAATAGCTGCGCCTTGATCCTTTAAAGGTTTCAAGATTCTCGAAGATAGCAGGCCGCTGCAGTGATAAACAATTTTATTTGCCCAACAGAGATTGGCGCGGAAAAGCTCCTCTGCAACTTTGACAATCTCTTCGTCCGGAAGACACAAGAAAATAATTTTTCCTTCGCATGCGGCCTGGATATTGTCGGTGAGAGGTTTCCCCTGTCCGATGATTTTGGAGCTGAGGGCAGAGGAAGACAGATGGCGGCTGGACAGCGCTTGAATTCTGTAGCCTTTATGGGCCAGCGCATAACCCAGGCATGTCCCAAGTTTTCCTGCACCGATTATAGAGATATTCATCATTTTTTATTTTTAAACACGTCCAGCCACAGATTGAGTTCGAGAGAGGAAAGGTTATTTTCTTTTTTTTCAATTTCTCTTTCTTTTCTGTATTCTCTCAATATTTTTTTGAGTCCTTTATTGAATTCCGCACAGCTCAAGGTCTTTGCTCCCGCAGCTTTGGCAAAAACTTTGAGCTCGCGGTCAGAGCTGACTACAAAAAATTGCCTGAGATCGGTTTGTTCTGAGATGATTTTTTTGATGACGGAATCGGCGGCCTCTCCGCGAGGAGGATAGGCGACCGAAAATTTATGCTTTTTGAAACTTTCATCCTCAAGCCAGGAGTCTGGCGGTCCGTCAAAGACAACAAGAACTCGGGCTTTTTTGATGCGCTGAAATCGCAATAGTCTTCCGATCAGACTATATTTTTCTCGGGAATCTCTGAAGTTAGCAGGAGAGATGTAGCCCAAAAAATTGTTGCCGTCGATCAAGTAAGCCATCTTAGGAAAAATTAAAGTCGAAGAGGGACAGCCGGGATTTAAACCTTGCAGGATTCACCGGGGTTGAGAATGATGACTTCTGCTAGCGCACCAACTCTTTTTTTGAATTCGTGGGGATCAGACTGGATGATGGGGAAAGTCCCGTAATGGATGGGAATCACTTTTTTGGTTTGGATGAACTCTACAGCCTTCACGGCTGAGGGGATTCCCATGGTGTATCTGTCTCCGATGGGGATAAAGCTCAGGTCAGGTTTGAAGAATTCGCCGATGAGTCTCAGATCATAAGTCAAGCCAGTATCTCCGGCATGGTAGAGACGTCTTCCATCCATCTCAATAACCACCCCTGCAGCATTTCCTTTTTCAGCCGAGTGATGCGCCAGAACCATGTGGACTTTCACTCCCTTCACCTCCACAGTGCCTCCGATATTCATCCCTTCAGCGGTAAGGCCAAGGCCTGCGGCTTCAACGGCAACCTCGTGGATGGCGACAATGGTTGCTTTTGTCTTTTTGGCGATGGCATAGGCATCGCCCAAATGGTCGCCGTGATGATGGGTGACAACCACAATGTCTGCGTCCTTGATTTTTTCGGGTGAAGTGGAAGCCTTGGGATTTCCGGTAAGAAAGGGGTCAATGTAGATAATTTTGGAGCCTTGGATTCTGATCGCCGAATGTCCGAACCATGTTATTTCCATGATTTTATCCCTCCTTACATTCCCCCTCTGTCCCCTTTTTTAAAAGGGGAAGAGGGGCATTTGAGTTTACCTGGGAGGCCTGGTCATTCGCCTCCCGCCTTCTCTTTTTTGATTCGTTCGATGGAGGCGCCGAGTGACTTGAGCTTATCTTCGATTTTTTCATAGCCCCGGTCCAGGTGTTCCACGTCATTGATGATCGTTTCTCCGCTCGCAATCAGCCCGGCTAAAACCAGCGAAGCAGAAGCTCTCAAATCTGTGGCGATCGTTTCTGCTCCGGAGAGGGACGTTTTTCCTTTGACGACGGCTTTGTCGCCTGAAACTTCGATGTTCGCGCCGAGCCGCAGCAATTCATTGACATGAGAGAAGCGGCGGTCAAAGATTGTCTCGGTGATGATGGATGTCCCCAAGGCCTGAGTCATGAGGACCATAAATTGGGCCTGCATGTCTGTGGGAAATCCGGGATAAGGAGAGGTCGTGATATCTTGGGGCCTGATTTCAGAACTTCCCACAACATGGAGAGAATCATGTTTTATTTTTTCAACGGCTGCCCCTGAGTATTTTAGCTTTTCGATGATAGTATCCAGATGGCTGGGTTCGACATTTTCCAGGATTAAATCCCCATGGGTCAGGGCTCCGGCCACGAGAAAGGTTCCAGCCTCAATCCGGTCGGGAATGATTTCATGCACAGTGCCTTTGAGTTCCTTCACTCCCTGGATGTAGATTTTCTCGGTGCCGATGCCCTTCATCTTGGCTCCCATTTTTACTAGGAGCTCGCAGAGGTTGGTGACTTCCGGCTCTAAGGCACAGTTCTTTAATACGGTTTCGCCTTCGGCGAGAGAGGCGGCCATGACAAGGTTTTCGGTTCCGCCGACTGTTTTTTTCTCGAATTGAATTTCTGCCCCGCGGAGTTTGGAGGCCTCCGCTTTAATATAACCGTGCTCCAGAGTTATGGTAGCGCCCAATCTCTGGAGGCCGTTGATATGGAGGTCGATAGGCCGAGAGCCAATCGCGCAGCCTCCGGGTAAGGCAACAACTGCTTTTCCGTGGCGGGCGACGAGCGGGCCCAAGACCAGAATAGAGGCTCTCATGGCCCGGACCAGTTCATAAGACGCCTCGTCGGAAATGATACCTTGGACCTGAAGGGAAAGCGTATTTTTCTTGACTTCGTAGTTGGCTCCCAGTTCTTTCATCAAGGTGAGAATGGTGAATACATCCTTCACGAGCGGGACATTCTTTAACTTAATTCTTTGCCCGGTAAGTAGAGAGGCAGCGATTGCGGGGAGGACGGCATTCTTAGCCCCGCTGATTTTCACTTTGCCTTTGAGTTGGAGGTTGCGATTCCCTAAGATTCTGATCTTTTCCATGCGCCATAATTTTAGACGATTGAGGCTAAAAATTCAACTCACCTGACAGTAAGTAGTGAGGGGTGAGGAGTGAGGGGTAAGGAGTAATTTCCCTTGTTACCCCCATTCAATAATTTCATTATCTTAAAAGAGGCGAAATAAATGAAGGGTGCGAGGCGAGGTTAAGCAAAAGATTACCGTTTTATTGCTTCGCGCTTTTTAAATTGAGCGAAGCGCTTGGTCCAGGTCAGCGATGACATCGTCCGGATTTTCCCCTCCCACACAGAGCCTGATCAGTTGCGGCGGAATATCAGCCATCCGCCGGGCTTCCTCTCCCTGCTGAAAATGGGTGGAGATGGCAGGGATGGTGGCAATGCTCTTGATCCTTCCCAAATCTGTTGCCCTGAAAATGAGCTTGAAGTTGTCAAAAACCTTCCGCGCATTCTCAGGAGGGCCTTCGACCCGGAAACTCATCAGGTGGCCGTAGCGGTTAACCTCATTCCCGCTTCCATCATCCGAATCCACGAGCCTCATGTATTTTTTGGCAAGAGGATGGAGTTTATAGCTGGGGAGGCCTAAATAATCTACCTGATAGACTCGAGGATGGGTCTGGAGGGACTCCGCTACTTTCTGGCAATTCTGGCTAACAAGGTCCATCTTAGAGCGGAGAGTGCGGAGGTCATTCAAAGCGAACATGGCATTGACAGGTGAAGAAGCCGGACCGTTATCCCGGTAAGGATAAAATTGGATGTATTCAGCAAAGTTTTCCTTGAAAAGAGGATTTTCGTGTTTGATTTTGGTGACAATAGGCCTGCGGCTGATTAAAGCTCCGCCTATCGCCAGTCCGCCCGAAGTGATTGATTTGGTCAAAGAATGAATGACAATGTCTGCCCCGTATCCGATCGGGCGCATCAGAGCAGGGGTGGCACAGGTGGCATCAATGATAAAGGGAATTTCCCAGGAGTGAGCAAGGTCGGTCAGAGCTTTGATATCGGCAAAAGATTGCTGGGGGTTGCTGGGAGCTTCCATGAAGAGGAATCGCGTGTTTTCATCAATCTTGGCCCTCCATTCCTGGATATCCTGGGGGTGGAGGACCCAGCGGACTTCGACCCCTCTTTCTTGCTTTTTTCTGACAGCAAAATGCTGAAACGTGCCTCCGTAAACTTGGATGGAGGAAACAAAGTTGATCTTTTCAGGGCCCTCTTTTTGTTTAATCAAAAGCGGGTCTGTGGCCAGGACGATGGCTGACATTCCAGAAGCAGTGACTACGCAGGAGGTATCGCAACCTGTCTTATAACCCTCGAGAAGCGCAAGCGTCCATTCCAAATAATAAGTGGTGGGGTTGGCGATCCGGGTATAGCACCAGGTGGGGATCAGGTAAGCCAAGGCTGCTTCGAGTTCGTCTGCATCGCGATAGGCTTGGGAGCTGGAAAGGTAGAGGGGCTCAATCACAGAGCCCTGGTTTTGGTTTAAAGCTTCCTCCACAGAATAGAGACCGTGGACGGCAATGGTGTCAAACTTAAGGTTCTTCATCCGGTCGATAAGGGCCTGTTTTTGGGCGAGAAGTTTTTGGGAAGCTTCGACATATCTCATGACTCCTGGCCCATGGGGTTGATTGTCGGACATAATTCCTCCAGTTATTATTTAAGGTTTTAAAGGGAAATTTTTATAGAATTTTGGCCTCAGAGGGCGCATGTTTGGCAGGCAGTTCATGATTTCTTGCCTATGCTATAGAAATACTAAGAAAGCGTCTATAGAGTCAAGGTGTTCGCTCTATTTATTTTGCCGCAGAACGGTGAATGGCCAGGATATCCGAAAGAATAGAAAATCCAGTTTCTTTTTTCCCCGCTCCCGGCCCCTGGATTGTCACTTTCCCCATCAGGTCTGAATCAAAAGTTAAGGCGTTGTACGCGCCCATGATTGTGGCCAGGGGATCAGAAAGAGAAAGCAATTGAGGGGAGACGCTGGCTTCAACTCTGTTGTCAACTTTTTTCGTCTGGGCGATCAGCTTATACCGGAATCCCTCTTTTCGGGCTTCGAGAATCTCTTCTTTGGTAAGAGAAGTGATCCCCTTCCTCTTCACATCAGAAGGGGAAATATTCCCTTCAAGCAGCACATTCGACAGGATGACAATCTTAGCCACGGCATCGAATCCTTCGACATCGGCCGTGGGGTCGGCTTCCGCGTAGCCTAATTTTTGCGCGAGAGCGAGGGCATCGGCATAATCCATCCTATCCTCTTCCATTTTGGTCAAGATGAAATTTGTGGTTCCGTTCAGAATTCCTTTGACTTCTTTGATTTCATTTCCGGCAAGGCCGTTCTCGAAGAGGCTAAACACCGGAGTTCCGCTCATGACAGTGCCTTCGATTCGGAAAAGGAGGTTATTTTTCCTGGCGAGTTTAGCCAATTCGCCATAATAGAGAGCAGCGGGCCCTTTGTTGGAAGTGACCACATGCTTTCCAGTTCGCAGGGCTTTCTTGATGTAGGAAGTTGCTGGTTCTGCGGTCTTGATGTCCGTATAAGTCAATTCAGCGATGATGTTGGCTTCACATTTTTCGATCATGTCCAGAGGGTCCATCGGTTCATACTTGTTGGCTTTGCCTTGATTGTATTCATTTATTTTTTTCCCCTGCCCCAAGAGGTCAAGGAGCTTTTTAATCTGAATTCCTTCAGGGACGAGAAGCGAACCCTTGAGCTTATCGCTGATGGCCACGATTTTTGCTTCAAAGTCAAACTTGTCTTTTAAATATTCGCTTTTTTGATCCAGAATCTCAAGGAGCCCCTGGCCGACTGTCCCGCATCCGATGAGGCCGATTTTGTGTTCCATGGATTAGACCTCCCATTCCCCCTTTATTTCCCCTCTGATAAAGGGGGGAGAAAGGAGAATCTATTTTCATAATTCAGGGGTAATGTAAACATCATGGGCAATTAGTTTCCCAAACAAAGAATCTTTATGAAATGTAAATATAGCACATTCGTCCCGGAAAGTGAATGGGGCGGGCAATGAGGTCATTACACATATTGTAGCGGCCGGATTTATCCGACTATACGAATTGAGTAGCGATTTTACTTTGTCTAGTGCTGTCATCGCGGGGAACGAAGTGACGCGGCGATCTCCTAAGAGCGAGACGAGTGCGAAGCGCGCGAAAAAGGAGAGAGTAAAATAAAAAGGGGACGGTTCTAGAACAGTCCTCTTTTAACTATCTGCTACTTACGCTTTTGGTTGCGGTGGAGCTGCTTTAATCTGGGCATCAATCCAGTCAGTCGTGACACTCTTGGGTCTTTCGATCGGAAGTCCGAGAGCCCTGCTCCAGATCAACTGGGCTAAAACACCGATGGCACGGGATACACCGAAGAAGACTGTGTAGAAGTCATACTCGGTGACCCCATAGTGATAGAGCAAGCATCCGGAATGAGCATCCACATTGGGCCATGGGTTTTTGGTCTTGCCATGCTTGGTCAGGATGTCGGGAGCGACTTCGTAAACCATGCTCACGACCTTGAAGATTTCATCTTCAGGCAGGTGCTTGAGGGCGAATTCTCTCTGAGCCACATATCTCGGGTCTGTTTTGCGCAGCACAGCATGGCCGTATCCGGGGATAACTTTTCCAGCATTCAGAGTGTCCCAGATATATTTGACGAGCTGGTCTTTGGAGGGAACTCCTCCCAAGTCTTTCATCAGGTCCATGATCCAGCGGAGCACTTCCTGGTTGGCCAAGCCGTGGAGAGGGCCAGCCAAGCCATTCATGCCTGCAGAAAGGGAATAATAAGCATCAGAAAGAGCTGAGCCAACGAGGTGGCAGGTGTGAGCGGAGACATTTCCGCCTTCGTGGTCACTATGAATGACGAGGTAGAGCCGCATGAGCTCTTTGAATGCCTCGTCCTTGACGCCGATCATATGAGCCAGATTTCCACCCCAGTCGAGCTTAAGGTCCGGAGCGATGTGCTTGTCGTTTTTATAAGACCTGCGGTAAATATATCCGGCGATCAAGGGGAGCTTGGCCAGTAGGTTCATCACATCCTCGTACATCGGATCCCAGTATTCCAGTTTGCTCATTCCTTTCCTGTACTTCTCGGCGAAAATGGAATCTTTCTGGAGGGTAAGAATGCCGAGAGCAAATTGGGTCATGGGATGAGTATCCTTGGGAAGGGTTTTGAGGACATCCAGCAGGTATTTGGGGAGCTCGCTTCGTTTTTGCCATTCTTTGGTGATGTCCATGACATCATCGTTTGTGGGCAATTCGCCTGTCATCAAGAGATAAAAAATTCCTTCAGGAAGAGGCTCTTCGCCGCCCGGGGCTTTGGGGAGCTTTTCCCGGAGTTCAGGGATGGTGAACCCGCGGAAGCGTATTCCTTCAATCGGGTCGAGGGCGGATGTTTCCCAAACCATGCACTTGACGCTCCGCATTCCGCCATAGGCTTGAGCAATCGAGACATCAGAGATCTTCATCTCCCCATACGTTTTGAGAATGCCCTGCACCTTCTCTCGCGTGGGGATCATTTTGGCAGCAAATTTTTCTTTTAATGAAGCCATCTATAAAACCTCCTTTGGTTTATAAAAGAAACTTATCCCTCAGATTTAAGGGGATTTGAGTTACGAAATATAGCATTGTCTTTTCCCCATGTCAATCAGAAAATGGCATTCCCGGACAAAATCTTTTCTTGATTTTTTAGGTCCTTGCCGCTATGTTATTTTCAGTGTGCGAAGAGCTTAGATCAAGATTTAATTAAAGGAGAGAAAAATGGCATTTTTATTGTTTTTAGTCATTATTATCGTCGTTGGCTTCATTGCCGCCATCGGGTTTTATAACAGTCTGGTGAGCTTGCGCAACCGGTGCGACAATGCGTGGTCTCAGGTGGATGTTCAGCTCAGGCGAAGGTATGACCTGATCCCGAATCTCGTGGAGACAGTCAAAGGTTACGCCAAACATGAAAGGGAAGTCTTCGAGAGAGTCACAGAAGCTCGGAGCAACGCCATCAATGCCAGCACAGTGAAGGAGCAAGGGCAAGCCGAGAATATGCTCACCGGAGCTTTGAAATCGCTTTTCGCAGTGGTGGAAAATTATCCCGAGCTCAAGGCCAACCAAAATTTCCTGATGCTCCAGGAAGAGCTGGCCGGGACAGAAGGCAAGATTGCTTACGCCCGCCAGTTCTACAATGACACAGTCATGAGGTTCAACGTCAAGCAGCAGGTTTTTCCCTCAAACATCATCGCCAAGATGTTTAATTTTAAAGAGAAAGAGTATTTTGAGGTTGAGGAAGCTGAAGCCAGAGGCCCGGTGAAAGTCGCCTTTTGACCCCATGTACGAACAGATTGCTCGCAACAAATGGAAGTCCTTCTTCCTCGTTCTGTTTTTCATTGCCTTGATTTTTGTCTTAACTTGGGTTTTTGAAGTGGCAACCGGCTGGGGAAAGGGCGGGTTAGTAATAGCTATTATTGTCTCTTTGGTCATGGCCCTGGGCGGCTATTTTGCGAGCGATAAGATTGTGCTGGCGATCAGCCGGGCCAGGCCTGTTACCAAAGAAGAATATCCTTATCTTTACAATGTTGTCGAAGGCCTGTCCATTGCCGCTGGTTTGGCCGCACCGCGCTGCTATGTGATTGATGACACGGCGCCAAATGCCTTTGCGACGGGCCGCAACCCCAAAAATTCTGTGATCTGTGTGACCACAGGATTACTCGAAAAGATGAACCGGGTGGAATTGGAGGGTGTCATCGCCCATGAAATGTCCCACATCAAAAATTATGATGTCCTGCTTCAAACTCTCGTCGTGGTTATGGCCGGGGTGATCGCCTTGCTCAGCGATTGGATCTTGAGAAGCTTTTTCTGGGGAGGCGGGAGGAGAAGTAAAGAAAAAGGCCGAGGCGGTGCAGGGGGTGTAGGGGCTATCTTGATCATTGTCGGGCTCGTAATGGCAGCTCTTTCGCCTCTCATTGCTAAGCTTATACAACTGGCCATCTCCCGGAGGCGTGAATTCCTGGCAGATGCCAGCGGCGCGATGCTCACACGCTACCCCCCGGGCTTAGCTTCAGCCTTGAAGAAGCTTGCCGTCGATACTGAACCTTTAGAAGCGGCGAATAAAGCCACAGCCCACCTCTACATCGTCAACCCTTTGAAGGATTTCAAAGGAAGAGTCAACAAATTGTTTTCCACCCATCCTCCGATAGAAGAGAGAATCGCCGCTCTGGAAAAAATGTAAGAACAGTGAACTGTAAGCCGTTAAAAATATAATCCTTTTCATTTAGAACTCTTTTTATTCCGATTCTACATAATTTATCAGCGGTTTGCTTCTCGGGCCTTTTTCTTATTTTTTAAAATAATTATATGCTCACGGCTCGCAGCTCACTGGTCACCAGTGATAATCCTGTTGAAAGTTGAAAAGCACTAAATTATAATGATAGCACCCTTTGGCGGGGTCGTAGTTCAGTTTGGTTAGAACGCTGGCCTGTCACGCCAGAGGTCGCGAGTTCAAGTCTCGTCGGCCCCGCCAGTTTTCCCCTCTGTGGTTGCATCCGAATCAACAATTTGCAATTTATATAATCCTTTTTTCCTGGAAAAATTTTATTGTGCGATGAATCGTACCGCTGCATTATCACTCCAATTCCCCTCTATTTGGCCTTTAGAAAAGGGGGATGAAGGGGAAAACGGAATATTGATACACTGCAAAAAAGCATTGACAAGCTTTCAGATAAATATATATTTATACGTACACTGCTAATTATGAATAATGCCTATACGTATAGGAATAGAATGAAGAAAATCATTTTTGTCAGAAATGAAGTTCTCGATCAAGCCAAAATTGAGGAGGGCGCGCTTCAGGAATGGGAGAAGCTAAAGCTGATTAAGGCAGACGGCTTGACCAGCGGCCAGGTCCCTTTTTACACCGCACAGACTTTTGAGAAGATTGCTCATCTCAAAAAAATGGAAGATCTGGGATATAAGCTGGAAGACATCCAGAAAATAATCAAAAAAGCCGGGTTTCCCAAAACGGGAAAAAACCTGAACAAGACGGCTAATGCGGGTGAATTTTTAACTGTCGGGGCGCTTGCCGAACGAGTCAATGTCAGCCCGCGTGCAATCAAATACTGGGAAGAGATGGGGATCATCGAACCGGATATGCGAAGCGAGGGCGGGGTCCGGCTCTACTCAGAAATTTATGTTTATCTCTGCAAATTGATCAAGGATTTGCAGCTTTTTGGCTACTCGCTCGAAGAGATTAAAGTCATCTCAGATCTTTTCCGGGATTTTGTGGCCATTAATAATAATTTAAATGTTTATTCCCGGGAAGAGAATGCGCGCAAGCTGGATGAGATGCTCGAAAAAATTCAGGTGCTTTTTAAAAAGATGAGGCTTTTGAAGGAAGGGATTGACCGCTGGGAAGACCTTTTGAAAAAGAAAAAGAAGGAGGTCATGAGCCTCAAAGAGCAAAATCAAAAGCGCGCCGGGAAAAATGAAAGGAAGAAAAATGAGTAAGATCGTTTTTATCGAGCCTAAGGCCCCCGACTTGCATATCTTTTCCCAATATCCGTTGCCCCGCCTTGGGTCGTTTATCCTGGGGACTCTGATGAAGCAGCGCGGCTGGGAGGTTGAGATCATCTTTGAAGAAAGGCAGAAAATCGACTTTCTCCGTTTTCAAACAGCTGATTTGGTTGGGATTTCAACTATCACTTCAACCGCGCCCCGGGCTTACTTGATTGCCGACAGGATCCGAGAGATGGGAATTCCTGTCATCCTGGGCGGTCCTCATGTCAGTTACATGAAAGAGGAGGCCCTCGAACATGCGGATTATGTGATTCGGGGAGAAGGAGAGCGGGCTCTTATGGCTTTTATCGATGCCTGGGAAAAAGGAGGAGATTACTCATCTGTCCCCAACCTTTCCTATAAGAAAAATGGAGACATTGTCCACAACCCGATGGCTCCTTTTATCGAGGACCTGGACGAGCTCCCCGCGCCCGACTTTGCCGGGCTTAAATTCAGAAACAAAAGCATCGTCCACCGGACGATTATCCCCGTGCAGACTTCGCGAGGCTGTCCGTTTGATTGTTCCTTCTGTTCGGTAACGGGTATGTTCGGCAAGAAGTGGCGATTCCGCTCCATCCCGAACATTGTCGAAGAGCTGCGCCGCTACAACGACCGCAAAAATTTCATTTTCTTCTATGATGACAATTTTGCAGTGGACCGAAACAAGACAAAAGAGTTGCTCGAAGTCATGATTCAGGAAAAGTTTAAGTTCAAATGGTCAACCCAGGTGCGGGCAGATATTGCCAAAGATTTGGAGCTCGTGAGGCTGATGAAAAAAGCCGGATGCCATACGCTCTTCATCGGGTTTGAATCCATCAACCCCAAAAGTTTGAAAGACATGAAAAAGAATCAGACAGTTGAGGATATTCAACGGGCGATCAAAGTGATCAACAGCCACCGGATTCATATCCATGGCATGTTTGTCTACGGGTTTGACGCAGATGACTGGGAGACTGTCCGCAAGACTGTCAAATTTGCCAAGAGAGCAAAATTGACATCCACCCAATTCCTGATCCTGACGCCGCTGCCCGGGTCTGAGTTTTTTAACAAACTGATCCAGGAAAAGAGAATTTTGTTCAATGACTGGGCCTTGTATGACGCCCATCATGTGGTGTTTAAGCCAGCCAGGCTTTCCCTGTTCGGTTTGCAATGGGCTCAGATCTTCAGTCATAAGAAATTTTATTCCTGGGTTGAGATTGTGAAAAAATTCATTCTAGGGAAATGGTTTGACCTGAGCCTTGCCCACTATGCCCGGAATCTCAATCGTGTTTGGAAGAAGAGGAACAAAACGTTCCTCAAGGTTGTGGATTTGCTGGGGCACAAAAAAAATGTAACGCTTGTCATCGACTACAAGCAGAACGTTTCCCTAGATAGTTAAGGCAAAGCACGCTCCAAGTCCGAGAAAATAGCCAAAAAAGCGAGGCTTAAAGGTTCAACCTTTGCCCAATTATCATCTATCAGAGAAGAAAAGGGGCATATTTGTCGAGAGAGGGCAGTTGACAAGATTCCCACAACTGGAATATAATTTAAATGTGGAAGTTGGGGGCGAACGGATTCGACGGAGATAGTGAGGCGAAAGCAGCATGTCGAGACCCCGCCTACCTCGTAAAAAGGCGGACAAAATTAACTGCAGAAGCAGTACCTGTCGCTGCCTAAGGAATAGGCAAGCCGTTTCTCGAGTTCTCTCCTGCGGTTCTTGGGAAGCGTCGACGAGCAGGATAGCGAGCTGAGTCGGTCCTGAGCTTGGTGAGCGAAGTAATTTCGGGGCTGGTTCGCTAGCGTCTCTTCTCTTCAGACGCTTGAGAACGAGATTTGAGAAGAGAATAAGCATGTAGAAGCTTTCGGCTGAATGTCTTCGGACGCGGGTTCGATTCCCGCCGCCTCCATTAGAAATTTTTTGGAAATTGATAGGCCTAAGAAAAAGATATCTAATTCCTCTCTTGTTCCTCCTGCTTTTCCTCTCCAACTTCTCCTTCTCTCAAAAACAACCTCTCTTGAAGCTTTCTCTCAGGGAATATCCGAAGTATGGCCGAGTCATCATCGGCTCATCTTCTGCGTTTTCCTATAGTTTTGAGAAGAATGGCGCCTTTCTTTTGGTCAAAATTGAAGCCAAAGTCCCCTTCAAGATACAAAGAGAGCCTTTTGAAAATCGGTTCATAAGGTCTGTTGGCTGGTCAAGAAGAAGCGATTCATACATCATCTCGATTGAAGCGTTCCGCAGCGATTTTGTCTATGCCTATTTCGAGGTCAAGGCTCCGTTTCAGTTAGTCGTTGATATAGAAGCAGCTGAGAAATCGAGTCCGGTCATTGTCGAAAAAGAGAAAAAAACAGAAGAGAAGAAGCCGGAACCTCTCCCAACAACCTTAACTCCTCCTGCTGCGAGTACTTCTCCTCCCCCTTCTCCTACACCTCAACCGCAGAAACAAGCTGGCCCTTCTGCCAAGGGGATCAAAACAATCGTGATTGATGCCGGTCATGGCGGGCTGGAGACCGGAGCGAAGGGCAAATTTGGCACCCTTGAAAAAGATATTACCTTAGGTCTGGCTCTTAAGTTAAAAGCTCTGATTGAGCGGAATTTGGCTTTTCGCGTGGTCCTGACCAGAGACAAAGACATGGATGTCTCCCTAGAAAACAGGGCAGCCCTGGCCAACAACAACAAGGCTGATCTGTTCATCAGCATCCATTGCAATGGCTCCTACCGGAAAAAGGCTCATGGCTCGGAGACTTTTTTTCTCTCCCTGAACGCAACGGACGAAGAAGCGCGCAGGCTGGCTTATTTCGAAAACAGCACCAGCGCGCTTGAAGGACAAATTGAAGCGGATAACCAGGATGAGATCAAGATGATCCTCTGGGATATGGCTCAAACGGCCTACCTCAAGGAGAGCAGCCAATTGGCTGAAATCATTCAGAAAGAGCTCAATTTGCTCCTGGGAACAACCGATAGAGGAATCAAGCAGGCTCCTTTTAAAGTTTTGACTGGCGTGGCTTCACCCGCAGTGTTGGTCGAAGTGGCGTTTATCTCGAATCCCGAAGAAGAACAGAAGTTATTGGACGGAGAATTTCAGAACAATGTTGTTCAAGCCGTCTATCGTGGGCTCCTGAGCTTCCTCAAGCTTTATTCTTGAGGGCAGAAAATTCATGGACCAGAAAAAGATTTTGATCGTGGGATTTTTGGCTCTCTTGCTTATTATCATCATTGTCATTTTTTTTACAGGCGGCGGGAACGAAAAAATAAAACAATCCCGGGAGATAACTCCTCCAGAGCTAAAAACCCAGCCTGAAGTGCCAGAAGAGAAGAAAAAAATTGCCCTTTTTTTCCTCTCTGAAGATGATGACCTGCTTCATCCTGAAGAAAGAGAAATCCAGGCAAAGGTCTCTGTAGAGGAGGAAGCCTCGGAAGCCATTGAAGAACTCATCAAAGGATCTCAATCGGCCTTAGTTACCCCTCTGCCTCCTGAGACAAAGCTGAGACAGATTTTTCTAACTAAGGAGGGGATCGCCTATGTGGATTTTTCCAAAGAAATCCAAGATAAAAGTCTATCCGGCTCTGAGGCTGAAATGGCTGCAGTCTATTCGATCGTGAATTCCCTGACCTATAATTTTAAATCCATTAAAAAAGTCCTGATTTTGGTGGATGGAGAAGAGGCGGAAACTTTGGCTGGCCATATTAACTTGAGCAAGCCCTTTGCACCCGATTATTCTTTAATCGCTCAATGAAATGTGCACAGTCATATTTGGTCAATAACTGGCCGGCCATATTTCTTTGGTCATACTGTCATTAAAAACGGCATAAAATCATGAAGAAATTGCCTCGCGTCGTTATCGTTGGCTTCCCCAATGTGGGGAAGTCCACGCTCTTCAACCGACTCTTGGGAGAGAAGAGAGCTCTGGTTCATTCCTTGCCAGGGATGACAAGAGATTGCCTTTCCTCAGTCTGCACGTTCTATGAAAAGAAGTTTGTCCTCATGGATACAGGCGGGTTTTTCGGCTCTGAGGAGGAGCCGCTCTCCGGGAAGATTAGAGAAAAAGCCTGGGAAACTTCGCAAGAGGCAGACCTTCTCCTTTTTGTCCTGGATGGGAAAAGAGATCTGCTCCCAGCCGAGGAAGAGTTATTTTATTCTTTAAAAAAACTAAACAAGCCAATTTTTGTAATCGTGAACAAAGTCGATTCGCCTTCTCAGGAGACGAAAATCGGTGAATTCTATAGGCTCGGCACGGAGAGGATTTTTGCCATTTCTGCCGAGCACAACAGAAACCTGGACGAGCTCATTGAAAGCCTGAGGGAGGTCCTTCCTATTTCTCTTCCCGCAAAAGAGGAGCAAAAACCCCTCCGGATTGCTATCGTTGGCCGAATTAATGTCGGAAAGTCATCGGTCGTCAACCGTCTTTGTGGCGAGGAAAGGCTGCTCGTGAGTGAGAAACCTGGAACGACCCGTGATAGCACAGATACATTGATCACAAGGGATAAGCAGCTTTTTTGCCTTGTTGATACCGCCGGAATCCGGAAATTGGGCCATACCAAGGATAAAAAAGAGCAGGCTGGCATCATCAATGCCAAGAAGAATATCGCCCGCTCAGACGTGATCTGTCTGGTGCTTGATGCCCAGGAATTCCCAACACGTCAGGATGCCGCGATTGCCCACCTGGCCCATGAATCAGGGAGACCGCTCATCTTAGCTTTAAACAAGTGGGATTTAATCCAAAAAGCGGGTGAACATTCAAAGTCCTTCCGGGAAAGCGTTTATCGCAAGCTGGATTTTGTGAATTATGCCCCACTTCTTTTTATCTCTGCTAAAACAGGAAAGAGAGTCGTCAAGATTCTCGACCTTGCTCTCGAAGTTTATAATAATGGGTTGAAAAGGGTGGGGACATCCCAATTGAACAATTTCTTAGCCGGGATAAACAAGACTCATCCACCGCTTTCCAAAGACAAACGAAAGTTGAAAGTCAAATATATGACTCAAATCGGAATTCTCCCCCCGACTTTTATTCTCTTCGCCCACACCCGAGCTTCGCTCTTTCCGGCCTATGAAAAATATTTCATCCAAGTTTTGCGAGAAAAATTTGATTACTGGGGAACTCCCATCCGTCTATTCGTGAGAAGCAGCTGAGGGGAGTTCCGGCGAAAATAATTTTCCCAAAGAGATCGTACCACCCCCTGTTTTGATTGTCAGGAGATGTCCTCCCTGGCCGATCTTCCCTGAGAGCTTTTTCTCAGAGATAGTCTCAGTGAAGATTAACGGGAGATGGCAATCGATATGCCCCTCGCCTGTCTGGAGCAGAAAATCCGCTGAAAAATCCGGGGCTATATAGAAGTCGACATCACCATCAGTGGTCGTAACCAACCAATCCGATTCCATTTGAGATTGAAACACGATCTCAGCCGTGATGTCTCCATCCGTAGTTTCGAGGCTGAGTGCCTTGATCCTGCCTGAAAGGGTGATGTCTCCGTCCGTTGTGCTGGCCTCGACCTTCCCCTCGATATTTTTCAGAATGATCCTTCCATCAACAGTTCTAGCTTGGATCGTGCCTTTGACATCGGTCAAGCGGATCGTCCCGTCGACAGTTTTCAGGTTCATCTCTCCCTGGACTTTTTCCCCACTGACGGAGCCATCAACGAGGGTACAGTGGAGGTTGGATTTTAGGGGGAGCACAATTTCTGTTGATACTTTCACCCGTTCGTAATCTCTAAACCAGAAGAAAACTCCTCTTATTTTTGGGTATTTGACCTCGATACGGATGGAATTTCCATTTTGGGAAAATTCGATTTCTGTTTCGCGCAGCAGCCTTCCTGCCTTTTTGAGGTCTCTTGTGTCGACTTCTTTTTTGACCTTGACCTGGACCAGATTGCCCTCCGAGCCAGAAAATTTGAGATCTCCGTCCACATCTTTGAATTCCAGAAAGATAGGCTGAGAGCCATCGATGGGAAAGGTTTTTTCCAGGGTTTCTGCCTTTTCTTGGGCTGCTAATGAAAAAGAAAGGGAAAAAAGACAGAATAAGATCATGCAGAGAATGGAATAGATTCTTTTCATTTTATACTTCGCCTCCATAATGTTTACGGAAGGACAGTTCAAAAAGTTCCCTCTTCTTATTTCCAGCTGGAGCCATTTTTTCGGCTCTATGGCGAGAACTGGGGCAAAGCAAAAAAGGGCGCAAACATCCGATAATAGATGAGGCCAGGCCAGTCCCTGTGTGTTCGAAGACCTAGGGGGGCGGGTGGGTTTGGTCAAGAACACACAGGGACTGGCCTGGCCTCCAACTGGGAAATCATTATCTTGGCCCAAAAACAATTACCCCACTTTTCGTCACCAGAGCCCATTTTTTCTTGACTTCAGCTAATTATCTATTATAAATTATTTTACTCTAACATTGAGGACTTGAAGATTAAGGAGGCAACCATGTTTAAAAAGAGAACAAATACCTTTTTGATGCTTCTCCTCATAGTCGTTCTGATTTTTGCCTTTTCCAGCTGCCAGAAGCTTAGCTACAACAAATTAAGAGCGAATTACCATTTTACAAAGGCTAATAAATATTTTACTGATAACCTTTACCGAAAAGCCATGACAGAGTATGAAGCGGCTTTGAAGTACGATCCCAACCTCACCCAGGCCTACCGTTTTCTTGGCGAAAGCTACAAGCAACTGTATAAACAAGGTCTGGATAGTAAAGAAAACAAAGAAAAAGCTAACAATTCTTTGACCGCTCTGGGCAAGGCGCTTGAGATTGAGCCTACCAACAAGGATATAATTTATTCTCTGGGCGATATGTATGACAGGATGCGGGATTTTCAGAATGCGGAGAGAATGTATTTGAAAATTCTTCAACTCGAGCCCCAAAACATGGGCAACTACTATGTCTTGGCTGAGTTTTACAAGAGATATGCGGGTGATAGTCCAGAAATCGCAAAAAAAGCAGAAGCCATGTATTTCAAAAGGATTGAGGCCGATCCAGAAAATCCGCAGGGTTATGCCTACATAGCCAATTATTATGATAATATCACTCCTATTCCTGAGTTTGATAAAGCTATGGAATTTAATAAAATCCGCGCGCAACTGGAACCTAAAAATGCTGAAATTTATTATGCTATCGGAGTGAACCGCTTCTTCAAAGCGTATCGTTTACAAAACAAGTTACCTCCAGAAGAGAGAGCAGTGCTCGGCAGAGACAGTGAACAATATTTATTAAAAGCGATCGATTTGGATCCAAGTTACCCCTGGTCTTATGCGTATATGAAAATGCTCTATGTTAACGTATTTGCCAAAGTTTATCCGGATAAAGAAAGCCGCTATACAGCCGAAGCAGACAGGTGGGGTGAAAAGTTTTCTGAGGTCCAAAAGAAAGAATTAGACAGAAAGAGGCTTGAGAAAGAGCTGAAGAAATCAACGGGGTGATTGGCTAATCACTCGGCTGAATGTTTATTCCCCTTAAAGACGAGAATCCTACTTCTCGTTTTCCTTTCGTCACTGTCTTCCTGATCTCGCTCAATGTCCTTGTTTTTGTTTATCAGCTTTTTTCTCCCCAGGGGCTCCAATATTTTGCCTTTAAATTGGGAGTCATCCCTTATGAGCTAACCCATTTTCGGCCCATCACTCAGTTCGCCCGCATCGCTCCTCCCCTGACTCTTCTGAGTAGTATGTTCGTTCACGGAAGTTTTTTGCATTTATTGGGCAATATGCTCTACTTCTGGATATTCGGCAACAATGTGGAAGATTTCTTGGGCCCAGTCCGGTTTATTTTGTTCTACTTGATATCAGGCCTGGGAGCGAGCCTTACCCAGATTCTCTTCAGCCCCAACTCTCAGGTTCCGGTGATTGGAGCGAGTGGCGCCATCGCAGGAATACTCGGTGCCTATCTCATTTTGTACCCAAGGGCCAGAGTCATGACTTTTGTCTTCTTGTTTATTTTTGTCCGCGTTGTGCCCATACCGGCTGCTTATGTCCTAGGAATCTGGTTCATAGCTCAGATATTGAATATCGGTCTGGGAGGAGGAGTCGCTTGGTTTGCCCATGTCGGCGGCTTTTTAATTGGAGTGGGGCTGATTATGATTTTCGCAAGAGGGAAAAAGAGATGGGCACAGAAAAGTGGGGTATAGCAAAAAAGGCCCCAAAAATCTGATAATAGATAAGGCCAGACCAGTCCCTGTATGTTCGAAGACCTAGGGGGGCGGGTGGGTTTGGTCAAGAACATACAGGGACTGGCCTGGCCACCAACTAGAAAATTATTATCTTGGCCTAAACGATAATCCCACTTTTCACATAGCCGCATTTCATTTGACAATTTTCTTTAGTTTTAGTATTTTATTCAAGCCCGAGGTTATTTTTTATTTAGTTCTAAGGTTAAAAAGGATGAAGACGTATATTCCAAAAAAGGAAGAGATCGAAAGAAAATGGTGGCTGGTGAATGCCGAAGGAAAAATCTTGGGCAGGCTAGCAACGGAAGTTGCCGTTTTGCTCCGCGGAAAAAACAAAACTCAATTTGCAGAGTTCGTTGACACGGGTGATTTTGTGATCGTGGTCAACGCTGAAAAGGTCAAAGTCACGGGCAAAAAAGAGAATCAGAAAAAATATTATTCCCATTCTTTATATCCTGGAGGCTTAAAAGAGAAGACTCTGAAGGAACTCTTACAAAAGAAACCTGAAGACGTCATTCGTAAAGCAGTTTGGGGGATGATTCCCAAAAACAAGCTTGGCCGAGCGGTCTACAAGAAGCTGAAAGTTTACCGCGGCCCTCATCATCCTCACGAGGCCCAAAAACCCCAGGGATACCAGTTTTAGGAGGTCAATTGAGTCTAATCCAGTATTACGGAACCGGAAAAAGAAAAACTTCTATTGCACGAGTCTTTCTCCGTTCAGGCAAAGGAGATATCTCTCTCTTCGTGAATAAAAAGCCTCGTCCTTTTTCAGAATATTTTCATCTGGATTCCCAGAGATATACCATCAAACAGCCGCTTCTCCTGACTGAGACTGACAACAAATTTGATATTTTTATGCGGGTCAGCGGAGGCGGGATTGAAGGGCAAGCCGAAGCGATTCGATTGGGAATTGTGAGGGCTCTGGTTGAATTCAATCGAGAGTTAAGGCCGACGCTGAAAAGTGTGGGCTTGCTGACCAGAGATTCGAGGATCAAAGAGAGAAAGAAATACGGGCTGTTGGGCGCCAGAAAAGCTCCCCAATACCACAAGAGATAAGGGAAGGAGTCGAGGTGGTTTCAGTAACGATGAAAGAACTTTTAGAAGCGGGTGTTCATTTTGGCCACCAGACAAAGAGGTGGAACCCCAAGATGAAGGAGTATATTTTTGGCCAGAGGAACGGAATCTACATTATTGACTTGCAGAAGACAATCAAAATATTTAAAGAAGCTCTCCAGTTCTTAAAGGGTGTCGCTGAGAACGGGCACCAGGTGCTTCTGGTGGGAACTAAAAAACAAGCTCAGGATATCATCCGTGAATTTGCTCAAAAATGTGAGTCCTGCTATGTCAATCAGCGCTGGTTGGGAGGTCTGCTGACCAATTTTCAGGTTGTCCGGGGTAGCGTTGAGAAGCTCATCGATCTGGAAGAGATGAAAGAGGACGGCCGCTGGGACCTCCTTTCGAAAAAAGAGAGGTCGAAACTGGAGAAAGTCTATCGCAAGCTAGGCAAAAATTTGGGCGGGATTAAGAACATGGCCGGGCTCCCCGGAGCTCTGTTTGTGATTGATTCTTCCAAAGAAGAAATTGCCATCTCCGAAGCCAAGAAGCTGAATATTCCGATCGTGGCTGTGGTGGATACCAATGGGGACCCAGAAAATTTGGATTATCCCATCCCCGGAAATGATGATGCGGTTAGAGCCATCGAATTATTCACTTCAAAAGTCTCGGAAGCAATCATCGAAGGCAAAAAAGGCAGAATAGAAAAAGAGCTTCAGGAAGCCAAAAAAGGGGGAGAAGGCGTTTCTCAACAGGAAAAAGGGCGTGCGGCCTCAGACTCTAGCGAAGCAGAAAGTGAAACTTCTGCTCTGAGTGACTTGAATAAGGAGTGAGAGAACGATGGAAATAACAGCCGAATTGGTCAAGGAACTCCGCCAGAGAACAGGAATCGGAATGATGGAGTGCAAACAGGCTCTCCAGGAAAGCGGTGGAGACACAGAAAAAGCGATTGAGATCCTAAGGAAAAAAGGCTATGCTCGGGCTACAGATAAAATTAGCCGAGAGACATCAGAAGGATTGATTGCCTCTTACATCCATGCGAATGGGAAAATAGGTGTACTGATCGAGGTCAACTGTGAATCAGACTTTGTTGCCCAGAATGAGGAGTTTAAGGAGCTCGTCAAGAATATCGCGATGCAGATTGCCGCAGCCAGCCCTAAATACATCTCTTCCCAAGAGATCCCGGCAGAGGAAATAGAGCGCGAGAAGGAGATTATCCGCGCTCAGCTCAAGGATACCAAAAAGCCGCCTGAGATTTTAGAAAGAATCGTCCAGGGGAAACTGAGCAAATTTTATGAAGAGGTGTGTCTCGTCGACCAGCCTTACATCAAGGACGATAAGATTACCATCAAACAGCTCGTGGCTTCTGCCATTGCCAAGATTGGGGAAAATATAAAAATAAAAAGGTTTGCCCGGTTTGAACTGGGCAAATAATATTTAAGGCCCATGTCTCAGCTGAAGCCAACGTACGAGAGAGTTCTTTTGAAACTTTCCGGCGAATCTCTGTTGGGAAACCTCCCCCGCGGAATTGACTTCGAAAGAACAAGATCGATTGCCCAAGAAATCAAAGACGTCTATGAATTAGGGGTCCAAGTGGCGATCATGATCGGCGGAGGGAATATTTTCCGGGGGGCAGAGGGGACAAATGCGGGAATGGAACGATCTGCCGCAGACCAGATGGGACTTCTGGCCACGATCATTAATGGGATTGCCCTTCAGGATGCTCTGGAAAGAGAGGGCGTTTTTACGCGTCATATTTCTGCCCTTGAAATTAAGGCTGTAGCCGAACCTTTCATTCGGAGAAGAGTGATCCGGCATTTGGAAAAAGGAAGGATTATCATTTTCAGCGCCGGTATTGGAAGCCCTTATTTCACCACCGACACCGCAGCAGCCTTGAGGGCCCTTGAGATTAGAGCTCAGGTCATATTAAAGGCAACCAAGGTTGATGGAGTTTATTCCGCTGACCCCTTGGTGGACAAGACAGCTACAAAATTCGATTCCATCCGGTACCTGGATGTGCTCAACCTTGGATTGAAAGTCATGGACGCCACCGCCATTTCTTTATGTAAAGACAACGACCTTCCTATTATTGTCTTCAACTTAAATCAAAAAGGGAATATCAAGAGGGCTGTTTTGGGCGAAGCCATCGGGACCAAAGTTAATTGATTCCAAAATTGCCGATAAAATGCTGTCATCGCGAGCGAAGCTTGGCGATCTCAACAATTTCCAGGGAGATTGCCGCGCACCCTTCGGGTGCTCGCCGGGGCGTTAATGACTTCCATCTCCTCCGGCAATTTCGAGTTGATTTGAAAGGTACCTCCAGGGAAGGAGGTTGAATTTTGAATAAAGAGGGGAAAGCATGGTTAAAAATGTTTTAAAGGAACTTGAAAAGAAGATGAAAATCTCGATGGAGCATTTTCGAAAGGAATTGAGTAAACTCCGAACAGGCCGTGCTAACCTCAATATTTTTGAAGATATAAAAGTCGAATATTACGGGATGTTAACTTCCATCAATCAGCTCGCCACTTTAGGAGTCCCAGACCCGACTCTGATCACAATTCAGCCCTGGGATATCTCGCTCCTGGACGCGATTGATAAAGCCATCCGAAGTGCGGATTTAGGGCTGAACCCGATCAACGACGGCAAAGTGCTGAAAGTTCCCATTCCTCCTCTTGACCAGGAACGGAGGAAGGAGATTGCCAAGGGCATCCGGAGGATGTTAGAGGATGAAAAAACCGCCCTGCGCGTCATGAGAAGAGAGAGCAAGGAGCAGATCGAGAAGCTCGAAAAAGAAAAAAAGATTACCGAGGACGATAAATTCATGGGACTAGAAAAGCTCCAGGAAATCACGGATGATTACACGAAGAAAATAGAAGAAATGGCTGTAGCCAAGGAAAAAGAAATCCTGCAACTTTAAAATCATATAAGGCGAAGGTTGGGTAATTCGTCAGCGCACTTCTCTTTTATTTTCTCCGGAACCAATTCTCAGTTGTCCCGAATTTTGTCCGCACCACAACGCCCCAGCCAATGATGCTTAGACAAAAAGTAAAAAGGAATCCGAGGAGGGGGATGAAACTCAGAATGCTAACAAAAAGCAGGCCGAGCATCACTGACCAAATAGTGGATGGCTTTTGAGAACCGAACGCACGGGCAAGGCTTTCTCCAAAGAAATAGAACAGAACCACACGGCCGAAAATCTTGATGATTATGCCCACCAAAATGAGCGTCAAAAGGA